>ERZ1673737.5-NODE-5-length-303405-cov-13.218329_pt1 | contig 303405 bp, 217 predicted proteins | sample MGYA00580211_ERZ1673737 | MGnify/ENA primary metagenome ERZ1673737 (study PRJEB41218, sample SAMN15661789) | gut metagenome | host: Homo sapiens | place: Canada: London | collected 2015-08-20/2019-03-30 | study: EMG produced TPA metagenomics assembly of... | reverse complement strand
GTTCAAGTTGTTTTCCATGTGTCCACGTCGAATCACTCCATTTTCGAGAAGAACCCTTTTCGATTATCCCATATAGACAAGAATGATTGTCGTGTTTGAAGAGATCTGGCCCAATATTAGGATTGTTACATTGTTACATTGTTACATTGTTACGTTTTTGATTTCTGATAACGCTTTAACGTTATAACGTTTAACGTTTTTGTTTTCGAAGGAAGCAAGCGAAGAAGCAAGGCTGGACGAGAAAGGATGGAAAGACAAGAAGAGAAAGGACGAAGCGGCAAGAAGAGAAAGGACGGGGAAAAAAGAGGGGAAGGACAAAGCTGTAAGAAGGGAAAGGACAAAGCAGAAAGACCCATTAATACAAATTACAAACAACCTCTTCTTGAGACATTATGATAAATATAATATTTATATATTACAATATATAGATATATATTTATATTATAATATTATATATACTATATAGTATTATTCGTATTATATATAATTATCCTGTACCAAGGAAACTGTTTTTTCATGTCTCAAACTAAAAGCTATTTTCGAAAACGTTAAACGTTATCATGTAAGAACGGACCTCCACAACAGGGGCGCCTCCGCAAACCATGGCTGACTGAAAATCAAAAACGTAACAATGTAACAATGTAACAACGCAATTTTGGGCTGACGCAAACGTAAGTTACGACCAAACGCAGTCGTAAGTTATCTACAGAGACGGACGTAAGCAACCCTCGGCAAGGTCCCTGGCCAAGACCACAAAAAACGGAAGCAAAAAGAAGAAAAAAAGAAGGATTGTTTAGGCAAACGCCACCAGTCCAATGCATTAGACCCGACGACTCAAAAAATGATTTCGCTACAAGCCTCTCGTCCTCCTCCAAAAGGTGGTTGAATTATCCCATCATGGCAAGCTAAAGACCCTCAAAAGGGGATGAAAACCAAGAAAAAATGCCTCGTTAAGATTATTTAACGGAAGCCCCCCCCATTTTTGCAATATTTAGTAAATTTGCACCCGAGAAGCAACCATTCTCCTCGCTTTGCGCACCTTTTGCCCTACCTGAAGGCGACCACAAGGGACACGCATCTGAGCAAGAAGACACTAAGAAAAAATAGTGATCAATAAACATAGTAAATAACACCAAAGAGAGAACATTAAAACGATGAGAACAACTACATCACAACAAGGCAAGCGCTGCACTTGGTGGCGCTGCCTGAGTAGTAGTTTCGCCACAGCGCTCCTTGCAGCAGCTCCCCTTGTAGCATCTGCTCAAACGGGCAACGCGACGCGAAACGACGGAATGGTCGGAGCAGCCACCCTCAAGGGTCAGACTGAAGCCCAGATTGTTGCGGCCAAAGTTGCAGACGACGAGGTCGGATCGCTGAGCGATCCGAGCAAGGTCTTTTTCTTTTACAACGTAAAAACGGGCAAGTTTCTCAGCATGGGAGGCTATTGGGGTGTGCATGCTACGCTAAAGGACACCCCCGTCGCCTTTTGGGCTCAGGATGGAAGAAGCACAGCCATCAACTTTGTCCAAGGCCTAAAAACCCAGCAGGGCAATCAGATGAGATGGGTGCGCTCCACCTTTAATTCTGATACCGACGCAGGCGTATTCCTTGACCGAGGCACAAAGAATAATGAAAGTGTCGGATACAAAGGCTGGTTCCTCGAAAAGGTAGATGACGCGGGGTTCAACACCTTTAGACTCTACACCGGTACTTGGAATACATCTACATTCGTTGCGGGAAAAGTCTATCTCTCGGCGCTTGGAGACGTTGCATCAGAAAAGAACTGCGATGCGGACTCAAAAAGCGACCTTAACAAGAAGGGCCTATGGAACGAGCACACCCTGTGGCGTATCATTTCCTTGAAGGAGATTCAGGATCTGATAGCTGTAGCGTCCGAGAACCTGACCGACCCGCTTAACCTTACCTTCAAGTTGGCCAGCCCCGGATTCGATCGTGGCCGAATGGACATCGATGCTTGGGAATCGGTCGGCACGAATGTCGCCGAAGGTGGCTACGCAAGAATCGGACTGGAGCAATGCTACAACAAGTTCGTACCCACCAAAGGTGTGGTAAAGCCCTTGGAGCGCAGTAGCGACGACACGTACGAAGGTAAGTTCGACAAAAACTACGAGTTCCCGTACAAGGGAGACCAACTCCAAACCTTCGCTGACCCTAAGGACTACAAGCGCCACATGGCCAAATATTTCTGTATGGACGTACGCGGCGTACACGGCTACATCTACCAAAAGCAGAATGTGACGAAGCCTGGCACCTACGTCATCGAGTGCAAGGGCTACTCCAACACGCCGAAAGCCCTTCTCTTTGCCGGTATTGGACAAAACAATGGCTCCGGCTTGGTCGAGGGCACCAAGCACACGACCACGCTGAACCAGGTCGGCAACATGCCGGCAGACGAGCAGGCACGCCTCCACGTGGACGAGCTGAACATGGACTATGCGGGCAAGGAGTTCTACGAGTCAAGCAAATATACCAATAGCGTGATCGTACAGGTGACGCAGGAGATGATCGACCAAGCTGGTGCAGAGGGTGTCAGCATCGCCTTCGGTCTCAACATTGGCGATGGCAGCCAAACTCCCAGCCTCAACGACTGGACTGTATTTGACGACTTCCGTCTGATCTACGTAAGCAACACGAAGAATGAGGACCTCGTTCTCGACGAACTTCGTGGCGACTTGGAGTATCTGAAGAATGGCATTACCTACAAGAACCGTGTGCTCCGCCTTGCCAAGACGTTCAAGCAGAACAGCTGGAACTCCTTCGTGCTGCCCGTAGATCTTACGGTCAAGCAGCTTCGCGATGCCTTTGGTGGCACCGTGCGCCTTGCCAAGCTCAATAACCTCACGGACACCGAGCTGCAGTTCGAGACCGTAACCCTCGACGGAAAAGCCGACAAGGATATCGCTCTCGTGGCTTACCAGCCGTACATCATCTTCCCGTCCAAGACGATGGAGGACCACAATAATAGCCCCTACACTGCCACCATCGCTAAGAATGGAAGCACGGATAATCCCTATAAAGTAACGATCCAGGCTCAGCGCTTCGAGATCCCCAATGTCACGTTCGCGACGAACGCGAACAACGAGAACGACCTCAGCAACATGGACGAGTATTGGACGACGAAGCTGACTCACAACGTGGGATCCATCACGGCCTACGGCACCTTCGTCCGCACCTTCGACGAGGAGGCTACACAGGACAAGACCACGGGCAAATGGAGCTTCTCCAGCAGCAAGGGTACAATCCGTCAAGGCTACGACGACCTGGTGGGAAGCTACTTCTTCGACTATGGCAATGTATATTATACCGAGAACCCGGATAAGGTGCGCGGCCTGCGCGGCTTCTCTTGCTGGTTCAAGCCCAACACGAACAACGGCACGAAGCCCGCAGTCTATCTCGACGGCGTGAAGCAGGAGACAGAGTTGACGGCCATCGGTGAGCTGGTCATCAGCCCCGAGGCTGCCAACCGCTACGGCAAGAACGATGGCGTGTACAATCTCCAGGGACAGCGTGTCGGCAATACGACCGAGGGTCTGCCCAGCGGCATCTACATCGTCAACGGACGCAAGCATGTGGTAAGATAATCCTATCAGACAAACTTCAAAAAAGGACTTAAGAAAAATGAAACGTAAATATATCAAGCCCACCACATCCGTGGTGAGGGTGGAGACGCAGAACAACTACTGTGCTGCTACGTCTTGGAGCGTACGCGACGCCAGCGGAGCAATACAGTCCGACGCCGACAGGGGTTATGTCCTCACGGACGAGGACGAAAGTGTAAACACTTACGATCCTTGGAACAGCGACACCTGGTAGTCCGCGCGGCATAAGGCCGTCGGAAACGACTACCTACGAGACTTAAGGAACCATGGACGGAAGCCAGCAATGGCATACGTCCATGGTTTTTGGGCTTCTATCCAGACTTAGTTGCCATTTCGTATCGGGAAGCTTTTCCGCATCGTCCTTTTGCCCAAGAGGGCTACTTTTTTCATCCAAGAAGGCTTTTTTTCAATCATTTGCATCATCACAGTCATCACCTTATATGAGAAAGAAATATACCCCACCCCAGTCTCAGACGATCCTGCTCGACGTCTCAGGAAACATGATGGACATCATTGCCTTCAGCAAGCCTGGTGGCAAAGGCAATCCGGGCACCATACGCATCCCAAAGCGTCCCGACACCTTCTCACCCTTCACGCAGGAGGAGGAAGAAGACGACGATAGGAACGACGCAACCCTTTGGGAGCTTTAGCATGGAACAAAGCCAGTATATGGTAGCTCCAAAAAATCAATCACCGAAAACAAACTAACATGAACATACTTCTATCTCTGTTGGTGTCGTCAGTCTATATTTTCAACGCGCAGGGACAATACCTCTGCATCGGCGAGGACGGCACTCCCATGCTCTCCGACGCACCCGTGAGCCTCGACGTCACACGGGTGGACGAGGTCGCCGAGGCCGGGCGTTTCGACCTCGACTACACGGGCATGAAATGGATTCTCAAGCCCTCCGCGGAGCACACCTACACCCTCGGCTATCAGGTGGGAGAAGCCAATGCCACCACCTTTGTCTATGTGCGCTCGGGCGCCATGGCCACCACGTTTGAAGAGCCCGACGCCACCTTTCTCGATGGCCAGTGGGCGGTATCTACTGGCGAGGAGAGCCAGCCCATTCTCCTCGACGAGACAGCCGACTATGTCTGCCCCCAGTTCTACAAGCAGCATGTGGACGTCACGCTCCAGCGCAGCTTGGTCCAGCAGGAGTGGAACACGCTCTGCCTGCCGTTCCCGCTGCACGCTGATCAGGTAAGCGCACTTTGGGGTGAGGGCACGCGCGTGGCTGAATACACGGGCGACACGGGCGACAAGCTCCTTTTCAGCACCTGCGAGCACATCGAGGCGGGCGTGCCCTACGTCCTGAATCCCGAGCGGGTCAGCGAAGACCACACCTATCGGATCGAGGGTATTGACATCATCTCTTGGGATCGCGGCAACCGGTCGCGCGAGACAGTTGCCGATGGCACCCGCTTCATCGGCTTCTATGGTCCCACGATCGTTCCGGCCAACGCCTACGTCTTCGGCGACGGCGACCGGATGTACTGTCTCGAAACCGACATGGGAGCCAATGGCTTCCGTGGCTATTTCCAAAGCAACGATCCGCAGGCTGCCGATCGCAACCTCGGCTGGACAGTAGAGGATCAGGAGGTCACCTCCATCCCGCAGACCGCACCCGTGGTCTCTCGCCCTGCCGATGGCGCCGTCTTCAACGCTGGCGGCCAACTGGTGCGCCACAAGGGTTCTGCCGAACCTCTTGCCCCTGGCCTGTATATCGTCAATGGTATTAAAATCATCGTCAAATAAGTCTCACACAATGAAAACTACACAACACATCCTACTGTGCCTTCTGCTGTGGGCCTTCTCCGCTGCCCATGCCCTGGCAGCACACACCGATGGCGAAACGAAGTTTATCAAAGCGGGGAACGATTTCTCTGCGCTGGACGTCTCTCAGATTCCCAGTGGCCAACTGTGGATGCTCTCCACCAACGGAAAAGCTTCTGGCAAAAACTTCACCATCGATTTCTCAAAGAAGAGCCTGGAGATAGTCCTCGACGTCTCCGCTTGTACCTCCGCCCTGGAGAACATCATCTCCTTCGGAAAGAAGATACAGGACTGGAAGGGCAACAACCTCCACTTCTATTATATCCCACCCACCTACAAGCTGCCTTACACTTCCAGCAGGAGACAAACATTCAACGAGCGACTCCGCGGAAGCTGGGTCAACACGTGGCAGAATACGCAGACCGAGTTGGACGTGGAGCTTGATGACGACACGAAGATCCTCACCATCCATCTGACCAAGGATGGCTTCTATGTCAACGGCATACTACAACAGGCTTCCAGCTCGGCTATCTCTGCCTTGTTCTCCTCCGGGTCTTCCACCATCCAGATAGGTAGCGCCGAAGGGGAAGTCCGCAGTCGTGCCGTCTGCAAGCGCGTGCGCCTGATAGACTATGCCGATATGAGCAAGACAGACAACATCGCCGCCTGGACCAGCAACCCACAGAAGTTTGAGGACCGCAAGGAGGCTGCCCATACCACCTTCCTGCCCTATCCCTCCACGGCGCAGCTCCGTGCAGACGCAACCCACTACGACGCCCCTTGGCTGCCCACCGACGAGACACGCTCGCTGGTGAGGAGCCTCAACAGTAGCGAGAACGGCGAGGAGTGGAGCTTCTGCTATGTCAAGGGCACAACAAGCGGACCCGCAGCCAGCGAGTTCTATGCCAAGGACTTCGAACAGTCACCCTACTATGTAGCCAGCCAATGGAAGCCCATCCGCGTGCCGCTCTCCTGGGAGATGGCGGGCTACGGAAGGCCCGTCTATACCAACATCGGCTATCCCTTCGAGTACAATCCGCCAAAGGCCGTGGCCAGCCAGCGCGAGACCAACGAGAACGACAACAATGCCACGGGCTTCTACCGCCGCCAGTTCACGCTCGACGAGTCGTGGCGCGACAAGCGCGTCTTCCTCCATTTCGACGGCGTCTATAGTGCCGCTGCCGTTTGGGTGGACGGCAACTACGTCGGCTACTCACAGGGATCTAATACCGACGCGGAGTTTGATATCACCGCAGCCCTGGAGAAGCAGGCCGACGGCAGCATCCGGACGGGCAGCTCGGCAGACAACGTCCACCAGCTCTCCGTGCGCGTCTATCGCTGGTGCGACGGATCCTATCTCGAGGGACAGGACATGTGGCACCTTTCAGGCATCCACCGCGACGTCTATCTCGTCGCCACACCCAAGGTCTTTGTAGCCGACCACGTCATCACCACCGACAACATGGCCGCAGATGCTACCAGCGGCACGATGCAGGTCGCGCTCACCATCGACAACCGCGACTGCGTGGCAGGTGCAGACAAGACGATTGCCGTCACGCTCAGCGACAAGGACGGCAACGTGGTAGCTACTGGCAAGGCTGAATATGAAAGCAAAAAAGACAACAACGGAAGACAGACCCTGACCGTGAGCCTTCCGGGACTCAAGGGCCTGCATCCTTGGAGTGCGGAGTCTCCTTATTTATATAATGTGACGGTGAGCCAGCGTGCTACCGACGGCACGGAAGAGATGGCATTCAACACGAAGTATGGTTTCCGCACCATCTCGCTGACGAAAAATCCGCACGTCGTCTATGTCAACGGCCAGCGTGTCTTCTTCAAGGGTGTCAACACCCAGGACACGCATCCCGAATACGGACGGGCCATCGACGTGGAGACGATGATGAAGGACCTGACGATGATGAAGCAGGCCAATGTCAACACGGTACGCACCTCCCACTATCCGCGCCAACCGAAGATGTACGCCATGATGGACGCTCTGGGCTTCTATGTGATGGACGAGGCCGACGTGGAGTGCCACTATGACTGGATATGGGGATGGAGACACTTAACCAAGAGACTCACCTCAGACGGAAACTGGACCGCTCAGTATGTGGACCGCAACGTGCGCATGGTGGCGCGCGACCGCAACCACCCCTGCGTCACGTTCTGGTCTTTGGGCAACGAGTCGGGAAGCGGCCTCAACTTCGAGAAGGCCTATGCGGCCGTGAAGGCCCTCGACGGCCGACCCATCCACTATGAGGGTACGACCAACTGGGGCAACGCCAGCATTTCGGACCTCTATTCCAACATGTATCCCACGGTGGACTATGTTGCAAGCAATAAGAATGGTGTCGAGGATCGTCCCTACTTCATCTGCGAATATGCCCATGCCATGGGACAAGCCGTAGGCAACCTGAAGGACTACTGGGAGGCCATAGAGAGCAGCACCGGCATCATTGGCGCCTGCATTTGGGACTGGGTGGACCAGGCAATCTACCGCGTGGAAAGCGGCTCTGGCGTCGTGGCCGACAAGACCAAGAATGGTTTTCACAATTGGACATCGGGCTACGACTACAATGACATCGGGCTGTTTGGAGTTGGCTTCCAGGGCAACTTCCTCAACAACGGCCTCATCACGCCCGACCGCGCCTGGACGTCCAAGCTCACCGAGGTGAAGAAGGTCTATCAGTATGTGGCGTTCTCCGACTTCGATGCGGCCTCGCGCTCAGTCTCCCTCACCAACAAGTATGTCTTCACCACCATTTCTCCCGACCGCTACGACCTCGCCTTCCGCGTGTTCAAGGATGGACGGCTGGTGGAGGAGGCTACTATCGGCCACTTCGACGCAATCGCACCGGGAGCCTCGGCACGCATCGCCCTGCCGCTGAAGACCGTGACCGACGAGGCGAGCGAATATCTCGTCAATGTCGAGCTGCGCATCAAGGAGGACTGCGCATGGGCGGAGGCTGGCTACAATATCGCCGATGAGCAATTTGCCCTGACCGCGCGCCCAGCCTGGACTGCTCACACGTCCAACGGAGGTTCCCTGACCATCAGCGGCAACACCGTCTCGGGCACCGACTCCGAGGGCAACGCCTACCAGATGGCTTTCGACAACAGCGGCAAGATGACGGCGTGGACCTATGCGGGCAAGCAGATTCTGCACACCAATGCCAATGGCACGATTGCTTCGGGAGCTGCGCCCGACTTCAATAGTTGCCGAAACATCGACAACGACAAAGAGAGTACCGGTACCGCAAATGTAGGATGTGTCAATTCGTCTTCGACCAAAATCATCAAGGCGTTGACGAAAGACGATGCTTCGGGCTGCGCCACCATGACGGTGCAGGGCAATGCCAAAAACTGCCAGTACACCATCCGCTACACGTTCTATCCAGATGCCACGGTTGACATGGAGACGACTTTCTCTCCTTCGGGGGCTACACGCCGTCTGGGTCTCGGCCTGCAACTGGCTTCGGGCTTTGAGAATGTGGAGTTCTATGCGCGTGGTCCGCGCTCCAACTATTCCGACCGCAAGACGGGTTCCTACCTCGGACGTTTCACCACCACGGTCGATGATATGGTGGAGGAGCAAATCCACCCACAGACCTACGGCGACCATGAGGATCTGCGCGAACTGCTGCTCAGCAACAAGGAGGAAGGACTCACGCTCACAGTCCGGGTCGATGGCAAAGCCTCATTCTCGCTCTCCCATTTCGATGAGTCGAAGTGGATAGAAGAAGGCAGCGACCTGTGGAAAATACCCACCCATTGGTACGACCTCGTGCGTAAGCCCCAGGTGTTTGCCCATATCGACTATTGGCAGCGCGGACTGGGCAACAACAGTTGCCAAGGCGACGTGGTCCTGCCGAAATATGAGTGTCCCACCTCAGGCGACCATACTTACACTCTGCGATTGAAACCCAATCTGTAGTTGCAACTTGGTTGATCTGATTCAACGATCGCCTTATTCAACATTTGCAGCCCACGGGAAAAACAGACATTTGCCTGTTTCCCCGTGGGCTGCTCTGTCATCATAACGGTCATGAGGAAAACGGAGAGGCTATTTTCATTGTTACATTGTTACATTGTTACATTGTCACGTTTTTGATTTTTGATAACGCATTAACGTTATAACGTTTAACGTTTTTGTTTTCGGAAGGCAGCACAACACCAACAATGCTTCGCCAGGACAAAACCTGCAGCAAAAGACGCCCGCTAAAAGGGGGCTGTGCGTTGACACAATGGTAAATATCTGCCACACAGGGGGTTGAAAGCAAGTTAAAAACAAGGCTTTAATTTTATTTAACGCTTTACCCCCCCTAATTTTACAATGATTAGTAATTTTGTACCCAATTAGATTGTGCATTCCTGTCAGAATCAACCTGTCGCCCTACCTGACGGCGAACAAACTGGGTTAGAACTGAGCATGGAGGTACTAAAAACAACAGTGATCATTACTAATTATCTAAAGAGAACATTAAAACGATGAAAACAACTACTTCACAACACGGCGAACGCTGCTTATGGCGGCGCAGCTGGAGTGTTGGAATCGCCACGGCACTCCTCGCCGCTGCACCCTATGTGGCATCAGCACAAAGCGACGGCACAACGGGTGGCGAAAACTCAAGCGCTACTGGCAAAGGCGTAGACGACCTACCGGGACACACCTTTGAGGAGCTCCAGGCGGGAATCACCTCGAGCTGCTCCTACGACGACCCGACCAAGGTGTACTTCCTCTACAACGTGGGAACGGGCAAGTTTCTCAACATGGGAGGCTACTGGGGCGTGCATGCCTCTTTGAAAGACTACCCGATGCCGCTTTGGACACTGGAAGGAACGCCTTTGGAGAATGGTTCGCGCTCTCTCAACTTCACACAGAACATCACTACTACGCAGGGCAGCCTGATGAAATGGGTGACCTCGGGAAACCCCACGACCGATGTTGGCGTTTTCTGCGACCGTAATAAAAGTAACAATTCCAACGGACACGACGGCTGGTTCTTTAAGAAAACAACCGATTCGTACGGAAAGGACGCCTACGTGATCTACACATTCACAACTCCTAACCCTTCTGCATCCAGCGAAACCGACGGAATGTATCTCACGGCCTTTGCCGAAGGACAGGCCACGGCCGACAAAAACTGTGGAGCGGATACATACGCGAATCTCTTCACCGACAACAATACTAACGACTATAGCAAATGGCGCCTCCTCACCCTGCAGGACTTCTACGATTTGCTGAAAGAGAGCAGCGAGAATCTGAATGCTCCGATCGACTTTACCTTCTACTTGAAGTGCCCTGGTTTCGAGCGTGGAAGAACGGATATCAACGGCTGGCAAACATTTACCTCTTCCGTCGCTACGGAATCGTACTACCGTATCGGTCTGCAGGAGTACAACTGGAAGACGCCGACGGAGGTATCGAATGCGGCCACTCCCCTGTCACGCAGCAAGGACGGCAAGGGCGAAGGCTATAACAACGGTGGATTTTATTCATCAGCGTCTTCAACGTCCGACTCATATAGCTTCCCCTGTTCGGGCACTACTGCCCAAAAGTTTGGAGGCGCCACAGACTACCTGCGCCACATGGGTAAGTTCTTCTGCATGGACGTACACGGCACGCACGGCTACATCTATCAGAAGATGTTTGTGAAACACGCCGGAACCTACGTCGTACAGTGCAAGGCCTACTCCAACACGCCGAACGCCCACCTCTTCGCAGGTGTTGCAGGCAAGGATGGCCAAGGCGTGGGCCTTTTTGACGGTTCAAAACGCACGACCATGCTTAGCCAGGTCAGCAACATGACCGAGGCCGAGAAGACTCGCCTCCATGTAGCAGACAAGAACATGGACTATGCGGGTAAGGAATTCTACGAGACAAGCAATTATATCAATAGCGTGGTCATAGATGTGACGCAGGATATGATCGACCAAGCTGGTGACGCCGGCGCCTGCATCGCCCTCGGTCTCTACATTGGCAACCCCAACGACCCCAACGAGAAGCCCGACGCCGACGAGTGGACGGTGTTCGATGAATTCCGCGTGCTCTACGCCAGCAACGTGAAGGGCAAGGACCTCGTGCTCGACGAGCTCCGTGGCGACCTGGGCTACTTGAAGGAGGGCGTCACCTACAAGAACAGTATCCTCCATCTTGCCAAGACGTTCACCATGAATCGCTGGAACTCCTTCGTACTGCCCGTGGATCTCACGGCCAACCAGCTTCGCACGGCCTTTGGCAACGACGTGCGCCTTGCCAAACTCAAGACACTCACAGAGACCGAGCTGCAGTTTGAGACCGTAAACCTCGACGAGAACACCAATACCGCTCTCGAGGCTTATCAGCCGTACATCATCTTCCCGACCAAGACGATGGAAAAGTACAGTCCCTACACAGCTACCATCAGCGAGACTAACAAGGTAGTGATCCAGGGTGAGCACTTCAAGATCCCCAACGTCACGTTCAAGATGACTGCTGACAACAAGAACGACCTCTCGCAAATGGACGAAAGCAACTGGACGTCACAGCTGACCCACAACGCGGGAGCCATCACGGCCTACGGCACCTTCGTCCGCACTTTCGACCCGGATGCTACACAGGACCAGACCACGGGTGCTTGGACCTTCTCCAGCAACAAGGGAAGGATCCGCGATGGCTACGACAAGCTCATAGGAAGCTACTTCTTCGACCTGGGCAACGTCTATTACTCTGACACGAAGGAGCGCGGCCTGCGCGGCTTCTCCTGCTGGTTCAAGCCCAACAAAGAAGCAACAACGCTCGCAGTCTATATCGACGGCATGAAGCAGGAGGCAGCGCTGACAGCTATCGGCGAACTGATCGTAGGTCCCGAGGCTGCCAACCGCTACGGCAAGAACAATGGCGTGTACAACCTCCAGGGACAGCGTGTCGGCAATACGACCGAGGGTCTGCCCAGCGGCATCTACATCGTCAACGGACGCAAGCATGTGGTAAGATAATCCAATCAGACAAACTTTTAAAAAGGACTTAAGAAAAATGAAACGCAAATATATCAAGCCCGTAACTACCGTGCTGATGGTGGAGACGCAGAACAACTACTGTGCTGCTACATCTAATAATAAATGGGTTGTAGGCACGAAGTTCTACGACAACGGCGAGGCGGATGTAGAGAACTCCTTCACCGACCGTGGCTATTTCCGTACGGACAAGGACATCAAGGGAGACATGTACAACCCTTGGGATTGCAAGGAGTGGTAGTCCGTGCGGCATAAGGCCGTCGGCAACGACTACATATTATAATTAGATCAATGGACGAAAGCCGCTTTAGTTGGCTTTCGTCCATTTCTGTTTGAGAGAGAAGCCTCTGGTGTTCCCCCACACAAAAAACTTCTGCCGAGAAAATCGGGTAAAACGCTATCCCATTTCAAAGTTTCTTCTTACCTTTGCACTTGCACCAGATTGCCACACGCTGCCTTCGGCCGCGCGTGGCGATCAACGATCGATATTAAATCAAACTATTCATGGAAGTCCGTGGCGGAGGCTGTCCTTCCCACGAGTCCACCTTTTAACTAAGACATGGAAAAAAGAAGAACTTTGAAAAACTGGATCATCGCCACCCGACCCTGGGCCTTGCCCGCCTCGGTGATGCCGATTCTTATCATGTGGGCCTACCTCTACAGTCAGAGCGACAACGGCGCGGCCCAGATCAACTGGCTCAACGCGCTGCTCTGTCTCCCGCTGCTCTCCATCGTCCACTCGGGCGGCAACATGGTGAGCGACTACTTCGACTTCACGTGGGGCGTGGACACGAAGGCCTGCAGCAATGGCGTGACGTGGATACACGACGGCACGTTCCGCCCAAAAGAGATCCTGCGCTATGGTCTGGTGCTCGTGGCGCTGGCCGTGCCCATCGGCGTGTTTCTGCTCTACAACTCGTCGTGGTCGGGATGGTGGATCGGACTGGCAGGCGTCCTGCTCTCGCTGGTCTATCCCTGGATGAAGTCCCACCACCTGGGCGACCTCAACATCCTCTGCAGCTTCGCCCTGCTCCCTGCCCTCGGCACGTTCTTCGTGGCCGTTGGGGCCTACGACACGCAGTCGCTGCTGATGATTCTGCCCATCGGACTGCTCACCGTCTCCATCCTCCATGCCAACAACACCCGCGACGTGAAGACAGACCTTCAGGCCGGACTCGGCACCATCACGACCTCGGTCTCGCTGATGAACGCCAAGGCCATCTATACCTTCGAGATCTTCGCTCCCTACGCCCTGGCCCTGCTCTATGTGGTCCTGCTGGGGCAGCCGTGGACGCTGCTGGCGGTCGTGCTGACGTTGCCCCTGGCCCTGCGCAACGTGCGGACGATGATCCAGGCCGAAGACGACCTGCCCTACCGAGGCATTCAGCGACTCGACCAGACGACGGCGCAGCTACAGATGGCCTTCGGCCTCCTCTACGCCTTGGGCTTCTTCCTCGGCAGTTGGCTGGGAGTGTAAGAACTTATATATATAAAAAATGAGAAAGACCATTGCTGCCGTCCTCGTCGCAGCCCTGCTGTGGTTTGTGATGTTCTCGCCCTGGACGGCGCCACACATCAACTTCTGGTACACGATGACGTGTTCGGCCCTCACCCTCACCACGCTCTCCACGATCTGGTGTAGAGAGTGGCTGAAGGACCTGAGGTTCTCTCCCCGCGCGGTCGCAGCAGGACTGTCGATCGCCTTTATGCTGTGGTGGGTGTTCTGGACGGGCGACAAGGTGTCGCAATGGATGTTTGGTTTCGCCCGCGGCCAGGTGGATATGATCTACTCCATGAAGGGCGGCACGCCCCCTGCCGTCATTGCCCTCCTGCTCCTCCTCGTCATCGGCCCGGCTGAGGAGATCTTCTGGCGCGGCTTCATCCAGCGACGGATGATGGCGCGCTGGGGCGCCAACGCGGGACTGGTGGCTGCCACGGCCTGCTACACGCTCGTCCACCTGCCTTCGCTCAACTTCATGCTGATCGTGGCCGCAGGAGTCGTAGGCGGCTGCTGGGGCCTCATCTACCGCTTCTTCCCGCGAAGCCTCACGGCTCTCATCATCTCCCATGCCGTATGGGACGCCTGCGCCTTCGTCCTCTTCCCCTTCTGACAGGACACAAAAAGGGGAAAGACCCACGGTCCTTCCCCTGGTATTTTCTTGCGAAAAAGAATTGACAGTTATGCGTTGACCGCATCGCTGAGGTCAGCACCAGCCTTGAACTTCACCACCTTGCGTGCGGGGATGACAATCTTGGCACCCGTGGCGGGGTTGACACCCTGACGCTCGGGACGCTCGTTGACCTCGAAGGTACCGAAGCCGACCAGCTGCACTTTCTCGCCAGCTACCAAAGCATTCTTCAGTTCGCGCAACGTGGCGTCCAAAGCATCCTTGGCCTCAGCCTTCTTCAGACCCGAGCCGGCCGCAATCTTCTCGATTAACTCTGTTTTGTTCATAACTTTTCTTGATTATTGATTAATATATATTGATTCAAACGCTTGTGGGTGCAAATATAAGAGAATAGTTTTACAACACAAACTAAATTTCGGAAAAAGTGACGAAAATTGCGTAAAAAAGCGTATTGAGGGGGCTCCGTGTGCAGTTAATGAGGATTTTTTCGTAATTTTGCACGGTATAATCAAAAAGAACAAAAATGCTCACGCGCGAAATACCCGCAGTCACTAAGAATCTGCTGATCATCAACTCCATCATGTTTATCGCCACCTGGGTGACGGAAAACATGGGGATAGACCTGACCGGCTTGCTGGGACTGCACTTTTTTCTGGCTCCAGACTTCCACCTCTACCAGATATTCACCTACATGTTCATGCATGGTGGCCTCGGGCATATCTTCATGAACATGTTTATGCTGTGGATGTTCGGACCCGTGATGGAGTCCTATTGGGGATCGAGGAAGTTCTTTTTTTATTACATCATCTGCGGCTTGGGCGCAGGCTTCTGCCAGGAGCTGGCACAGTTTGGACAGTTCTACATCATCTGCAATGAACAAGTGCCTGGCTTCACCTTCGCCGACACCATGATGGTGGTGCGGGCCAACCAGGGCTTGCTCAACCTCTGGACGACAGTAGGCGCCTCGGGTGCGCTCTACGGCATCCTCCTGGCCTACGGTATGTACTTCCCCAACGAGCGAATGTTTGTCATTCCCTTCCCCTTCCCCCTCAAGGTCAAGTGGGTAATCGCCGGTTCCATCGCCCTGGAACTGTTCTCGGCCATTGCGACCACCAACGACGGCGTGGCCCATCTGGCCCACCTCGGCGGTATGCTCTTCGGCTTCATCCTCATCAAGTACTGGCGCAAGCATCCCTTCATGGAAGGCAACGGCTTCGGAAAGCACGGAGGAGGCTGGCAGAACACGGGCCGTAAGCGCAAAAACTGGGGCGGATTTGGCAAAAACTGGGGCGGCTTCGACGTACTCAAAGGCAAGAAAAACGCAGGCGAGACCACACGACAGGAGACCGACTGGGAGTATAACGCCCACAAGAAGGCTACCCAGGAGGAGATCGACCGCATCCTCGACAAGATACGAAAGAGCGGCTACGACAGTCTGACGAAGGAGGAGAAGCAGACGCTCTTCGACAGTAGCAACAACTAAGGGCTGCGCACGACAGAAAGGGTTTCCCCGAAGCCGAGGATTCTTCCGCGGAGGCGGGGGAAACTTCCTCTGAAACGGGGAGAAATAGCACGACGTAACCATTATAAACACGACGAGAGAGAGAACGCTATGGAGAAATTGAGAAAGGCGATGCGCCTGCTGCTGGTGGTGGCCAACTTGTTGGCTATCATAGCATTGCTATTGGTAGGATACTCCGACCTGCTCCAGCCGGAGGCGTGGCCCAAACTGAGCAACGTGGGGCTGCTGATGCCTGCCGTCATCCTCGCCAACCTCTTCTTTCTCGTCCTCTGGATACTGCTGCGCCCACGCCTGCTGTGGCTGCCCGTGGCGGGTCTGCTGCTGGCCTTTGTCCCCATCCGCCAATACACACCCTTCAATCCCACGGAGGAGCCGCCCCACGGCGCCTTGAAACTGTTGTCATGGAACGTGGCCATGTTTGAGGGCTACGTCACGAAGGAGGGAGAGAAGAGCGAGATGATGCGCTACCTGCTCGATAGCGACGCCGACTTCATCTGTCTGCAGGAGGCCACGGACAAGGGCGACAGTCTCTCGCCCCTGAAGTTGCTGCGACACAAATACGCCTATACCGCCTTCATCCCCAAAGCCTCGGAGACCGGCCACGGCCTGTTTCTGGCCTCGCGCTACCCCATCCTGAGCCACGACTCCATCCCCTACCACTCCCCGGGCAACATGAGCGTGGACTTCCTCGTCGATGTGGGCGGCCAGAAGGTCTGCATCATCAACAACCACCTCCAGTCCTACAGCATCTCGGAGAAGGAGCGCGAGGGCTTCCACCATATCCTCCAAGGCGACGTGGAGGCCGACACGGCACGCATCGAGACACTCCAGCTGATCGAGAAACTATCGAAGGGAACGACCCGCAGGGCGGCCCAGGTGCGCATGGTGGCCGCACGCATCCAGCAGCGCCTCAAGGAGGGGCTGCCCGTCATCGCATGCGGAGACTTCAACGACACCCCCATCTCCTACACACACAGAACCCTGTCGAAGGGACTGACAGACTGCTACATAGCCTCGGGCAACGGTCCCGGACGGTCCTTCAACCGCAACGGAATCTATACACGCATCGACCATATCCTCTGCTCCGACTTCTTCAAGCCCTATGGCGCCAAAGTCGATGATCGTATCCACACAAGCGACCACTACCCTATCTTCTGCTGGTTGGAAATGCGGCCAAAACCTTAAAAAAATGACATTTAAGGCCGAAAGTTTTCCCAATATGTGAAAAAATCAGTATCTTTGCACGTTTGTAGTACGTTCGTGTCTCTTTTACGAGGCAGGACGGGCTATGAATGGGCGCTTTTTAGCTGATTAAATTCAAAAACAACAATAAAAATGCAGAACAAAGGACTAGTAATTTGCGTGGCCGTCTTGCTGACGCTCGCAAGTATCTTCTACCTGTCTTTCTCGGTAGCCACAAGCTACTATGACAGCCAGGCCGAGAAGATCAAAGATCCCATTGCGCGGCAGGACTACAAGGACTCCGTGAAGTATCTGGGCATCTACTCTTATCAGAAGTGTCTGGAGACACAAATCGGCCTCGGCCTTGACCTGAAGGGCGGTATGAACGTCATTCTGGAGATCTCCGTACCCGACGTCGTCGATGTGCTCGCTGACCACAAGACCGACCCGGCCTATGTGAAGTCGCTCCAGCAGGCCAAGAAGGAGGAGGAGACGAGCCAGCGCGACTTCATCTCTCTCTTCATCGACGCTTACCACAAGAACGCGCCGGGCCACCGCCTGGCCGAGATCTTCGCCACCCAGCAGCTCAAGGGCAAGGTGAGCACGCAGAGTACGGACGAGCAGGTGGAGAGCGCCTTGCGCGCAGAAGTGACCGCCGCCATCGACAACTCCTACAACGTGGTCCGCAACCGTATCGACCAGTTTGGCGTCGTGCAGCCCAACATCCAGAAGCTCGAGGGACAGGAAGGCCGACTGATGGTCGAGATGCCGGGTATCCGCGAGCCGGAGCGTATGCGCAAGCTGCTGCAGGGTAGCGCCAACCTGGAGTTCTGGGAGACCTACAACAACCAGGAGATCACGCCGTATCTCGTCCAGCTGGACCAGCGTCTGGCCAATGGCGACAACGGCACGGAGAAGAAGGACACGGCTGCCACTGACGGCACGAAGGCCCCGGCCAAGAAGGCTGCCTCCAAGCTGCAGCTCCGCGACAGCCAAAACGCTGCCGCCAACGCCGCCAAGAACGAGACCGACGCCCAGCTGCGCCGCGACCACCCGCTGCTCTCCATGCTTCAGACCATCCCGGGCGAGGCCCTCAGCATCGTAGGCTATGCCAACGTGCGCGACACCGCCGCTATCAATAAGCTCATCTATAGCCACCTGGCCAAGCAGGTGCTGCCCAGCGACCTGAGACTGCTCTGGAGCGCCAAGCCTGCCGACGGACTCAACCAGAAGAACGTCTTTGAGCTCCACGCCCTGAAGATCACCACGAGCGATGGCCGCCCCGTCCTGGAGGGTGACGTCGTCACCGACGCCAAGGACCAGTTTGACCAGTATGGCAAGCCGGAGGTGAGCATGTCCATGAATTCCGAGGGTGCGCGCGAATGGTCGGCCATCACCAAGGCCAACCTCGGCAAGGCCGTAGCCATCGTGCTCGACGGCGTGGTCTATACCGCTCCGCGCATCAACAGCCAGATCGACGGCGGCCAGTCGTCTATCTCGGGCAACTTCACCATCGAGGATACCAAGGACTTGGCCAACACGCTGAAGTCTGGACGTATGCCGGCCCCGGCACGTATCGTCCAGGAGGAGGTCGTCGGTCCTACGCTCGGTGCACAGTCCATCCAGCAGGGTCTCATCTCCTTCGTCATCGCTTTCGTCGTCCTGATGATCTACATGCTCCTGATGTACGACATCATCCCGGGTATGATGGCCAACGTGGCGCTGCTCGCCAACCTCTTCTTCACGTTAGGAATATTGGCCTCGTTCCAGTCGGCGCTCACCATGCCGGGTATTGCCGGTATCGTGCTGACACTGGGTACGGCCGTCGATGCCAACGTGCTGATCTATGAGCGCATCAAGGAGGAGATGAGAGGCGGCAAGGGCATCAAGGAGGCCCTGGAGGCAGGTTACAAGAACGCCTTCTCAGCCATCTTCGACTCCAACCTCACCTCGCTCATCACGGGTATCATCCTGCTCGTCACGGGTACGGGTCCGATCCGTGGTTTCGCCACCACGTGGATCATCGGTCTGTGCTGCTCGTTCTTCACTGCCGTCTTCCTGACCCGCATCGTCTATGAGAAGCAGATGGCCAAGAACCGCTGGCTCAACCAGAAGTTCTACACCTCCATCAGCAAGAACCTGATGCAGAATGTCAACTTCGGCTTCATGAAGATGAGCAAGAAGAGCTTCACGCTCTGTGGCATTGCCGCCGTGGTCTTCATCGGCAGCTTCGCCATCCGCGGCCTCAGCCAGAGTATCGACTTCACGGGTGGACGCAACTATGTCGTGACCCTCAACAAGGCCACGGAGGTAGAGAGCGTGCGCGAGCTGCTCGATGGCGCATTCGTCAACACTACGGGTACGGACGCTGGCAAGCAGGCCACGACTTCCGTCATCGCCCTCGGTACGGACGGCAAGACCATCCGCGTCTCGACCAACTACAATATCGAGTCCAACGACCCCATGGAGGACGACCGCGCAGAGACCACCCTCTACAACGCCCTCCACAAGGCAGGCTTCGTCAGCCAGGCCAACGTAGAGGCCTTCAAGAACCCGGATATCCGTACGGGTGGATCTATCATCAGCTCGGCCAAGGTAGGACCTTCCGTGGCTAAGGACATCACCTACGGCGCCATCATCAGTGTGGCCCTGGCTCTGTTCTTCATCTTCCTCTATATCTTGCTGCGCTTCCGTAACCTCGGTTTCTCCGTTGGTTCTATCGTCGCTCTGTTCTTCGATACCCTCACCGTGGTTGGTATCTACTCGCTCTGCTGGGGCTGGATGCCGTTCTCACTGGAGATCGACCAGACCTTCATCGGTGCTATCCTGACGGTGATCGGCTATTCTATCAACGATAAGGTGGTGGTCTTCGACCGAATCCGTGAGAACCTCAAGTTGCATCCGAAGCAGGATCGCGAGACCCTCTTCAACAGCTCTATCAACCAGACGCTGGCCCGTACAATCAACACGTCAGCCTCTACGCTCATCGTGTTGCTCTGCATCTTCTTCCTGGGTGGTGAGAGCATCCGCAGCTTCTCCTTCGCCATGATCCTCGGTGTGGTCTTCGGTACGCTCAGCTCCATCTTCATCGCTTCGCCGGTGGCCTACATGGTGCTCAAGCGCAAGACGATCGATACCAACGAAGTGGCCAAAGCATAACAGAATGGTCAAGCCTGTAGCAAGGCTTACTCCACGATAAAGCAGACCCCGTTGCCTTCTCTGGGCAACGGGGTCTCTTACTTTCATATTCCATTCTCTTTTTTTCCTATTACATCCTCTGTTCTCCTATTAGTTTCTCTGCCCTCCAATTAGTTTCTCTACTCTCCTATTAGTCTCTCAGCTCTCCTAGTTAGTTCCTCTTCTCTCCTATTATATAATATACTCAAGTTTCGCATGTAAGCTCCACACGCCCTGAAAGGGCAGAAGCTCCTAGCCCAGGGCACCGCCCTGGGTATAATAGCAATCAGCAAGGCGCCCTGTAAGGGCAAAAGACTTATATATTGCCTGAATTTTTAAAGCTTTTGCCCTTACAGGGCGACAGGTTTGCGTCCGTAATAACCCAGGGCGGATGCCCTGGGCTAGGAGCTTTTGGGCCTTCAGCCCGTTTCTTGAACCACTTGCGAAACTTCTGTTATACAGGAGGCAAGCAACGATGGTCTATGGCTCTCCTTGGGACGCTGTGGCCAATGCTTTTGCCAGACTATAGGGCAAGCACAAAAGCGGGCTTTGAAAGAGCGTGAGAACACTACTCTTCCAAAGCCCGCTTCCTATCGCTACAAACCCACAGAGGGGCGCTACTCGCTTCGGAGTGTGGCCAGCAGTTCCAAGGCGCGATCCTCGTTGGCCTCCATGATCTCGCGCTCGCCAGGACCCTTGTCATTGATGCCACAAAGGTGGAGGATGCCGTGGATGATCACCCGATGGAGCTCGTCGTCGTAGGACTTGTCAAACTGTTCGGCATTGGTGCGGACGGTGTCAAGCGAGATGACCAGGTCGCCGTTGATCACATCGTCCTCATCATAGTCGAAAGTGATGATATCGGTGTAGTAATCATGTCCCAAATACTCGCGGTTGACCTCCAGTATCTTGTCGTCATTGACAAACAGGTAGCCCACCTCGCCCACCTTGCGCCCGTGGGAAGCCGCTACGGCCTTGATCCACTTCGACGTGAGGCGTTTCTTGATCTTCGGCATGGCGATGCCTTCGGCATTATAAGTTATCATAACCTCCTTATTTTATATAGTGTAAATCATTTCTTTGGAATAAACTGCGACGCATCATGGCCGAAGAACCTCAGTTCGCGGACCAGGGTACTGCTGACGCTCTGGAGATCGGGCTCCGTGAAGAGCAAGACCGTCTCCACGCCGCTCAGTTGGCGATTGATGTCGGCCTGCTGGCGCTCATACTCAAAATCTTTGACGTCGCGCACGCCACGGACGATGAAGCGTGCCCCCTCGCGACGGGCCATATCGATAGTCAGGTCGCTATACGGGCGCACACTCACCCGCGGGTCGTCCTCATAGAGCGAGGCAATGGCGGCCACGCGTTCGGATATTTCCTCCTGCGTATGCTTCCGCTCGCTCACGGCCACGGCGATGACAAGGTGGTCGAAAAGCGGAAGGGCCCGACGCACTACCGACGCATGGCCAGTAGTGAAGGGATCGAAAGTGCCCGTGAAGAGGGCGATGCGGCTATTCTCGTTTGCTTTCATACTTGCTTCTCTTCTTTCAATCGAAAAGATCTGGCTGCATCACGTTGCCAGCATAGGGATTGCGCCCCAGGTGCTCGTAGGCCAACTGTGTGGCGACGCGTCCGCGCGGCGTGCGCTTGAGAAATCCCTCCATGATCAGATACGGCTCATAGACCTCCTCTACAGTACCGCTATCCTCGCCGATGGCCGTGGCAATGGTGGAAATGCCCACCGGACCGCCACGAAACTTGTCGATGATGGTCAGGAGGATCTTGTTGTCGATCTCGTCGAGACCATACTGGTCAATATTCAATGCCTGGAGGGAGAAGATGGCTATCTCCTGGGTGATCGTGCCATCGCCCTTCACCTGGGCAAAGTCGCGCACGCGGCGCAACAGTCCGTTGGCGATACGGGGCGTGCCACGGCTTCTACGGCTGATCTCGACGGCTGCCGCATCCTCTATGGGCACATGGAGGAGGCTGGCAGAGCGCTTGATGATAGCCTGGAGCGTCTCGGGGTCGTAGTACTGGAGGTGGAGGTTAATGCCAAAACGAGCTCGGAGCGGGGCCGTAAGCAGGCCGCTACGGGTCGTGGCGCCCACCAAGGTAAACGGATTGAGGTCTATCTGGATGGATCGTGCCGAGGGCCCCTTGTCGATCATGATGTCGATGCGGAAGTCCTCCATCGCCGAATACAGATACTCCTCCACGACGGGAGAGAGGCGATGGATCTCGTCGATGAAAAGCACGTCGCTCCGCTCCAGCGAGGTAAGGATGCCAGCAAGGTCGCCCGGCTTGTCGAGGACAGGGCCAGAGGTGATCTTGAAACCCACGCCCAACTCGTTGGCGATGATGTTGCTCAAGGTGGTCTTTCCCAGTCCGGGAGGACCGTGGAGCAAGGTGTGGTCGAGCGGCTCGCCACGGTATTTGGCTGCTTCGACAAATACGCGCAGGTTATCGACTACGCCCTGTTGGCCGCTAAAGTCGTCGAAACGTAGCGGTCTGAGCGCATTCTCAAATTCCTTCTCCGCGGTCGAAAGCGGTCGTTGTTCCCTAATATCGAAATTTTCTGCCATAAATCTAATTTGCAAATATACAAAGAAGCGGCCACATGGCAAAGGAAATGGCGCGTTTTCTTCATCGGCCACCCTTTGCGAGGCCTCATCCGCAGAATCATGTGTCCATAGTCTGGCTGCTAAGCCGCCAAGGCTATCAACAGCTTTTCGTCAACAACAAGGAGAGCATCTCAGTATATCAGAACGATGCAAGAAAGCAACCGCTCGAAGAAGCAAGTTGTATCTTTTTGTTAAAAGCACAACAAAGCGAGAAAATAATTTGGTTTTTATTTTGCAGAAAGGTAGATTAGTCGTATATTTGCAGCATAACGTAAACTTTTAAATATCGCGACTATTATGACAACGAAAACAATCATCATCAGCCTTATCATCGTAGTAGCCATCTGCGTTGTCGTCTTTGAGTACTTCCACAAGAAGCACGCCAAATATACCGAAGACGAGCTAAAGCAATTCACCATTGACCTTTTTGCGCAAAAAGGAGTGGAGAGCATCGCCTATGATCAATACATCGCGGCCGTGAAACGCCACTACAACATATCGCAGAAGGCTGCCACCGCATTGGTAGGCAAGGCACAGAAGCACAGAATCGTCGCGCTGAGCAACCACCAGGTGACCTTGGCGGGATAAGCAGCAAGCGCCACACCATACGCGCACGGGCGGCAAAAATCCGTAGCAGGCAGGGGCGTAGGCTCCTCCTGACGGACTTTTGCCGCCCGCGTGATAAATGGAGGCGAGGGGCCTTAGAGGCTCATCGTCTGCAGGGGCGTGCCGTCGAGGCGGTAGATAGTGAACAAGCCGTCCTCGTAGGTGGCGAAGGTCGGTTCCTTGCCGCCCTTGGGGAAGGTGATAGATCCGAGATTGACGAAGGCGGGACCTTCCCCTTGCGACAACTCCCAAAGATGGCTATGTCCACAGACGAGGACGTCGTAGGGACCGACAGGCTGCTTCTCCTTGTTGTAGAGATGGCCGTGGGTCAGAAAGAGTCTGCGACCACCATCGACGAGCAGCAGATAGTCGGACATCATCGGAAACTGGAGCAACATCTGATCGACCTCTGCGTCGCAGTTGCCACGCAGGGCGACGATCTGACTGGCTCGGGCGTTGAGGTCGGCGACGATGCCCTGGGCGTCAATGCCCTCAGGGATGCGGTTGCGCGGACCATAGTTGAGGATATCGCCGAGAACGCAGAGCATATCGCAATGGTTCTCGTCATAGAATTGGAGCACTTTCTGCAGGGCTGGACGACAGCCGTGGATGTCTGAGACCAATAAGTATTTCATGTTCGTTTGCTTTTTGGCCGCAAAGGTAAGGATAAAATGTCAATTCCCCACCCTCGCCAGCCGTTTTTTGGCCAGGAGAGAAACGAACGAAAGCACCCGCCTCGTCTCCTCGAAGAAGATCAGGCGGGTGCAGGATTCTATTTGCTTGATGTTTGTTCCTATTCGGAACGCGGTGCTACCTTAGCCCTCGCGGCTTAGTAGTTTTCTGCGTTGATCTCGAAGTAGCTCAACGGGTGGTTGCAAACGGGGCAAACCTCCGGAGCCTTCTTGCCAACAACGATATGGCCACAGTTGCGGCACTTCCAGATGCGGTCGCCGTCACGAGAGAAGACAACGCCCTCCTCGATGTTCTGGACCAACTTGCGATAGCGCTCCTCGTGGTGACGCTCGATGGCGCCAACCATACGGAACTTGGCGGCAATCTCCTTGAAGCCCTCCTCGTCGGCCTCCTTGGCCATACGATCGTACATGTCCGTCCACTCATAGTTCTCGCCAGCGGCAGCATCCTTCAGGTTTTCAACCGTAGAGGGCACCTCGCCACCATTGAGATACTTGAACCAGAGCTTGGCATGCTCCTTCTCATTGCCTGCAGTCTCCTCAAAGAGAGCAGCGATCTGCTCATAACCATCCTTGCGAGCCTTGGAAGCATAGTATGTATACTTGTTGCGTGCCTGGCTCTCACCTGCAAACGCATCCATGAGATTCTTCTCAGTCTTGGTACCTTTCAGTTCTTTCATCTTGTTTGAATTTTAAGTATTTCGTAATGTTTTGTTCTCACTCATGCAATCTTTTTAGTATTGCGATGCAAAGGTACGATATTTCCTTGTAATAATTACAATGTTTAGCGTTAAAAAAGCTAAAATGCCTCGAAAAACCGACTGTTTTCGCTTGTGTCGGAATATTTGCGTAACTTTGCAGCCATGAAAATAGGTACAATAGACTTAGGCAACCGCCCTTTGCTGCTCGCTCCGATGGAGGATGTGACCGATATCGGCTTTCGCCAGATGTGCAAACGATTTGGCGCGGCGATGGTATATACGGAGTTTGTCTCGGCAGATGCCATCATCCGCAATATCGACTCGACGCTACGCAAGATGGTCATCGACGACCGGGAACGTCCCGTGGGCGTGCAGATTTACGGCCGCGACGTGGCGTCGATGGTGGAGGCGGCACGCATCGTGGAGCAAGTACACCCCGACGTGATAGACATCAACTTCGGCTGCCCGGTCAAGAAGGTGGCAGGCAAGGGTGCTGGCGCAGGAATGCTGCGCAACATTTCGCTACTGCTGGAGATTACGCGTGCCGTGGTCGATGCGGTCAAGGTGCCCGTGACGGTGAAGACGCGGTTGGGATGGGACAAAAACGAACTCATCATCACCTCGCTCGCCGAGCAACTGCAGGACTGCGGCATTCAGACACTCACCATCCATGGAAGAACCCGCAGCCAGATGTACACGGGCGAGGCCGACTGGACGCTGATAGGCGAGGTGAAGGCAAACCCGCGCATCCACATCCCCATCATCGGCAATGGCGACGTGACAACACCCGAGATCGCCCGGAGTCGGTTTGAGCAGTATGGCGTGGACGGCGTGATGGTGGGGCGTGCCACCTTCGGTTGCCCATGGATCTTCGAGGAGATGAGGCGCGGACTCAATGGAGAGGCGAACACAGGTAGCGGACTGACCATCGACGACAAGATCGACGTGCTGGAGGAAATGCTGCGCATCAATATGGAGCGCATCGACGAATATCGCGGCATCCTACACACACGCCGCCATCTGGCGGCTTCGCCCATCTTCAAGGGAATACCCGACTTCCGACAGACGCGTATCGCCATGCTGCGGGCCGAGACAGTGGCCGATCTGACAGAGATTCTCAACCATTGCCGCACGCTCCTGCGCGAGCAACAGTAGCGGGCTTCTCTCCCCTATACTCTCATACTGGGGAGAAAGGGACGCCAAGGGTGTGAAAAGGAGCTATTAAGTGCTTCAAAAAATGAAGTTATATTCATAGGCCTACGAAGTTAACTTCATAAGCCAACGAAGTTAACTTCGTAGGCCTATGAATATAAGTCCATAAAAAGGGGTGAAAATAACGCTTCTCTCCAGTTGACCCGAAACCGGAAACTTTTGCATCCTACAGACACAAAAAAAAGAGGTAGCCATCCTCACGACGTCTACCTCTCACTTGACTAAACTTAATCTACAAACCTGAGTATTTTTATCCAATGTTGGTTGAATTGCAATGCTATTGGGAACTCCAGAAAACCGACATTTTCATGTTCGGCACGCCCTTCATTCCGCTTGCAAAGATACATTGTTTTCTTGAAACAAACAAATTTTTATCCAAGAAAAACGGGTTTATTCAGCGAACTCCCTGTTTTTTTAAACAAAATCGGATATCATACCGCCTCCGCGCCAGTATCCCGCAACCTTGTTTTTTCAACGACTATCAACTCCTCCATACATTATATATTATAGGGGAGATTCTTACGGTTGTGAGTCGCCCTCGATATACTGCTCCAGATAGAGATGTTCACCATCGAAGACAGCATAGGAGAAGAGCCTGATCCAATCGCCGAGGATGAGCATCCGCACTTTCTCGCTGAGATTGAGATCGAGTTCGACATGGCGATGACCATACAGGAAGTAATCGACATTGGTGTGGGAGCGCATATACTCCTTTGTGAAGCGCACCAAGTACTCCTTATCCTCACCCATATAGGGAGGTTCCATGCCATCGACTCGCTTCATCCGGCTGTGCTTCGCCCACCGCAAGCCCAACTGCATGCCCCACCAAGGATGAACAAAGTTGAGCAGACGCTGGCAGAAGCGGTTGTGGAAGACGCGCCGAAGCAGCTTGAACTTGACTGACGGGTCGCCAAGCCCATCGCCATGGGCAAGGAAAAAGACCTTGTCGCCAATCTCCGTGGTAAGCGGCTGACGATGGAGAATGACGCCGCACTCCTCCTCCAAATAGCCGTAGGTCCATATATCGTGGTTGCCCGTGAAGAAATGCACCTCCACACCAAGGTCGGTCAGTTCCGAGAGCTTGCCGAGGAAGCGAGTGCAACCCTTTGGCACGACATACTTGTATTCGTCCCAAAAGTCGAACATATCGCCCAGAAGATAGACTGCGCCCGCCTTGTCCTTGATACTATCGAGGAAACGGACGATGCGCCGCTCCTGTGTGCGGCGGTGCGGGATGGCCCAAGACCCAAGATGGGCATCGGAAAGGAAATAGACGTTCTTCATCGGAAAAGGCTTTTAGGGGTTGATACTAAGGACCTGAGAAACGCGCCGCCAACTATTCGACGGCACAAAAAGGCAGGCGCATCAGGCGAAGCCCAGCTCCACCTTGGCCTCCTCGCTCATCATGCTCTGATCCCAAACCGGCTCAAAGACGAGGTTGATATTGGCCGCCTTCACTCCCTCCACGCTCTCCAGCTTCGTCCGAACATCCTCGACGATGAAGTCGGCGGCGGGACAGTTGGGCGCAGTGAAGGTCATATCAAGATCGACCGTACCATCGTCGTTGACCTCTATCTTGTAAATCATGCCCAGATTCCAGATATCCACGGGAATCTCGGGGTCATAGACGGTCTTCAGCACATCTACGATCCGTTCTTGTATCTGCAGTTTCTCTTCTTGATTCATTTTTGTTGTCTTTTGTATGTATCGTGCAGCTTATCTTTTGCAAAGATATGGAAAACCATGCGTAGCACAAAGAAAAAGAGGCTTTTTCTTTGCGAAATCATGACTAAAAGGGCTACCTTTGCATTTCAGTATGGACTACAAGACTACGATATTGAAGAATGGACTGCGCGTGATCCTGCTTCCATCGGCATCACCCGTAGTGTATTGCGGCTACGAGCTGGCGGCTGGTGCTGGCGACGAGTTGGCCGGAGAGGAAGGACTGGCGCACTTCTGCGAGCACACCACCTTCAAAGGGACGGCGCACCGCAACGCCATCGACATCATCAACGCGCTTGAAAGCGTGGGCGGAGAACTCAACGCCTTCACAACCAAAGCCCACACGGTGTTCTACGCTGCCCTTCTGCACGAGCATATAGCCCGTGCGGTCGATCTGCTGAGCGACATCGTCTTCCAAAGTGTCTATCCCCAGCAAGAGATAGACAAAGAGGTGGAGGTCATCTGCGACGAAATAGAGTCCTACAACGACTCTCCCTCGGAATTGATCTACGACGAGTTTGAAAACATCATCTTCGAGGGCACGTCCTTAGGTCACAACATCCTCGGCACGGCTGACCACGTGCGGCAGTTCAAGACTGCCGACGCAAAGCGATTTACAAGTCGGCTCTACCGTCCCGAGCGTGCGGTCTTCTTCGCCTCGGGCGACGTCTCGTTCGACCACCTCGTCTCCCTGCTTTGCGAAGCCCTGCATACGGAGGAGGCCTCCTCTCCTCTCGCCAACGAAGAGACCGACACACAGGCAGGGGAAGCACAAGCGCACCAGTTGCCCGTCAGCAGCTACCTGCAAGGGAAAACCTTCAAAAAACAACGCGACACCCACCAGGCGCACGTCGTCATGGGCTGCCGTGGCTATGCCGTCTCACATCCGCGGCGCATTGCCTTGTACCTACTGAACAATATCCTCGGCGGCCCAGGTATGAACGCACGCCTCAACCTCTCGCTGCGAGAACGCAACGGACTGGTCTATACCGTCGAGAGCACGTCTGTCAACTACGCCCAAACGGGTCTGTGGTGCATCTATTTCGGATGCGACCATGCCGACGTGGACCGCTGCCTCGCCTTGGTACGCGACGAACTGGACGCCTTCATCCAAGAGCCCTTGGAAGAAGAGACGTTGAGGAAGGCACAGCAGCAGATCAAGGGACAGATAGCTTTGGCATGCGACAACCGCGAGAACTTTGCCATCGACTTCGGTAAAAGTTTCCTTCACTATGGCAAGGAGCGGGACATCGCCCGCCTCTATGCCGAGATAGACGCTGTCACGACTGCCGACATACAGGCCGTGGCACAGGAACTATTCCCCGCAAGCAATCTGACAACCTTGATCTACGAATAGAAGAAGGCCTATCCACCCACAAAAAGCCAATGGGACTCGTCGATACGACAAGTCCCATTGGCTTTTATCAGTCATCACCCCCAGACGGCCTACTGGCCGCTGGGGGATGTGTGTTTACTTCAACTTCTGCTCCAGCTTGGCGAGCATATCAACCGTCATCGAGCTGAGGTCATACTGCGGCTTCCAGTCCCACTCGGCACGGGCGCAGCTGTCGTCGAGCTTATCGGGCCAGCTCTGTGCGATACCCTTCTTGAGCGGATCCACATCATAGACCATCTCGAAGTCGGGCTTGTGCTTCTTGATCTCAGCATAGACCGTCTCCGGAGCAAAGCTCATGGAAGCGATGTTGAAACCGTTGTGGTGGATCAGACGGCTGGGGTCAGCCTCCATCAGCTGAATGCAAGCGTGCAATGCGTCGGGCATATACATCATATCCATCAGCGTGCCCTCGGGAATCGGGCAGACGAACTTCTCACCACGCACAGCGCTATAGTAGATATCAACCGCGTAGTCGGTCGTACCACCACCCGGAGGCGTCACATAGGAGATGAGACCCGGGAAGCGTACCGAACGGGTGTCAACACCATACTTCGTGTGGAACCAGTCGCTGAGCAGCTCAGTGGTCACCTTGCTCACACCATAGATGGTCTTCGGACGCTGTACCGTGTCCTGCGGGGTGTCAACCTTCGGCGTGTTGGGGCCGAAAGAACCGATGCTACTCGGCGTAAACACCTGACACTTGTGGTCCTTGGCCACCTCGAGGATGTTCCAAAGACCATCGATACCAATCTTCCAAGCCAGCTGGGGCTTGTTCTCAGCCACCACTGAAAGGAGGGCGGCGAGGTTATAAATGGCGTCAATGTTGTATTTGCGTACAATCTCGGCGATCATCTCGCCGTTCGTGACGTCGGCTTCGGCCATCGGTCCCGTCTCCTGCAGCTCCTTCGAAGGCTCAGCACCTTTGATGTAGCCTGCCACTACATGCTCGTTACCATAGCGTTTGCGCAACTCTCGTGTCAATTCAGAGCCAATCTGACCTGACGATCCAATGACAAGGATATTTTTCATGCTTCTGTCGTAATAGAATTAATTGCCTTTACGGGCTGCAAAATAACAGAAAAATCCTCGAACTGTGAAAGAAGATTCATTAAATATAGTTAAACCGCCCCACACGAAGCGTTTTTTATCCGCAGAATGGTCGTTAGTCTCGAAAAATATCAGTTACTTTGCGTTCAGAAATATCTGATAACTTAAATAAATTATTATTTCAAAGTCATGTACGGTAAGATTAAGGAACATCTCAGCAAAGCATTGTCCGACTTGAAGGAAGCCGGTTTGTACAAGGAGGAGCGCATCATCGAGAGCCCGCAGGGTGCAGCCATTCAGGTGAAGGGTAAGGAAGTTCTCAACTTCTGCGCCAACAACTATCTGGGTCTGGCCAATCATCCGCGCCTCGTCAAGGCGTCTCAGGAAATGATGGACCGCCGCGGCTTCGGTATGGCCTCCGTGCGCTTCATCTGCGGCACGATGGACATCCACAAGGAGCTTGAGGCAGCCATCTCAGACTACTTCCAGACCGAGGACACCATCCTCTACGCTGCTTGCTTCGATGCCAACGGCGGACTCTTCGGCAGTTTCCTCACCGACCAGGACGCTATCATCTCCGACGCACTCAACCACGCTTCAATCATCGATGGCGTGCGTCTCTGCAAGGCCAAGCGCTACCGCTACGCCAACGCCAACATGGAGGAGCTGGAGAAGTGCCTCCAGGAGGCCCAGGCTCAGCGTTTCCGCATCATCTGTACCGACGGTGTGTTCTCCATGGACGGCAATGTAGCCCCGATGGACAAGATCTGCGACCTCGCAGAGAAGTATGACGCCCTCGTCATGGTCGATGAGAGCCACTCAGCTGGTGTCGTAGGTGCTACGGGCCACGGCGTGAGCGAGCTCTGCAAGACCTACGGTCGTGTGGACATCTACACGGGTACGCTCGGTAAGGCTTTCGGTGGCTCCCTCGGTGGCTTCACCACAGGTAAGAAGGAGATCATCGACATGCTCCGTCAGAGCTCTCGTCCGTACATCTTCTCCAACTCATTGGCCCCGGGCATCATCGGTGCCAGCCTCGAAGTGTTCAAGATGCTCAAGGAGAGCAACGAGATCCACGACAAGCTCGTTGAGAATGTCAACTACTTCCGCGACAAGATGTTGGCTGCCGGCTTCGACATCAAGCCGACCCAGAGTGCTATCTGCGCCGTGATGCTCTACGACGCGCCGTTGTCACAGCGCTACGCCAACCGTCTGTTGGAAGAGGGCATCTACGTCACGGGCTTCTACTATCCCGTCGTCCCGAAGGGCGAGGCCCGCATCCGCGTCCAGCTCTCGGCCGCTCACACCAAGGAGCAGCTCGACCGCGCCATCGCTGCCTTCATCAAGGTCGGCAAGGAACTTGGCGTACTGAAGTAAACCGCTCTACAGATGGTGGTCGCTGCCAAACAGCAGAAACCAAGCATCTCCCCCATTGCCCCGCCTATGTGCCCTCGGCCCACAGGCGGGGCTTTTGTATATTGTGTTGTATAGCCAAGAAGAGAGGCAACCCGTAGCCGTGCCACAGATTGCCTCTCATTGTTATTATATAGCCGCACAAGGCAGCCTTAGTTCAGCCTACATCCATCCCAACCAGCGCAGGATGTCGTTGAGGTTGGCCACGATCATGAGCAGTCCGACGATAGCAAAGCCCACATACTCGGCCCATATCATAAACTTCTCGCTGGGTTTGCGGCGGGTGATCATCTCATAGAGCAGGAACACCACATGACCACCATCGAGGGCGGGAATCGGCAGGATGTTCATGAAAGCAAGGATGATAGACAGGAAGGCCGTCATATTCCAGAAAAGATGCCAGTCCCAATAGGGCGGGAAGAGACTTCCGATAGCTGCAAAGCCACCAATACTCTTGGCTCCGTCGGCAGAGGCGAGGTACTTGAAGTTGCTCACATAACCGCGCAGCACATTCCACCCGTACTTCACGCCCGCAGGGAAACTTTCAAGGAAGGAATAATGAACCTGCGTGGGCTTGTAATAAGTGGCCAACGAGCTCTTGAAGATACCCATCCGAAGTTCTGGCGTAAGCACCACGGCGAGCGTATCCATGCGATGGGTGGCCTGGCGCTCGATGACGACACTGGCGGAGCGCACCTTCAGGGAGTCGGCAGCAGTCTGCTTGGTGGCAAGGACATCGGAGAGAACGGCCATCTGGTTGTCGAAGTCGCTCCAGGTACGGACAGCCTTACCATTGACCGCCACCACACGGTCGCCAGCCTTCACGCCGAGCTTATCAGCGGGACCACCTGCGGCGATACTATCAATGACCGAGGGAATGAAGGGGACGCAGAACACGGGACGGTTCTTGATCATCTGCAACATATCGAGATCGCCTGGCAACGAGAGGCTCATCGGCTTGCCGTCACGGACGATATCGACACGGTGGGCCTTGGCTATCTGGCGGAAGAAGTCGCCATTGACGTTGAGCATCTCCTTGAACTCGCCCTCCTCGGTGCCCAAGAGCACGTCGCCGTCGCGGAAGCCTAAGGCTTTGGCCTCATCGTTGAAGACCATTCCCATCTTCATGTCGCCCACCTTGTAGTAGCTCTCACCCCACGTGAACATCACCATGGAATAGATGAACAAGGCCAGGAAGAAGTTGACGAGCACGCCACCGATCATGATCAGCAGGCGCTGCCACGCTGGCTTCGTGCGAAACTCCCACGGCTGGGGCGGCTGCTTCATCTGCTCTGTGTCCATACTTTCGTCGATCATGCCCGAAATCTTGCAGTAGCCGCCCAGCGGAAGCCATCCCATACCATATTCGGTATCGTCTTTCTTGGGCTTCCAACTGAAGATCTTGCCCGTCCACTTGCCTATCGAGATGTCGAAGAAGATGAAGAACTTCTCCACCCTTACACCGAAGAGTTTCGAGAAGAACATGTGCCCGCCCTCATGGAGAAGGACAAGCAGGGAGATTGCCAGTATAAACTGGAGCAATCGGATAAGAAATGTTTCCATTTACGTTCTTTGTATATTTCTGTCTGTGATTATTCTGTGAGCAACTCCGTGGCCAAACGACGTGCCTCGGCATCGGTCTGAAGATAGACCTCGTAGCCGGGCTTGGCATCGAAGGTGGCGCGCTGCATGGTCTTCTCAATGACCTCGCCCATGCCAAGGAAAGAGCAACGTCCCTCACGAAACGCCAGATTGACGATTTCGTTGGCCGCATTGACAATACAAGGCATATTGCCGCCCTTGCGGATGGACTCGTAGGCAAGCTGGAGACACTGGAACTTCTCCACATCGGGACGGAAGAACTCCAGGGGCTGACGGAACAGGTCGAGGCGATCGCCCTGCAACGGCAGACGGTCGGGATAGGAGAAGGCATACTGGATAGGCAACTTCATGTCGGGGACACCCAACTGGGCCTTCACGCCACCATCGACAAACTCCACCCCACTGTGTACGATGGACTGCGGATGGATGAGCACTTCTATCTTCTCGGCAGGCACACCGAAGAGCCAGCGCGCCTCGATGACCTCGAAACCCTTGTTCATCAGCGACGCAGAGTCGATGGTGATCTTCGCTCCCATGTCCCAGGTGGGATGGCGCAGGGCGTCTGCCGCAGTGACATGGCGCAGCTGCTCGTGGGTGAACTTGCGGAAAGGACCACCTGAACAGGTGAGCAGCAGTTTGCTGATCTCGTTGTCGCCCTCGCCGACCAGGCTCTGGAAGATGGCAGAATGTTCGGAATCGACGGGCAGGATGGGCACACGATACTCCTCGGCAAGCTGGCAGATCAACTCGCCCGCCACGACCAAGGTCTCCTTGTTGGCCAGACAGATCGTCTTTCGGGCCCGGATGGCGCGAATCGTCGGGGTAAGACCACTGAATCCCACCATCGCCGTCAGCACCATCGTGATAGGACCAGCTTCCACGATCTGGCACACGGCGTCGCGGTCGGCATAGACCTTGGTATCAGGTTCGTCGCGCAAGGCTTCCTTCAAAGCCTCGTAGTGGGCCTCGTTGGCTATGACCACGGCGGCCGGATGAAACTCGCGGGCTTGCTGAGCCAGCAGTTCCCAGTGGTTGTTGGCCGTCAAGGCATAGGCCTCGTAGCGGTCTGGATGCTGGCGAATCACCTCCAAGGCCTGGGTGCCAATGCTACCTGTGGAGCCAAGGATACATATTTGTTGCTTCATGATGGAGTCTATGATAATTGCGGGATAATATATTGTATATGGTAATGGATGGTGTCCCAACGCTTGTCTATAGGTCGAGCAAACCGTCGGGAACAGTCATGGTGAGCAGTCTTTGGGCCGTGTCAACCGCCTGAATCAGATCGGGGCTGGCAGGAATGGCAAACGATGTGCCGTCGGGCCTCAGCACCTGAAGGATCACATTGGCCGTGCTGTCCTCCACCGACTCCACCTCGCCCAGCACCTCATGGGTCTCCGCATCCTTGATTTGGAAACCGGCAAGGGCACGCCACCCCGACAGTTGCGCGTCGGCGTCGGCCAGGCTCTTAGGGAAATAGACATCGTGCAAGGACAGACGGCGCGCTTTCTCCTCGGTGTCGATATCCTCGAAAGTCACCAACGCCATCTCGTCCGAACGGAAGCGATAGCTCTCCATAAAGAACGGGACGAGGATGCCCTCCATGTCGATCACCAGGTAGTCGGCCTCAACACGGTCGAAGACATCGTCGGTGAAGAGAAACTGCACCTCGCCCTGCAGTCCGTGGGGCTTGCCAATATGGCCTATCTTGAAGACTTCTTCTCTGCGTATCATCTCGTCTCGTCAGTTTTCGACACGGGTAATCTTCGCACCCAACGCATTTAAGCGCGTCTCGATATTCTCGTAGCCACGATCTATCTGTGCGATGTTGTCAATCCGGCTCTCGCCCTTCGCACTCATGGCTGCTATCAGAAGGGCAATACCAGCGCGGATGTCTGGACTGGTCATGCGTCCGGCCCGCAGCTGATGGACACGGTCTATGCCGATAACGACGGCACGATGGGGGTCGCAAAGGATGATGTTGGCCCCCATATCTATGAGTTTATCGACGAAGAAGAGACGACTCTCGAACATCTTCTGGTGTATCAGCACGCTGCCACGAGCCTGCGACGCCACCACGAGGAGCACGGAGAGGAGATCGGGGGTGAGTCCCGGCCAAGGCGCATCGGCCAGCGTCATGATGGTGCCGTCGATAAAGGACTGCACCTCGTAGTGAGGCTGCGCGGGCACCCAAAGGTCGTCGCCATCCTCCTCCACAACGATTCCGAGACGGCGGAAAGCTTCGGGAATGATACCTAAGTTCTGCACCGACACGTCCTTGATACGCACACCGTTGCCCACCATGGCCGCCATGCCGATGAAGGAGCCGACCTCGATCATGTCGGGCAGCACTTTGTGAGACGCTCCATGCAGTCGCTCCACACCACGAATCGTCAGCAGGTTGCTGCCAATCCCGGCAATGTCTGCTCCCATCTGGTTGAGCATACGACACAACTGCTGGATGTAGGGTTCGCAGGCCGCATTGTAGATCGTCGTCTCGCCCTCGGCCAGGACGGCTGCCATAATGATATTGGCGGTGCCCGTGATGGATGCTTCGTCCAACAACATGTAACGTCCGCGCAACTTCTCGGCCTTAATATCAAAGACATGGTCGTTGTCGGGACGACGGACAAACTGCGCACCAAGATACTTGAAGCCCAGGAAGTGGGTGTCGAGACGACGGCGGCCGATCTTGTCGCCACCCGGCTTGGCAATAGTGGCTTGACGGAAGCGACCCAACAGCGGACCGATCATCAGCACGCTACCACGCAGGGAGGAGCACTTCTTGACAAACTCGGTACTTTGCAGATAAGCAAGGTTGAGGTCGTCGGCTTGAAACACCAACGTGTCAGGCTGCGTACGCTGCACCTTGACGCCAATGTCCGTCAGCAGGCGGATGAGATTATTGACATCGAGAATATCGGGAATATTGCTGATAGCGACTGGCTCGGTCGTCAACAACGTGGCGCAGATGACCTCCAGCGCCTCATTTTTAGCTCCCTGAGGGGTGATGGTGCCACTCAGCGGGTGGCCTCCTTCGATAATAAACGACTCCATAGGGGGTTATCTCCTTTTCTTTTTGTTATTGGAATGGAACGACTGTAAATCGCGCTCGTTGATCCGCTCAAAGACGAACGTGTCCAGGTCGAGCTGAATCGCTCCGTCGGTAAAGCGGGCCAGATCGCTCGCCACCTTCTCGTCGTCGGCAGAGCCATGGCTCCACTGCATGAGGCTGCGCTTCATCTGGTTGGCCGTCTGGCGCACCAATTCGTCGCGCTCCGCACCAGGCTCCATCGTCTTGAGCTGCTCAAAGACCTCGAACATCATCTTGCCATAGTGGCGAACGGGGATGCGGGCCATAGGATAGGCCATCGGTTCAGGCTTCGTGGTAATCTTCTTGGCTCCACTGACGTCATGAGGCCAGTCGATGTCGAGTTTGAAACCGGAAATGATCGCAAGGTGATCCCACAATTTTTGCTCATAATCGACGCTATCGTGACCCTGCGGGGTCATACGGGCCATCACCTCGATGATGGATTCGGCACACCGCTGGCGTTCCTCCTTGTCGGGCAAGGCAACGGCATAATCAACCATCTTCTGTATCTCGCGCCCATACTCGGGCATGACCAGTTTCTCTCTCTGCGTATTGTAGTCTAATCCTTGTATATTCATCTTACTGTGTTTGGTGATTACGATTCTATCTGTCGTGTGGCAGCATGGGGATCAGAGCAACTTCTTGGGTTGCTTGGCCACATACTCCTTGAGGTAGAAGGGAGCAAAGTAGGCCACGTCCTCATACTGCTCCATGGCGATCCGCTTCTCCGCCAGCGGCATCATATACTTGGCAAGCGGCTCTATACCTTTGATGAAATGGGCATTGGGGTGGTGAATGACCTCCATGCACTTCTCAGCACCATTGCCAAAGAAATAGACGGGACCTCTGTCAAGATACTCACGATAGGTCTCCTCATCGACCACGTCGGCCTGGACGGGACGCACCGTACGCAAAGCGCGGTCGAACACCTGGGCATAGACTTCCATCCGGCGTGCATCAATCATCGGGACAAGCAGCGCATTCTCTTCCATCTCGTCGTGACGGAGGAGTACGGGCACACAGAGCAACTCCAGCGTAGGCACGCTGACAAGGTGAAGCCCCTGGCCATAGCATATACCTTTCGCCATCGACACCCCGATGCGAAGCCCCGTATAGGATCCAGGGCCGCTGCTGATGGCCACGGCATCGACAGGAATGGCGTGGCTGTCGGCAAAGGAAAGAGCCTCATCGACATCGCTTCCGAGACTTTCGGCATGATTAGGGCCGCTGTGATTCTCCTTGTTGAAAATCACTCCGCCGTTCTCGCTGACGGCGACAGAGCACACGTTCGTGCTGGTATCTATGTGCAAAATACACGACATGATAAAAAATTGTATATTAAATAACGTGCAAATTTAGTGCTTTTTCCCCGTTTTTTCGTACTTTTGCAAAAATTTAACTTGATAAAGCCCATGATACTCTCAATGACTGGCTACGGCAAGGCTGTCGCAACCTATAAAGACAAGAAAATCAACGTAGAGGTGAAGTCGCTCAATAGCAAGTCGCTTGACCTCTCAACCCGCATCGCCCCCATCTACCGGGAGAAGGAGATGGAGATAAGACGAATGCTGTCGAAATCGCTGGAGCGTGGCAAAGTGGACTTCGCCATCTGGATAGAAAAGGAGACGAGCGTCGATCCCACGCCCATCAACGCCAAACTGGTGGAGAACTACTACCACCAAATCAAGGATATCGCTGCCCAGACAGGCATTCCCGAGCCACAGGACTGGTTCTACACGCTCCTCCGGATGCCCGATGTGGAGACGCGTATCGACACGGTCGTGCTGACCGACGAGGAATGGGAGATTGCCAGAAAGACTATCGAGGAGGCCGTGCAAGCGCTGACCGACTTCCGCAAGCAGGAAGGTGAGGCGCTGGAACGGAAGTTCAACGAAAAGGTGGACAACATCGAAGCACTGCTCCACAGCATAGAGCCTTACGAGCAGCAGCGCGTACCGAAGATCAAGGAGAAGATTCTGGAGGGCCTGAAGCAGATTCCCGAGGTGGAATATGACAAGAACCGACTGGAGCAGGAACTGATCTACTACATAGAGAAACTCGACATCAGCGAGGAGAAGCAGCGTCTGACCAACCACCTGAAATATTTCCGCGAGACCATGCGGGAGACAGGACACGGTGTGGGCAAGAAGCTCGGCTTCATCGCCCAGGAGATGGGGCGCGAGATCAACACGACAGGTTCCAAGAGCAACCAGGCGGAGATGCAGAACATCGTCGTCCGCATGAAGGACGAGCTGGAGCAGATCAAGGAACAAGTTCTCAACGCATTGTAATCATGGAAAAAGGAAAACTGATCATCTTCAGCGCCCCAAGTGGCAGCGGCAAGAGCACCATTGTGTCGTGGCTCATGGAGAAACACCCCGAACTGCGACTGGCTTTCTCCATCAGTTGCACCAGTCGCCAGCCGCGTGGCACAGAGCGCGACGGCGTGGAGTATTTCTTCCTCACGCCCGAGGCTTTCCGGGCCAAGATAGAACGCGACGAGTTTTTGGAATACGAGGAGGTCTATGAGGACCGCTTCTATGGCACACTCAAAGCACAGGTGGAAGCACAGGCGGAGCGCGGCGAGAACGTCGTCTTCGACGTTGACGTGAAGGGCGGCTGCAACATCAAGCGCCATTATGGCCAACGAGCCCTCAGCATCTTTATCCAGCCTCCCTCGGTAGAAGTGCTGCGGGAGCGACTCGTCGGACGTGCCACCGACACACCGGAGGCCATCGAACAACGCATAGCCAAGGCGGAGTATGAACTGACTTTCGCCCCGCAGTTTGACCATTGTGTCGTCAATGACGACCTGGCAACTGCCGAGCAAGAAGTGTACAACCTCATTCGCCGTTTCCTCGACGAGTAAATCTAGGATATGGACACCCAAGACGCTCTGTCCGCGAAGGGCCGCCGGATAGGATTGTTTGGCGGCACGTTCAACCCTCCGCACAATGGTCACATCGCCCTCGCCGAAGCGTTTCTTGCCCAGGCCAGGGTCGATGAGGTGTGGATGATGGTCAGCCCGCAAAATCCCTTCAAGGCCAACCAGCAGCTTCTTGACGATACGAAGCGGCTGGACATGGTACGCCTGGCCGTAGCAGGGAGACCCCACCTTGTGACCTCTGACTATGAGTTTTCGCTCCCCCGCCCTTCCTTTACCTACCAGACGCTCTGCCGTCTGAAGGAGGACTTTCCCACGACGGAGTTTTCTTTGCTCATCGGTGGCGACAACTGGGCGAGCTTTGACCGCTGGTATCGCAACGAGGAGGTACTCCACATGGCCTCCCTCTACGTCTATCCGCGCGAAGGACAACCCATCGACACTCATCTGCCCCGGGGCGTGTACCAGCTAGACGCACCATTGATCAACATCAGCAGCACGTCGGTCCGCGAACGGGTAGCCAATGGGGAGGAAATCGCCACGCTTGTGCCCAAGGCCGTTGCTGACTATATTGTCTGCCAGCGACTCTACCAAAGCGAAGCAAAAGGCGGTTAAAGTGGGTTAAAAAACACATCGCCCATACAAGAAAAGGAGAAATCCCGAGTTAATAACGGATGAAGGAATAACAAACAAAATCAAACATGAACAAAAAATTTTCAACCGCCATGCTGCTTGGAGCAGCCACGCTGGCACTTGGCTCTTGCTGCACGTCCCGTGTTTCCAATGACATAAAGAAGGATACTGCTATCCATGGCGTGGAAGCAGACATGGACGCAGCCTACTTAACTCTCTCCGACGCACAACGTGACATTGTGACTCGCAACAACGACTTTGGCCTCCGCCTCTTCAAGAATGTGTCGGGCATGGACTCCCGCGTGGTCTCACCACTGAGCGTCACCTACCTGATGGGGATGCTGGCCAACGGCGCAGACGGACAAACACGACAGGAGATTCTCACCACGCTGGGCTGGGACAAAGGTGCAGGGGGACAGAATGCACTGGAAGAGGCCAACGAACTGGCGTGTATGATGCTACAGAGTCTCTCGCGACAGGACAAAGCCATCACCGTCGATGTGGCCAACTTCGTGGCCGTGAACAATCAGGTGAAACTCAAGGAGGGATTTCAGCGCACCGTGACCGATTACTACAAGGCTGGCGTGGAAGCCCTCGACTTCGCATCACCTAAAGCCCTCAAGCGCATCAACGGCTGGTGCTCTGATCGCACCCATGGCATGATCCCGAGCATCATCGACCAAACCAACCCGCAGGACGTTTCGTACCTGATGAACGCCATCTACTTCAACGGTTCCTGGACGGACAAGTTTGACAAACGGGAGACGAAGGTAGAGCCTTTCCGTGGCTACACACGCGACATCAAGCGTGTAAACATGATGCACCGCAACGACAAATATTTCTTCGCTAACAGCCAAGATTTTGATGCCGTACAGATACCCTATGGCGACCGTTCATTCCAAATGATGGTCCTCTTGCCCCACGAAGGCAAGTCTATCGACGATATGATGAGCACGCTAACCTCAGCCAAGCTCGACCAGGTGCGTCAATCCATGGACGAATGTCTGGTCGATCTGAAACTCCCCCGATTCACCACCGAGGTGGAGCAGCCACTCAACGAGGTCATCAGCACGCTGGGCGCACCGTCCATCTTCACCGCAAGAGCCAACTTCAGCCATTTGGCCAACGGCAATTTCTTCGTCTCGAAAATGCTCCAAAAGGCCAAGATAGAGGTCAGCGAAGAAGGAACAAAAGCCGCTGCGGTCACAGCTGCCATCATGACGATGTCCGCCCTCGCCCCCGACGAGCCGCGTCGTGTTGATTTCCATGCCGACCATCCCTTCGTCTATGTCATCTCGGAGGCACAGACGGGAGCAATCTTGTTCGTCGGACAATATACGGGCGAATAACAACCTTGAACACATAGCAGCAAAAAGAAAAGGGGGAACGGCATCAAGCAGAGGTCGCTTCCCCTTCTTTTGTTGTCAGACGAAAAGGAGCAGAACAGAGGCTACCCTACTAAACTCCAATAAACAGGGAGCATAGAAACAAAACAACATGAAGACGATGAAACAATATGCCAGCTACCGGCAACTATGGCAGGCGCTACTCCCCTACTACGACGAGCGGGAGGCCCAGGCCGTAGTCCGCATGATGCTGGAAGAACACTTTGGACTGACGCTGACCGACATCGTCTGTGACGGAGTGGCACGTCTCGATGCATCGCAGCAAGCGGAGCTGCAAGGGCTGATGGCTAAGTTGGAACAGGGCGAACCGATACAGTATGTCATGGGCTATGCGCCGTTCTGTGGTCGCCATTTCCACGTAGAGCCTGGAGTACTCATTCCTCGTCCAGAGACACAACAGCTGGTGGAATGGGCCGTGGAGGAATTGGGCAAGAACGCAGCCAGAAGCGTTCTTGACATCGGAACAGGATCGGGGTGCATCGCCATCAGTATAGCCTTGGAAGCCCCCCTGTCAGAAGTGAGCGCATGGGATATCAGTACCGACGCACTCCGAATCGCCCGTGACAATGCGGCTTCGCTCCATGCACCAGTCGAATTTAGACAACAGGACGCACTCCATGCGCCAATGGAAGACAGGGAGAAATGGGACCTTATCATCTCCAACCCACCCTACGTCATGGAGAAAGAACGCAAAGAGATGGCCGACAACGTCCTAAGGCACGAACCGTCGCTGGCCCTCTTTGTGCCCAACGACGACCCATTGCGTTTCTATCGCGCCATCGCACGCTACGGGAAGCACGCTCTGCGACCAGGCGGAACGTTGCTCTTTGAGATCAATCCCCTCCTCGCCGAGGATATGCTGCGGCTGTTGGAGGAAGAGTCATACCAACATGTTCAACTTATAGCCGACGCTTTTGGCAAGAGTCGATTTACGAAAGCCACCATTTAGCATGATAAGAAAGAAAGGAGAGCCTATGACCGAGGCTGGCGCACTGCGCCGTTTGGAAACACTTTGCGCCCGCTCTGAACACTCAGAGGGCGAACTGCTGGACAAAATGCGCAGATGGGGATTGTCCGACGAGGAGCAGGGCCGCATCATGGAGAAACTCGTCAAGACGCGCTTCGTCGATGACGAACGCTTCACAGAAGCATTCATCCATGACAAAATCGTCTTCAACGGATGGGGACGGCGCAAGATAGAACAAGGACTATGGGCGAAACACGTGGACGAGGCGGTCTATACACCCTTGCTCGACGCGGTGGACGAATCGCTCTACCTGGAGGCTTTGCGCCCACTGGTGCGGCAAAAGTATCGCAGCGTAAAGGCTGAGACGGAATACGAACGGGCGATGAAGGTGATAAAATACGCCATCGGACGTGGTTTCGACTTCGACCAAGCACGACAATGCCTCGACGAACTGGCTGAAGAGACGGACGACAAAGAACGGTCTGAGGAAGATTATTAACCACAACTCAGTTTTGACCCTATCATGACAAAGCCTCAACCCATAAATTCCGATGCACCGCGCTTCAGTTTTTTCAGACGCTTGCTGGACCTCTTCGCGCCCCGCCTCTGTTGTATCTGCGGTCAAAGACTCACTCCCACGGAGGAGGAAATATGCATCAGTTGCAACCTGGGGGCTACCAAGGACGGGGTATGCAGCCTCGCCACTGGACAACTTGCTTTCGCGTCGCTTCTGGGGGCGCATCCCCATAGAACGGTGTGCGTCGCTTTATTTCTATAAAGTACATTCACATACTAAACGTCCTGTGCTCCGCCTGAAATATATGGACCATCCCGAGACCGCCATTTTCTTTGGAAAGATGATGGGAAGAGAATTTGGCGAAGAAGGATTCTTCGAGGGAATGGACATGATGATCCCCATCCCACTGGCCAAGAACCGTATGCGAGAGCGCGGCTACAACCAAAGCGAGATGATCGCGCGCGGGATTGCGGAGGTGACAGGGCTACGGGTAGAGACGGAGGTAGCCGTGCGCAGCACATTCAAGGGTAGCCAGACACGACTGGGTCGTATGGAGCGCTTTGACAACGTGGAAGGACTATTTAGCGTCAGGCATCCTGAGCGGATTGCGGGCTGCCACCTTCTCATCATCGACGATGTGATAACGACAGGGGCTACTACGTCCACGCTGGCACGGGAACTACTCAAGGCGGGGGCAAAGACCATCAGTATAGCCTCCGTGGCCTGCACGAGGCATTTTTGATTTTCTTGCCGCTCGCCTTGGCTGTTTTATAAAAATAGCGTAATTTTGTCCTCTCAATCGCAGCCCGCTACCCAAAGGGTTGTGACCTAATCATCATGTCGAACAATCAACACCAATATCCGATAAACAGAAAACTATGAAGAGAATGAAAAAAAGAGAGGCTGCACTACTGGTGTCGCTGTTTTGCTGCATCAGCATGGCGGCACAGTTGCCGGTACTGATCCAGCAGAAGTGGAACGATGCCACAACTGCCGAGACGCTGAAGCGTGACTTCAAGCTATGGCGACAGAAAGGAGTGACGGGGGTCTGCTTTGATGCGGGAACAGACTGCGATCGCATTGCCCTTGCGGCACGCCTGGCCCACGAGGCAGGACTGGAATATCACGCCTGGGTATCAACGATGGCGCAGAAAGGACTGCCTAGGGAATGGTACACGGTGAGCAGAATGGGACTCAACGCAAGCGAGCATCCTGCCTATGGGGGTGAAAATACCACGCTCGACCCTCGAAACCGCGAAGTACACAAATATTTAGTACGCACCTTGGGACAGATAGCTTCCATCAAGGACGTGGATGGGGTGCAGCTGGGCTACGCACGCTATGCAGACGTGGTACTTCCGCAGGGGCTTTCCACCTATTATGGGCTGACCATGAACGGCGAGTTTGCCCCCGCCGACTATTGCTATTGTGCCGACTGCACACGCATCTTTCAGGATGCAACGGGAATAGACATCAACTCCGTGGCTGACCCATCAAAGATAGCGGCATGGGCACAGTTTCGCTGCGACGCCTTGACAGACCTTGTCAACGAACTCTGCACCGTCGTCCACGCACAAGGCAAGAAGGTCGGAGCCGATGTCTATCCAGGACCTATGGGCGAAGCCAGGAAGATGGTACGCCAAGAGTGGGAGAAATGGAATGTGGACGCTGTGTATCCATTAAACTATAATGACTTCTACGCCGAGCTGCCGTCATGGATCGGACTTGCCACCCGCGAAGAGGCACGGGTCATGCAGGGAAAGGACGTAGCCGTATATAGCGGTTTGATGATCTGTGGCGATTGGGAACGCAAGACCTCAGAGACGGACTTGGACCATGCAGGACTGGTGCCGTCGCAGATGCGCGACGCCATCGTGGGCAGTATCACAAATGGTGCCTCGGGCATAAAGCTCTATGCACCCGCAGGAATGACGGAGACACACTGGAACGCCTTTGCACAAGCCATGCAAGAGGCACGCAACGCGATCAGCGACAAGCCACTCTCGCGCACAGAGGCAGAGAAGGCCAAGGCTGAGGTGTGCCAGGACTTCCTCGCTTCCATCGGGCCAGAGACGAAGAAGATCTTGAAAGAGCATGCCGTACACGTGGGTGACAGGACTATGCGCTTGCATTGGAGTACCTTTGGCGAGACTCCTTCGGACGGACGGGCATTGTGGATCTCACTTCATGGAGGAGGAGGCGTAGAGTATAGAGAAGACAACATCCAGCAATGGACGAATCAGTGGCGTCTGTACCAACCCAAGGAGGGCGTCTATCTGTGTCCGCTGTCGCCCGTCGATGCATGGAACATGTGGTGTCAGGCCGACGCTGATGAGTTTTACCACAAGATAGTACTCATGGCAGTAGCGCAACTGGGCGTAAACCCAGACAAGGTGTACATCCTTGGCTACTCTGCTGGAGGCGATGGCGTATGGCGCATGGGACCACGAATGGCCGACAACTGGGCCGCTGCATCGATGATGGCAGGCCATCCTGGCGACGTACGACTGGAGAACCTGCGCAACACGCCGTTTATGGTATGGTGCGGAGCGAAGGATGCGGCCTATCAGCGCAACACGCTCGACGAGGCGAGACTGCTAGAACTGGACTCTTTGCAGCGCGAAGACCCAGAGGGATATATCCACGGTGGACAGATAGTGCCGGGCATGGGGCACTGGATGATGCGTGCGGACACGGCAGCCATCTCATGGATGGAGCAATACCAGCGCAATCCATATCCGAAGAAGATCGTTTGGCAGCAGGAGGAAGTGCTCCGTCCCTCATTCTATTGGGTCAGCGCACCGCAAAAGGAGCTTGCCCGCTACAAGCAGGTACGGCTGCATGTGGAGGGAAACACGATCGTCCTTGACCGTTGTGACTACTCCAGCGTCACGTTGTGGCTCAATGATGAGCTAGTGGATCTCGACAAGAATGTCAAGGTGGTATGCAAGGGACGTACGCTCTTCAACGGAAAACTGCCTCGCACACGCCAGAACTTGCTGCGATCGATCACCGACAGGGAAGACACAAGCTATGCCTTCCCAGCCTGTGTGACGGTAAAAACAAACTAAAAAGGAAGCGCCACCAAGCTCCTCACTACCCTACTGTCATGGAGGGGAGTATCTGAAACAACGTCGGCTGTGTATGGATTTTTACCAATACACAGCCGACGTTGCTTGTTGTTTCTGGGTACAGGAGGCGCTGTCAGCTTCCTCGCAGCAGACAAGCGGCTTCGCTTTCATGTAGGCAATCACTCTTCTGTGCCACCATACTGCTGCTCCATATTATTGTCCACCGAGTCCTCATGCGTTTGTGGGCGCTTCTGCTTCATATTGCCAAAATTCCAGGTCACCGTCAGACGTACAGTACGCCCTCCATGCCAGCGCTCCTGGCTCCGAACAAATGCCTCGGAGGCTGTATAGGTTCTCCATTTGCGCGAATTGAGCAGGTCACGACAGTTGAGCGACACCACCAGACTGCGGTTGAGAAAACTCTTACGAAGTCCAAGGTCTATCGATCCGCTACTGCGACGGTAGCCCTGTGGGATGGTCTGCCGGCTGCGGTAGTTGCCCGTGGCCTGAAGAGAGAAGCCGTATGGCAACATGAGGGAGGCCTGGGTGCGCACATTCCAAGTGAAATTATCATTGCCCGGATCGTCTATCGTCTGACCGTCGATAAAATATTGATAGCCATGGAGCTTGAAATAATAGAAATTGGCCGACGTACTGAGGTCGAGGATGCGGAAGAACTTATCCTTCAAAGTCACTTCCAAACCGGTCGAAAGGCTCTTGGCCACATTGAAATGGGTCTGATACATCATGCCATCCGTGGCACTCTTGTAGGTGATGTGCTCTATCACGTCGTTCGTTGGACGATAGTAGGCACTCAACAGCAGCGAATGTTCCGTCCACGTCTGAAGATAATTGAGAGAGAAGGAATGGGAATACTCTGGGGTCAGTTCGGGATTTCCGAACGAGACCATCGTAGCGTCGCTTGTATTGCGGAAAGGATTGAGCTGGCCTCCCCATGGACGGCGCAGCCTGCGCGTATAGTTGACTTGCAACTGCTGGCTCTCCGAAAGTTGATAGCTAAGGAAGATAGAAGGGAAAAGCTGGAAGAAGTCTTTCTTGTAAGGTGCGTCTCGCAAAGACGGGTCACGCTCCTGCTCCCAGGACCTGCTCTCTGTCCTCACACGCCAGTATTCCCCGCGCAATCCTCCCATCACGCCCCATTTTCCCCACTGTGTCGTGGCCGTGGCGTAGAGGGCATGGATGTCGTTGCGGTAAGAAAAATAATTGTAGCTGGCCAGGTCCTCCACAAGGTCCTTGCCCGACCAAGAGTTGGCATCCACATAGCTGCGCTGAGGATTTGCCTGTCTGGAGAACTTACCTTGATAGCCCGTTTGGAGCGTGAAATGCTCGGTGATGGGATTTTCATAATCGAGCTTCAGCTCCCAAGTCTTATCATTTACGTGCATGGGGCGCAACTGATAGCTCTCTGTATGCTCGCGATCATCGACCGTACCATCAGGATGGTAAAACGTGGTGGAATCTTGATAGACGTTGTCCTCATCCATCTTCCAATTGTCATAGCTCGCCGAGAAGTCGATAAAATGTCTTTCGGTGAAGTTGTGACGCCACCCCAATTCTCCATGCAGCATGCTCATACTAGCATCCGTCACCGTCTGGCGCATCATCAACCGACTATCGTAGGATGCACCAACGACACCATAATGATAAGGTGTCGGCACATAGCGGTTGTGTCCACCCCTCATCAGCATTCCGTTGAAAGAAATATCATCTTTCTTCGATGCATGGAGCGTGAGTCCTGCACGGGAGAAGAGGTTGTTGCCATGGCCTCGACTCTCATTATCATAGTTCTGATAACTATTGTCGGCCAAAAATGTCTGGCGACTACATCCCCCACCCCGCATCTGGCGATGCCGATAGCCGATGTTGATATAGGCATCGAGCACCGACGAGTTGTAATTGATATTGTAAGAGGTGTTGACGCCGCCACGGGAGTTGGCACCAACCTGCGCCGAACCATAGTAGCCCGCACGACGTTCTTTCTTGAGCACGATATTGATGATGCCAGCCGAACCTTCGGCCGAAAACTTAGCCGAAGGATTGTCTATCACCTCGATACGCTCAATGCTCTCCGCAGGCATCTGCTGGAGTATCTCGCCACGATTATCTGAGGTAAGGCCCGATGACTTGCCATTGATCCATACCTCCACACTGGTATTGCCCCGCAACGAGACATTGCCCTCATTGTCCACTTCCACCGACGGGATGTTCTCCAGAACCTCCGAGGCCGTTGCACCTGCATTGCTGATTTGCTGATCGACATTGAAGGACTTGCGATCCACCTCCAACTTCATCTCCGACCGCTGACCAAGCACCGTCACCTCGTCGAGGGCCTGTGCATCCTCTGCCATGTAGATGGCTGGATAGTTATGGTTGGCATTCGACTTGGAAACAGAGAAGGCACGCACCACGTCCTTGTAGCCCGTGAAGCTCGTCGTGAGCGTGTATTGTCCGTCGGGGAGACCCGTAATAAGGAAACTGCCCTCGGTGTCGCTGATAGCCCCCTTGAAGATCTTGGTGTCTCCCTGCTTTCTTATAGCAACATTGATAAACTCCAAAGGAGTATTGGACTTTTTGTCCAGGATGCATCCTCGTATCTGTCCCTGTGCCCACGCAACATGCACGCAGACCAAAAACAGCAACAAGGAGAAATAAATACGTTTCTTCATGCTTCTTTAGACTGACAGCGCACCTAATAGTTTAAATAGAAAAACATCAGACACGCAGCGTACGCATAGAATTGAGCACACAGAGCACCATCACGCCCACGTCGGCAAAGACAGCCATACCCATCGTAGCAACACCTACAGAGGCAAGGAGAAGGACGAGCGCCTTGACGACAATGGCAAAGATCACATTTTGACGCGCATTGGCGATCGTTCTACGCGCAATACGAATGGCCTCGGCTATCTTAGAGGGCTTATCGTCCATCAGCACAACGTCGGCAGCGTCAATAGCAGCATCGGAGCCCATGGCGCCCATGGCAATTCCTACATCTGCGCGTGCCAACACTGGGGCATCGTTGATACCATCGCCGACAAAAGCGAGGGCGCCTTTTTCCTGTGACTGCTGGATCAATCGCTCCACACGATCCACCTTGTCAGCAGGAAGCAACTCTGCGGCATAACTATCTATACCTACCTGCAGCGCCACCTGTCTGGCGACAGCCTCTTTGTCTCCTGTCAGCATCACCGTCTGCTTTACGCCAAGCTGGCGCAAAGCACGAAGGGCTTCGGAAGCATCGGCCTTAACCTGGTCGGAGATGACGACATGGCCAGCATAGCGACCATCAATAGCTACATGTACGACTGTCCCGGCATGGCCCTCACATCGTTTGCAGGGGTGCAAAGCCGCTCCCTCTGCCTCCATCATACGCTCATTGCCCACGGCTACCCTGTGGTCATTGACATCGGCGACAATGCCCTTGCCCACTACCTCGTGGACATGGCTTGTCGTACAACCATCGCCCACGTGCTGATACGCGCCTTGAAGAGCAACAGCTATGGGATGGTGGGAAAAATGCTCCACATGGGCAGCGAGGTGGAGCAACTCTTTCTCACTCAAAGAGTCAGGATGGATGGCCTCAACAGCAAAAGTTCCTTGGGTCAATGTGCCAGTCTTGTCGAGGACCACAGTGTCAATATGGGCCAAAGCATCCATATAATTGCCACCCTTGATGAGGATGCCCTTGCGACTTGCACCACCAATGCCACCGAAGAACGACAACGGAACGGAGACGACCAGGGCACAAGGACAACTCACGACGAGGAAGGTCAACGCACGATAGAGCCAGGTGGAAAACGCATCGGCGTAGCTCGGATAGAAACACGGGGGAATGAAAGCGAGCACAAGGGCCGCTATGACAACGAAGGGTGTATAGACGCGGGCAAAACGACGAATAAACGACTCACTCTTCGACTTGTTCTCCGTGGAGTTTTCCACGAGAGCGATAATCTTGGAGGCTGTCGACTCGCCATAGGACTTGCCCACCCGCACACGAAGAACACCAGAGAGGTTGACACAACCAGAGATGACGTCGTCGCCAGGGGCCACATCGCGTGGAAGGCTCTCGCCTGTCAGCGCAACGGTATTGAGGCTGGATGTACCATCAAGTACCCTCCCATCAACCGGGACTTTCTCGCCGGGACGCACGACGATCGTCTCACCGACCCGAAGCACGTCTGGGTGTACCTCGACCACATCGCCACCACGCTCCACAAAGGCTACGTCGGGACGTATGTCCATCATTTTGGAAATAGATTTGCGACTTCGGTGTTCGGCATAATGTTCGAAGAGTTCTCCTACCTGAAAGAAAAGCATCACAAAGACGGCTTCAGGTAATTGGGGCTCGCCCCCTGGGAGAAAACCGATGAACAAGGCGCCAATCGTGGCGAGGCTCATGAGGAAACATTCGTCAAAGGGATCGCCGTCCATAATGCCTTCGACAGCCTCCCATAGCACATCGTAACCTATCAAGAGGTAGGGCACCAGATAAACCAAGAGCATTTGCCATAGCGGCAAACTGTAGTGTTGCTCAATCAGCCAGGCTCCAACAAGGAGCAAGACGGTCAGAAGGATTCTCAACAATTTCATATTCTATATCGTTTTTTCGTTTGTCATGCACGTCCGCATCGTCAAACTCGGCAGAAACGGAATGCTGTTTCGCTGGTGTCGGGTTTCCAGTAGTCTTGCAAGAGATGTGCGAGAGCAATAAGAGCGTGTGCTCTAATTGACAAATGCGGCGTATCTGATTTAAAAGACCATGCAAAGGTAAGGGGAATACTGTGCAACTGGGTTGCAAAGTGATGTATGGCATGAAAATCTCATATTATTTTCGTAACTTTGCAAGCATGATAACTCCAAACGACGCGACGTGGCGCTTTATCCGCGACCACCGCACGGACGACGTGCGCCAACTGGCCTTGATGGGAGCAAAGACGAGTGAGATCGATCTGCCATTGGCCCTGCAGCAGATACAGGGTTGGCAGACGGCACGCACGAAACTTCCCTCATGGGCTGCCAAGGAGGAGATCGTCTATCCACCACACCTCAACATGGAACAATGTTCCAGCGAGACTACGGCAGACTATAAGCGAGACCTGGCCAAACGGTTGTGTATGGTGCGAAAGACGATGGTCGACCTCACAGGAGGCATGGGTATCGACTTTTCGACACTTGCGCAGGACTTCGACAAGGCGGTCTATGTGGAACGCAACCCGACGCTCTGTGCGCTGATGGCACATAATGGTCCCGTGCTGGGCCTGGACCATGTGGAGATACGCAATGATGATTGCGCAGACGTGCTGGCTATGCTGCCGCAACAAGACTTGATATTCATGGACCCTGCACGCCGCGACCATCATGGCGGAAGAGTGTTTCAACTCCAAGACTGCCAGCCAGACGTGCTTTCACTGCGCGAGAAACTGCTGAGGAAAGCCCGGGTCATACTGCTGAAATTATCACCAATGCTCGACTGGCATGCAGCAGTACACCAATTGGACTGCGTACGGGAAGTGCATATTGTCGCAACAGGCAACGAATGTAAAGAACTGCTACTGGTCTGCTCGTCCGAACAGATAGGCGATGGAAACGTCTGCTGCGTGAACAACGGGCAACGGTTTTGTTTTCCTATGGAAACGACTCCCAACACTGGTCTAAAGACAAGTCAAGAAATCCACATAGAGGACTTTCTCTATGAGCCCAATGCGGCCGTAATGAAGGGAGGATGCTTCGGCATGCTCTGCGAGAAGTATAAGGTTGTCGCACTGGGACACGACTCCCACCTCTTCACCTCGCCTATAATGATGGATGACTTTCCTGGTCGTAGATTCCGAATCAAAGCCGTCTCCTCATTCAACAAAAAGGAACTGAACCGGAATCTTGACAACATCAAACAGGCAAACATAGCCGTCCGGCACTTTCCCCTATCGGCCAACGAGCTGAGGAAGCGGCTCAAACTGCGCGATGGAGGAAACACCTACCTCTTTGCGACAACGTTTCAGCCGTCAAGTACAAGTCGTCAGGAACGTATATTAATGATAACGGAGAAGGCGTAACGCCCTCTCCGCTTTTTGTTTTTGAATTAGTCTGTCACGCCCAGTTCTCTCAGTGCACGACGAACAATATCATTTTCCTCATTCCACACACGGAAGTACTCATTCATCGTCCACAAATCGCGTGCGACAAGAGCCTTCAGTTGTAATCGAAGATAAGGAATCGTACGTTGTTGCTCCTCGTCGTCCTTCGGCACGATTTTCTCCTTGTTTCCTTGGGCAAAAATAGTATCCAAAAGGGCTTGCGGAACCTCGTAACGAGCGGCAAAATCCTCAAAAGTCTTCCACTGTTTGCGTAGTTGCTTGCGGTTGGCGTCAACATATTTGAGGTAGTTGTTGATGACGATGCTCTTTGCTGCCAACTGTCTGTGAAGGCGCGTATACTTCAATGTATCAAGTGGTACAAACACGTCGGGCATGATGCCGCCTCCACCATAGACCGCCCGGTGCTCCTTGAGCGTGTAGTAGCGCAAGGAGTCGGCAAAGTGGATGGAGTCAGGATTGGTCAATTCGCCATGCTTCAGACGATATTCGATGTCCATTTCGTAATCTTTCTTGTCACCCTTCTTATATGGCTTCTGTATGCAGCGGCCGCTGGGGGTGTAATAATGAGCGATGGTAAGCCGGATCATTGAGCCATCAGGGAGACCGAAAGGTCGTTGCACCAGTCCTTTGCCGAACGATCGACGACCAACTATCGTGCCACGGTCGTGGTCCTGAATAGCACCAGAGACAATCTCGGCGGCGGAGGCTGTAAACTCATTGACCAAGACCACTACACGGCCCTGCTGCAAGCGCCCATTGCCAAAAGCCTTGAACTCGCGACGTGGGGCATGGAGACCTTCTGTATAGACGATCATATCTCCATCGGACAGAAACTCGTTTGCTATGCGGGCCGCAGCCTCCAGATAACCTCCACCATTATCCTGCAGGTCGAGTATCAAGTCGGTCATGCCGAGCTTTTTGAGCGAATCTATAGCACACATCATCTCCTCATGCGTCTTCTCGCCAAAGTTTTCGAGCCGGACGAACCCGATACCTGGACGTATCATATAGGCTGCATCAACCGAGAGGACGGGTATCTTCGCACGCTTGACTATAAAAGAGAGTGGCTTGTCGACACCCCTTCTGATAACCGTCAGCGTCACCTTCGTGCCACGTTTGCCTCGAAGTCGGCGCACGATGTCGCTCCGATCCATCTTCACACCAGCTATTGCGGTGTCATTGACGGCAATAATACGGTCGCCAGCGAGGATGCCCACTTTCTCAGAAGGGCCTCCCGTAGTGGGCTGCATGACCACCAATGTGTCGCCAACGATATTGAACTGCACACCAATACCCTCGAAATCGCCTTGCAATGGTTCGTTGAGCGACTTCGTCTCCTTGGCATTGGTGTAACTGGAATGGGGATCCAACTTCTCCAACATGCCACGGATAGCATCCTCCACGAGTTTGCTCTCATCGACAGAATCGACATAATAGTTGTTGATAGCGACCTCAGCCATCTGTAACTTACGCAAAGCCGACTCTGGACCGAAATCGATTTGCAGCTGGGCACACGCCGAAAGGAAGGGGAAAAGCCCAAGAAACAAGAGCCATGCCAGTCGGCTCGTCCTGTATGGAAAGTGCTTTTTCATTATCTCTGTTTGTTTCTGTTTACAAAAAAAATTGTATGCACGACGGTCACGCCTCTTCCGCATCAGGAAGATCCTCCTCTATCACCAAGTTGTTGATGATGAAGTTTTGTCTTTCCATCGTATTTTTGCCCATATAGTACTCCAGCAGTTTCTGAACCTGATCGTTCTTATGGAGCGTCACCTGCTCCAAACGCATATCAGGTCCTATGAAATGGGAGAACTCGTCGGGAGAGATCTCGCCAAGACCTTTGAAGCGAGTGATCTCTGGATCAGGGCCAAGATCACGGATAGCTTGCTGTCGCTCCTCGTCGCTATAGCAATAGATGGTCACGAAGTCTGACTTTTTCTCATTTTTTGTACGGCGTGCCTCTGCCTCTTTGACGACCTGCTTGTTCTTGATCTTCGTCTTGCGGTTGCGGACGCGAAACAATGGGGTCTGAAGCACATAGACATGCCCCTTCTTGATCAGTTCGGGGAAGAACTGAAGGAAAAAGGTGATGATGAGCAGACGGATATGCATACCGTCAACATCGGCATCGGTAGCAACGATCACCTTGTTGTAGCGCAACGCCTCCAGTCCATCCTCGATATCGAGAGCGGCTTGAAGGAGATTGAACTCCTCATTCTCATAAACGACCTTCTTCGTCAATCCAAAAGAGTTGAGGGGTTTTCCGCGTAGCGAGAATACAGCCTGCGTATTGACATCACGACTCTTGGTGATGCTTCCGCTGGCCGAGTCGCCCTCGGTGATAAAGATGCAGCTATCTTCTTTACGGTCATTTTTCGCATCGCAGAAATGGATTCGGCAGTCACGAAGCTTCCTATTGTGGAGGTTGGCCTTCTTGGATCGCTCACGGGCCAACTTCGTCACACCCGCCATAGCCTTGCGCTCACGCTCGCTCTCCTTGATCTTTGTTTCCAGAATGTCCGCACAGTCCTCCTTGTGGATATGGAGGTAGTTGTCTACATTCTGTTTGATAAAGTCGCCGACATATTTATTGATGGTTTCCGCTCCGGGTGCCATGACGGTAGAACCGAGTTTGATCTTCGTCTGACTTTCGAAGACGGGCTCCTCCACATTGATAGCAATGGCTGCAACAAGACCATTACGGATGTCCGCATACTCATATTTGCCAAAATGCTCTTTGATCGTGCGAGCAATATGCTCCTTGAAAGCAGACTGGTGTGTGCCGCCCTGCGTGGTGTGCTGGCCGTTGACAAAGGAGTAGTACTCCTCACCGTACTGGTTGGTGTGGGTAAACGCGATCTCGATATCCTCTCCCTTCATGTGGACGATAGGATAAAGGGGCTCGCCTGTCATATTGTCTGAGAGCAAATCTTTCAGACCATGACGGCTGAGAATGCGCCGCCCATTGTGCATGATAACCAACCCCGTATTGAGGTAGGTGTAATTGCGGAGCATCGTTTCCACGATGTCGTCGTGGAAAGAGTAGTTTTTGAAGAGCGTGTCATCGGGCTGGAAGAAGATGAACGTGCCGTTTTCATCCTGCGTATCCTCGGTGCGGTCACTTTGTAGTTGTCCTTTCTCGAAAACCAGGGAGCGCACCTTGCCTTCACGGTAGCTTCTCACTTCGAAACGGCTGCTCAGCGCATTGACAGCCTTCACACCCACACCATTGAGTCCGACGCTCTTTTTGAACGCTTTGCTGTCATATTTACCGCCCGTATTGAGAACGGAAACGGCCTCGACGAGCTTGCCTTGAGGAATGCCACGGCCATAGTCGCGGACGGAGACGCGCAGGTGGTCTTCCACGTCGATCTCTATTCTGTTGCCAGCATTCATCTTAAACTCGTCGATGGAGTTGTCAACGACTTCCTTGAGGAGCACATAGATGCCGTCCTCGGGCAGGTTGCCATCACCCAAACGCCCGATATACATACCAGGTCGGGTGCGGACGTGCTCCATGTCGGACAGGTGCCGAATGTTGTCGTCGGTATATTCTGCTGTCGGCTGCGCGCCAACGGGGATATCTTCTGTTGCCATAGGCTTGATATAATTGGGATAATATGGAGGAGAAGGGGATGAGGCGTATCTCGGCCTATGCGTTAGATGTTCTTTTTGTAACAGCGGCGACGCTTGTGCTGCACGGTCTCCAGATACTGCCACTGACTCTGTACACCCTCGTTGGTCTCCATCTCGACCTGACTTTCACCCCATTCGAAACCGTACTCCTGATAGATGGGGATGAGATGGGCAAACATCAAGGCATTGGCTCCCTTGGGACGGTATTCGGGCAGGACACCAATCATCTCCAGATCGACAATACGTGTCTTATGAAACTTCAGGGCTCGAAGCAGATGCCACCATCCGAAGGGGAATAGGCGACCACGGCGCGTCTTCTGCATTGCTCGGGAGAGCGAGGGCAACGTGATGCCAACTCCGACCATCTTGTGCTCCTCCGTGGACCAGTCTTCGACAATGGGAATCAAACGGAGGTCGGCAAAGGGCAGGTACATCTTGACATACATGTCAACCTGCTTGTCGCTCAACTCGGAGAAGCCATAGATGTCCTTGAAGGTTTCATTGATGAGATGGAAGATCTTACGTCCATAGCCCTCCTTGAGAATCTCGTGGCGAGTAAGAATGCGGACGTGGAGATTGAACCGCTTCTCCACCAATCGAGCTACCTTGGTGTATTTCTCGGGTACGGTATCGGGCACGATGAGCTTAAACTCCACGTAGTCGTTGTCCTTCTCCCAGCCTCCAAGCTGTTCCATGAGCTTGGGATAGTAGGGATAGTTATAGATGGTGGCCATCGTTCCGAGTTGATCAAAGCCATCGGTAAGCATACCCTCGGGGTCGAAGTCTGTGAAGCCGAGGGGACCGACAACCTCCGTCATGCCTCTCTCACGACCAAACTGAGCGACCGCATCAAGCAGTGCACGTGCCACGTCAACATCGTCCACCATGTCTATCCACCCGAAACGCACGCTTTTGCGCTGCCAGCGGGTGTTAGCACGGCTGTTGATGATCGCTGCCACACGGCCCACAATACGCCCCTCGCGATAGGCAAGGAAATAATCGGCCTCGCAAAAGTCAAAAGCGGGATTCTTATCCTTCGATAACGTGTTCATATCGTCGCTGAAAAGCGTGGGCACATCGTAGGGATTGCCCTCGTACAAATCGTGATGGAAGTCTATAAAATGGCGCAAATCGCTGCGGGTAGCCACTTTCTTGATGGTAATAGCTGACATCTCTGCTCTGAATTATTCTGTTTCAAATATGCAAATTTAGACATTTTATTGCGACATGCAAAATTTGAATTCCATTTTTCCATATATTTAACCTGGATTGTTCATGAGAATTCGTAACGATATGAAAACAAAGTAAAGAACGATGGAAAACGTATAAGATAAAATCCCCGTAACAGTAACTACCATCACGGGGATTTTTAAGCTATATATTATGCTTTCTGCTGCTCTGAAAGGGCAGAAAAGCCGTTATGCGTTAGTCAGCCAACTTAGCCTTGAGAAACTCGCGATTCAAGCGGGCGATATTGGCGATAGACTCGCTCTTCGGGCAGACAGCCTCGCAAGCACGCGTGTTGGTGCAGTTACCGAAGCCCAGCTCGTCCATCTTGGCCACCATGTTCTTGGCACGCTTAGCAGCCTCTACACGGCCTTGGGGAAGCAGGGCGAGCTGGCTAACCTTCGAGCTGACAAAGAGCATAGCAGAACCGTTCTTACAAGCAGCGACACAAGCACCGCAACCGATGCACGTAGCGCAGTCCATGGCCTCGTCGGCAGCCTCCTTGGAGATCAAGATGGCATTGGCGTCCTGAGCCTGTCCGGTACGGATGGAGGTGTAGCCACCAGCCTGGATTATCTTGTCGAAGGCAGTACGGTCAACCATACAGTCCTTGATGACGGGGAAGCCTGCTGAACGCCACGGCTCCACGGTGATAACGTCGCCATCGTTGAAGCGGCGCATATAGAGCTGACAGGTCGTAGCTCCGCGCTCTGTCTTGCCATGCGGCGTACCGTTGATGTAAAGAGAGCACATACCGCAGATACCCTCGCGGCAGTCGTGGTCGAACACGAAAGGCTCCTCACCAGCATCGATGAGTTCCTCGTTGAGGATGTCGAGCATCTCCAGGAACGAAGTGTCGTCGGGGATGTTCTTCATCTCGTGCGTATCGAAATGACCCTGATCCTGCGGGCCGTTCTGCTTCCAATACTTAATTGTGAATGATATATTTCTTGCCATTTTTGGTCTAATTCTTTATTAAGTCCACTAAATCAACTTATCTCCCAGAGATTAGTTCTTATAATTTCTGGTCTGAACCTTGATAGCCTCATACTCGAGCTTCTCCTTGATCAGCTCAGGAGCGGTGGTCTCACCCTTGTACTCCCAGCAGCCTACATAGAAGAAGTTCTCGTCGTCGCGCTTAGCCTCACCCTCCTCGGTCTGATGCTCCTCACGGAAGTGGCCACCGCAGCTCTCCTCACGATGGAGTGCGTCATAAGCCACGAGCTCACCCATGAGGATGAAGTCGCGAAGGTGGATAGCCTTGTCAAGCTCGACATTGAAACCCTGCTTCGCTCCAGGAATAAAGAGGTTGGTGTTGAACTCCTTGCGGAGGCTTGCGATGAGCTTCAAGCCCTCCTCAAGTCCAGCCTTCGTGCGACCCATACCAACATGCTCCCACATGATGTGGCCAAGCTCCTTGTGGATGGAATCGACAGAACGCTTACCCTTGATGTTCATCAGGCGATCGATCTCGGCGTTGACAGACTTCTCGGCCTCGTCAAACTCGGGAGCCGTCGTCGGCACCTTCGGCCAGAGAGCCTGGTCAGCAAGATAATTCTGGATGGTGTAAGGCAGGACAAAGTAGCCGTCGGCCAAGCCCTGCATGAGCGCGGAAGCACCCAGACGGTTGGCACCGTGGTCGGAGAAGTTGCACTCACCGATGGCAAAGAGGCCAGGGATGGTGGTCTGCAGCTCATAGTCGACCCAGATACCACCCATCGTGTAGTGGATAGCCGGGAAGATCATCATCGGATTATAGTACTTCACGCCATTGATCTCGCGTGCGACCTCACCTGGGTTGACATCGGTGATCTCCTCATACATATCAAAGAGGTTGCCGTAGCGCTGCAGGATGCGATCGATTCCGAGACGGTTGATAGACTCAGAGAAATCGAGGAAGACGGCAAGACCCGTATTGTTGACACCAAAGCCCTTGTCGCAGCGCTCCTTGGCGGCACGAGAGGCCACATCACGGGGAACGAGGTTACCGAAGGCGGGATAACGGCGCTCCAAGTAGTAGTCGCGATCCTCCTCAGGAATATCGCTACCCTTGATCTCACCCTTCTGCAACTTCTTGGCATCCTCAATGTTCTTCGGCACCCAAATACGACCGTCGTTACGCAACGACTCAGACATCAGGGTGAGCTTAGACTGCTTGTCGCCGTGGACAGGAATGCAAGTCGGGTGAATCTGCACATAGCAGGGGTTGGCAAAGTAAGCACCCTTGCGATAGCACTGTACGGCAGCGGTGCAGTTGCAACCCATGGCATTGGTGGAAAGGAAGTAGGTATTGCCATAGCCACCCGTAGCGATAACGACGGCATTGGCCGAGAAGCGCTCGAGTTTACCCGTAGTGAGATCCTTGGCAATGATACCGCGTGCGTGACCGTCAACGATGACGACGTCCTCCATCTCGTAACGCGTGTAGAGCTTCACCTTGCCCTCATTGACCATACGGCTCAAAGAGCTGTACGCGCCAAGCAGGAGCTGCTGGCCAGTCTGACCCTTGGCATAGAAAGTACGGCTCACCTGTGCACCACCGAAGGAACGGTTGGCCAACATGCCACCATACTCACGTGCGAAAGGCACGCCCTGAGCCACACACTGGTCGATGATGTCGTTGCTCACCTCAGCCAAACGATAAACATTGGCCTCACGAGCACGATAGTCACCACCCTTTACCGTATCGTAGAACAAACGATAGACAGAGTCGCCGTCGTTCTGATAGTTCTTTGCAGCGTTGATACCACCCTGTGCGGCGATAGAGTGAGCACGACGCGGAGAGTCCTGGATGCAGAAGTTGTACACATTAAAGCCCATCTCGCCGAGAGAGGCAGCGGCACTGGCACCAGCAAGTCCCGTTCCTACGACGATGACATCGAGCTTGAGCTTGTTCTTCGGGTTCACCAAGCGCTGGTGTGCCTTATAGTTGGTCCACTTCTCAGCGACGGGTCCCTCGGGAATTTTGGAATCTAATATCTTAGCCATAATCTTTCGTTACTTGATAAAAAGTGTTTGAATGTTGTGAATGAATAAATGAAAATTAGACGCAGAGGGGCGCAATGCCGCAAGCGAAGGTCAGCACAACAAACGCGAAGCAAAGAATGAGCAGCGTGGTATAGACGTTGCCAATGCACTTCCAACGCTCGAACCACACCTTACCATTCCAGCCCAAGGTCTGGAGAGCGCTCCAGAAACCATGGCTCAGGTGGAACCAAAGGGCAGCAAGCCATACGAGATAGAGCACCACGTACACAGGATTGGAGAACGTGTCCTGAATGTAAGCCACACCATCAGCAGGGTCGTGAGCCACAGTAATGCCAGTCAACTCGGCAAACATCATGTTGTACCAGAAGTTGAACAAGTGCAGCAACAGACCGAGGATAACGATCAAGCCGAGCACGAGCATGTTTTGGCTTGCCCACTCCACCTTCTTGGGGCGGTCGGTGACAGCATAACGGTTGTTGCCACGCGCACTCCGGTTCTGCATCGTAAGGATGAAGGCATAGATGAAGTGGATGGCGACAAGGGCTGTGAGAGCCACGGTAGCCGCTACGGCATACCAGTTGGCACCCAGGAGCTCGCAAATAGTGTTGTAAGCCTCGCCTGAGAAGAACGCAGCCACGTTCATGCACGCGTGGAACGTGAGGAATAGAACAAGCGCAATGCCCGTTACAGACATCACCACCTTTCTACCGATGGATGATTTAATTAACCACATAAACGATTGATTTTTAATTATTTGAATTATAAATTTGTATTAACTTATTCGCAGCTTTTATTCAACCGATGGCCTTCCGCACAAGCTTCATCCCCAATTCTGGGTAGGCTCCATACGGAATTTCGGTGCAAAAATACTATTTTTTAATGATTAAACAAAGTGAAAAAGGCAAAATTTCAAAGATTATCAGTACTTTTGCGGAAAAAATAGGGAAAGCAAGAATGGTTTTTGAATACGACGTCCTCGTCATCGGAGGTGGGCATGCAGGCTGCGAGGCCGCTTCTGCGGCTGCCAAGACTGGCGCCAAGACCTGTCTGATAACAATGGACATGAACAAAATCGCACAGATGAGCTGCAACCCAGCAGTCGGCGGTATCGCCAAGGGGCAAATCGTGCGCGAGATAGACGCCTTAGGCGGAGAGATGGGACACATCACCGACGCGACGGCTATACAGTTTCGGATGCTCAACCGATCCAAAGGCCCTGCCATGTGGAGTCCTCGCGCTCAATGCGACCGCGAGAAATATATCTTAGAATGGCGCACCACTCTCGACCAGATACCGCTCCTCGACATTCTTCAAGATCAAGCAGAAGAATTACTGGTAAAAGACTCTAAAGTATTAGGTATCAAAACTTTATGGGGAATAGAGATTCATGCCAAAGCGATTGTTGTCACAGCAGGTACTTTTCTCAACGGACTGATGCATATCGGACACAAGATGGTTGAGGGTGGTCGCATTGCTGAGCCAGCAGTTCATCATTTCTCTGAGAGCATAGCACGTCATGGCATCCGTGTGGCGCGCATGAAGACAGGCACCCCCGTGCGCATTGACAAGCGATCTGTCCATTTCGAGGAGATGGAAGAGCAACTCGGGGAGAACGACTATCATCAGTTTTCCTACTTCGGGAAACAACGCACCCTTCCACAACTTCCTTGCTGGACCTGCGCCACCAACGCAAAGGTACACGAGATATTGCGGCAGGGTCTGGCTGACTCTCCTTTATATAATGGACAGATCAACAGTATCGGCCCACGCTATTGTCCCTCCATCGAGACCAAGCTCGTCACATTTCCTGACCGCGACTCTCACCCCCTCTTTTTAGAGCCAGAGGGAACGGACACCAACGAGATGTACCTAAACGGATTTTCCTCTTCCATGCCATGGGATATCCAGTTGGAAGCACTCCATCATATCCCTGCTTTACGAGATGCTAAAATATACCGACCAGGTTATGCCATAGAGTATGACTTCTTCGACCCCACTCAACTGAAACACTCTTTGGAGTCAAAGCTGATCGAAGGTATCTTCTTCGCTGGTCAAGTCAATGGCACCACGGGATACGAGGAGGCGGCAGGACAGGGACTTGTTGCGGGCATCAATGCAGCCAATTTCTGTGCCAACAGCGAACCCTTTGTCATGAAGCGCGACGAGAGTTATATCGGAGTGCTCATAGACGACCTCACAACCAAAGGTGCGGACGAACCCTACCGGATGTTCACTTCTCGTGCCGAATACCGCATCCTGCTTCGTCAGGATGATGCCGACGCACGACTGACCGAGCAAGGCTACCACCTCGGATTAGCCAGTCGCGCCCGCTACGACTGGTGGCTGCAGAAGAAAGAGCACATCGAGCGTATTATCAATTTCTGCGAGCAAACAACAGTAAGACCCGAAGAAATTAACAACCTACTCGAAACTGTCGGCACTTCCCCACTCCGAGGCACCACACGCCTCTCAGAGTTGGTGGCTCGTCCACAGCTCAACTTCCAAAACCTATCCGAGAAGCTGCCTTCCTTGAAAGAAGCCATTGCCTTATCGCCCAACCGAACGCAAGAAATTGCCGAGGCTGCTGAGGTCAGGATGAAATATAAAGGATATATAGAACGCGAACGCATCTTTGCAGACAAAATGCGGAGATTGGAGGACATACGCATCGCCGGACACTTCCATTATGCAGAAATGCACGATCTCAGTACCGAGTGCAGACAAAAGTTGGAGCGCATCCAGCCCGAGACGTTGGCAGAAGCAAGCCGAATCCCAGGCGTTAGTCCTAGCGACATCAACGTACTATTGGTACTCATGGGGCGATAGGATCGTTTCACGCGAAACAATTAACAAATCATCATAAAAGCAAGCAATTGATCATGAACAAACAATTACTTTTGGACAACCTACGTTGTATCCCCGACTGGCCCATTAAGGGCGTTAACTTTCGCGACGTGACGACCCTTTTCAAAGACAAGGACGCGTTGCGAGAGATTGCCGACAGCATGTATGATCTCTACAAGGACAAAGGAATCACGAAAATTGTCGGTATCGAGAGCCGTGGCTTTGTCATGTCATCCGCTGTCGCTATTCGACTGAACGCAGGTGTCGTTCTTTGCCGAAAACCCGGCAAACTGCCATGTGCCACTATTCAGGAGAGCTACGCCAAAGAATACGGCATAGACACCATCGAGATTCACGCTGATTCCATCAACGAAAAAGATGTCGTGCTACTTCACGACGACTTGTTGGCTACAGGAGGCACGATGGCTGCCGCCTGCAAGCTCGTCAAGAAGTTTCACCCAAAGAAGATTTACTGCAACTTCATCATCGATCTAAAAAGCGAATTTCCAGACGCCATCAAACAATTTGAAGAACAAGGTATCGAGGTTACTTCGCTGCTATCGTTCTAATCAAAACGACTAATTGAGTATGAGGCGCGATGTTGAGAAAAAGGCTTTCTATCTAACACCGCGCCTCCGTGACACAGTGATGAGAGTGTTCGCGTTCCACGTGAAACAAAATAGCCATAACTATTTAATTATAAGGACTTACGCATTATGACTAAAGCAGAAAATGAAGCACGCCTTCAACGACTCAAAGCTATTGTATTGGCTATGCCAGAAAAGCCAGGCACATATCAATACTACGACAAAGAGGGAACAATCATCTACGTTGGAAAGGCCAAAAATCTCAAGCGTAGAGTATCTTCATATTTTCACAAAGAAGTGGATCGTTTCAAAACCAAAGTACTTGTTTCGAAGATTGAAGACATCACGTATTCTGTAGTCAATACGGAAGAAGATGCCTTATTGATAGAGAATCAACTTATCAAGCAGTACAAGCCAAGATATAATGTACTGCTAAAAGACGGCAAGACTTATCCAAGTATTTGCGTAACAAAGGAGCCATACCCAAGAATATTCAAGACCCGCACCATAAACAAGAAATATGGCACGTTTTACGGGCCATATAGTCACATCGGCTCCATGTATGCCATACTCGATATTATACAAAAAATCTACAAACCACGTACTTGTCGTCTTCCGCTGAACGAAGAATCCGTGAAAAAAGGAAGATTCAAGCCCTGTCTCGAGTATCACATCAAAAAATGCGAGGGGCCATGTATCAACCGTCAAACTTACGAAGAATACCAAGAGGCAATACGTGAAGCACGTGAAATCCTCAAGGGAAACACAAGAGAAGTACAGAAAATGCTGCAGGAAGAGATGATGAAACGGGCAGAAAATATGGAATTTGAAGAAGCAGAAGTACTCAAACAGCGATGGATTGCGCTCAACAACTTTGCAGCTAAGAGCGAAATAGTAAGCCATACGATCACTGACGTAGATGTATTTACCATTATAGACGATGAGGAAAAACACGCTGCATTCATAAATTACATCCATGTTAAGAACGGAGCTATCAACCAAAGTTTCACCTACGAATACAAGCGAAAACTGGATGAAACCGACAAAGAACTGCTCAACGAAGCTATTTTGGAAATTAGAGAGAGATTTCAGAGTAGTGCAAAAGAGATCATCGTACCTTATGAATTAGATTTTAAGATTAAAAATGCCGATTTCTTCGTACCTCAGCGCGGAGATAAGCGTCATCTATTAGAACTATCTGAGATGAATGCAAAGCAATATAAGTTTGACAGACTCAAACAGACCGAAAAACTAAATCCAGAGCAACGACAGACTAGACTGATGAAGGAGCTACAACGCCTGTTGCAGCTCGACAGAATGCCTTTCACTATAGAATGCTTCGACAATTCCAATATATCTGGAAGTGATGCCGTGGCAGGCTGTATAGTATATAAAGGTATGAAACCATCGCGTAAAGACTATCGAAAATACAACATCAAGACGGTAGAGGGACCCGACGACTATGCCTCAATGCAAGAGGTTGTGCGAAGACGCTACACGAGAATGAAGGAAGAAGGCGCTCCCCTACCCGACCTTATCATTACAGACGGTGGAAAGGGCCAAATGGAGGTTGTCAGATCGGTTATTGAGGACGAACTTCATATACACATACCCATCGCTGGTTTGGCTAAAGACGATCGACATCGCACCAATGAACTACTATTTGGTTTTCCTCCAATGACAATCGCCGTAGACATAAAGAGCGAACTCTTCAAGATTCTAACACAAATACAAGATGAAGTACACCGATACGCCATCAGTTTTCACCGAGACAAACGCTCCAAACATCAACTTCATAGCGCACTCGATGAAATAAATGGCATCGGGCCGAAGTCAAAAGATCTGCTGCTTAGAAGCTTCAAATCGGTAAAGCGCATCAGAGAAGCAACATTCGAAGAGCTAAAAGAGATCATAGGTGAGAGCAAGGCGAAATCCATTATTAATTATTGGAGCGAGCAAACAGAGACAAGGTAATAAGAACATGTCTAATGATACTGTTTCTTATAGATTAAACACAAAGGAAGGAGCAAATTTGGCTGTTTAGGAAATAAAACGTATCTTTGCATTATGAGAATAGTCATACAACGTGTTACAGAAGCCAGCGTAGCGGTGAATGGAAAGACTGTCGGCGCAATAGAGAAGGGATACATGATACTTGTTGGCGTGGAAAACGCTGACACTCAAGAAGATGCAGAATGGTTAGCCCGTAAGGTTGCCTCACTTCGCGTTTTCGACGACGAAGCTGGCGTAATGAACCGTGACATTCGTCAGACAGAAGGTTCTGTACTAGCGATATCCCAATTTACGCTCTTCGCAAGTTACAAAAAGAACAATCGCCCATCATGGTTTCGCGCATCCAAACAAGCCTACTCTGAACCACTCTACAATTACTTCTGCGACCAACTGGAGCTACAACTGGGCGCAGGCAAGGTTGCACGCGGTATCTTTGGAGCAGACATGAAAGTGGCCTTGATCAACGATGGACCTGTTACCATTATTATGGACACGAAAAACAAAGAATAGATAGCAACCTCTTCTATAATAATAGGAGACAAAAGCGTCACAACTCTTTCAATTAAAATCGAAAACAATGACCATCACAGAAGCTCAACTTGCAGTAGATCAATGGATTAAAAAATACGGCGTACGCTATTTCTCGGAGCTAACCAATTTGGCATGTCTCACAGAGGAAGTAGGCGAACTGGCACGTGTCATTGCCCGCACCTATGGCGAACAAAGTTTCAAGGCTGGCGAGAAATCCAATTTAGGGGAGGAAATGGCCGACGTACTGTGGGTTCTTCTCTGCCTAGCCAACCAAACGGGTGTAAATCTCGAAATCGAATTACAAAAAAGCATTGAAAAGAAAACAAAAAGGGACGCAGAGCGTCACAAAAACAATTCAAAACTGAAATAAACAAATAAACAGAAAGAATATGACTTCAATCAAAGACACTGTAAGACAGGATATAGAGCGTGCCAAAAGTATCCAGTCAGAGAACAAATACGAGCAAGTGCTAGCACAATATAACACTGATGTGGACGATGCGGAAGTTCGCGAGGAAGTAAAGAAAATCATTGCAGAAAAAGCACATGAAAACGACACTCCAGAAGTAAAGAAATTTCTCTTAGGGAGCGTGGAACTTACCACACTTCACACTACTGATTCAGACGTGAGCGTGATGCAGTTTACGGAGAATGTCAACCGGTTTGACGAGGTCTATCCCGACCTACCACACGTAGCCACCATTTGCGTCTTCCCATGCTTTGCCGAGGTCGTCAACGACACCTTGGAGGTAGAAGGTGTTAATATAGCATGCGTCAGTGGCTCCTTCCCCTCATCACAGGCTCTCATTGAAGTAAAAGTGGCCGAAACGGCACTTGCCATCAAAGACGGTGCCAACGAGATCGATATTGTCATGCCAGTAGGCAAATTCCTCACAGGTGCCTATGAAAGTATGTGCGACGACATTGCAGAACTGAAAGAGACTTGTGGACAAGCAGTTGCAATGAAAGTGATTCTGGAAACAGGTGACCTCGTGACTGCATCCAACATCAAGAAGGCCTCCATCCTGTCCATGTATGCAGGAGCCGACTACATCAAAACCTCCACTGGCAAGGAAAAAGTCTCTGCTACACCGGAGGCCGTTTATGTAATGTGTCAAGCCATCAAGGAGTACTACGATAAAACAGGCATTCAAATCGGTTTAAAACCTGCTGGAGGCATCAATACTGTAATGGACGCCGTCATCTACTACACTATTGTCAAGGAAGTGCTTGGCGAGAAATGGCTTACCAACCAGTGGTTCCGCCTCGGGACGAGCCGCCTTGCCAACCTCCTGCTGAGCGAGATAGTAGGAGAAGAGGTGAAGTTCTTCTAAAAGCTTCGTTTCAGTTGCTCCAAGTCTTCCTATAAGACTGAAAACGCTTCCGGAACATACCGGCAACTAAGTTGAAATTATAACGTCAATGGCCAAATCATCAGAAACTCCTGGTGATTTGGCCATTGACGCTGCTTTATGATCTTTAAAAGAGACTATTGTCCCTACCCTTCTCCTTTATTTAGTGCGTTCGCTGACATAGTCAAGATAAGCACGAAGGGCGGCGGCAATCTGCTCGTCGTGACAATAATCATCAAGGAACTGAAGACACAACTGGTGGTAGAAACGCATCCTACCCTCTGAATATTCTATACCACCATTGTCCTTTGCAAACGCTACAAGACGGGCTATTTCCTCTTTCGTAACGGTTCCTTCCTTCACTTTTGCTACCAATTTCCAGTGCTCAGCCTTGCCCGCTTTATGCAATGCGTATATCACGGGGAGTGTAAGTTTCCCTTCCGCCATATCATTGCCAGTAGGCTTTCCAATATTGGCATCATCATAATAATCGAAAATATCGTCTCGAATCTGGAAAATCACTCCCAAGTTATGGCCAAACTCCTCCGCTGCAGTCACTTCATCCTCAGTAGCACCGACAGACAAAGCACCGATTCCTGCGCAAGCACTAAAGAGCGCAGCAGTCTTATTCTTGATGATCTCGTAATACACATCCTCCGACACTTCACGGTTCTGGATGTTCGAGAGCTGGAGAATCTCACCATTCGACAAGGTCTGGCCTAATTTTGCCAAATTGGTAACGATTCGCTCACGCCCACTATAAGCAATGTGAAGCAAAGCGGTAGAAAGCACATAGTCGCCTACCAGCACGGCTACACGGTTGTCAAACAGAGCGTTGGTGCTGGCTTGTCCACGACGTTCCTTTGCTTCGTCCACAACATCGTCGTGGATAAGAGATGCAGTGTGCAATAGCTCAAGTCCTACGGCGGAATGCAGCGTTACTTGCGAGACAGTACCAAAGTTTTTGGCCATCAGCAATATCAAAATAGGACGCATCCGTTTCCCAGCGCGCTGCTTGACGTGCTCCAATGCACAGCCCAGCATACCGTCGTCGTGGGTAAGACTGCTGTTGAAAAGCCCGATGAAATCGGCTAATTCGTGCGAGATAGGCTCCTTGATGAGCGATACGTAATCCATGAAAGTCCGAAATTTGATACAAAATTAAGGATTTAATCGGAGAATATCACAAAAAAATTGTACTTTTACACTTTAAAAATATCATTAGCATGACAAAACTGATTCTTCTCGACGCCTATGCGATCATCTATCGCTCTTACTATGCCCTTCTGCGCACACCGCGCATCAATAGTAAGGGACTCAACACATCGGCCATTATGGGTTTTTGCAATACACTACATGAGGTATTGACCAAAGAGCAACCCGACTACATAGGCGTGGCCTTCGACCACGGCAAGACCTTCCGTCACGAAAAGTTTCCCGCCTATAAGGCACAGAGACAAGAAACTCCCGAGGACATCAAGCGCTCTGTACCTATCATTCAAGATATCCTCGGCGCTCTACGTATTCCCGTACTACAGAAGGATGGCTTCGAAGCCGATGACGTGATAGGAACGCTTGCGCACCAAGCCGATGAAATGGGCATTTTAACCTATATGCTCACCCCCGACAAGGACTATGGTCAATTGATAGCCGACAACGTGAAGATGTACAAGCCTCGCCATGGCGGAGGCTATGATATCATCGGCAAAGAGGAAGTACAACAGAAATATGGTATAGCTACCCCCGCGCAGGTAATCGACCTGTTGGCACTAATGGGTGATAGCGCAGACAACTTTCCCGGATGTCCTGGTGTGGGCGAGAAGACTGCTGTCAAACTTATCAACCAGTTTGGCTCCGTTGCCAACCTCCTTGAGAGCACAGACCAACTGAAAGGGAAAATGAAGGAGAAGGTAATGAATGCTACCGAAGACATCAAGCTATCCTATTTCTTGGCAACCATTCGACAAGACGTTCCTATCAGTCTCGATCTCGAAGCGATGAAGTGTAAGGAGCCGGATGCGGAGACATTGGCAAAACTCTTCGACGAACTGGAGTTTAAGACTCTTACGAACAAGTTTTTGGGAAAGGCCGAAAAAACCAAGAAAAAGAGTCAAAGACAGCTTGATCTCTTTGCTGAAATTACGTCCGACGGCCAAGAAGAAACAAAAAACGAGCAGTATGAAAGCATTAAAACAACGCAACAAGAATACCATCTCATTGATAATGTGGACAATGCGCTTGCTTTATATGATTTTTTACGGACAAAAGAAATTCTTTGTTTAGACACAGAGACAACCTCCGTACACCCGATGGAAGCCGAATTGGTGGGATTCAGTTTCGCCGTGAAGGAAAAAGAGGCTTGGTACATAGCCGTAAAAGACAACCGTGAAGAGGCGTTAAAAATGCTTTCGATATTCAAACCGCTATTTGAAGACGAGAAGATTCTCAAGGTGGGACAAAATATCAAGTACGACATGGAGGTGCTCCACAACTATGGTATCACGGTGAAGGGTCGTATCTTTGACACGATGCTCGCCCACTATATCATCCAGCCAGAACTCCACCACGGCATGGACTACCTTGCAGAGGTTTATCTCCACTACAAGACCGTGCACATAGAAGAACTCATCGGACCGAAGGGAAAAGGGCAGAAAAACATGCGTGACTTACCACCAGAGGCGGTCTATGCTTACGCTTGCGAGGATGCCGATATTACCTTGCGCCTCTACCATATCCTGGAACCAAAACTTAAAGAGGTTGGCGGAGAAGATTTGTTTTGGCAGATCGAGATGCCCCTCGTTCCAGTCCTGGCCGATATGGAACAAACGGGCGTCTGTCTCGACACAGAAGCCTTAAAAGAGACCTCCCGTATCTTCAACGAACGGCTTCACCTCTATGAGACACGCATCTACGAAGAGGCCGGTGAAACATTCAACATCGCAAGTCCCAAGCAAGTCGGTGAGATTCTTTTCGGCAAATTGCATTTGGTCGACAATCCCAAGCGGACAAAGACAGGACAGTACGTCACCTCCGAAGAAGTACTGCAATCCCTCAGTGGCAAGCATCCCATAGTGGACAACATTCTTGCCCACCGAGGTCTAAAAAAACTATTGGGCACCTATGTCGATGCGCTTCCGAAACTCATCAACCCTCGCACGGGCCGCATCCACACTTCTTTCAACCAAGCAGTGACAGCCACAGGTCGCCTCTCGTCAAGCGACCCTAACTTGCAGAACATCCCCGTCAGAGACGATGACGGCAAGGAAATTCGCAAGTGCTTTATCCCTGAAGAGGGGTGTCTGTTCTTCTCTGCTGACTACTCGCAAATAGAGCTGCGCATCATGGCCCACCTTAGTGGCGATGAAAACATGATCGAAGCGTTTAGGAGCGGACAGGATATCCACCGAGCTACAGCCGCCAAGATATGGCACGAACCGATAGAGCGTGTCGAGGACGCACAACGAAAAAAAGCCAAGCAAGCCAACTTTGGCATTATCTACGGCATCACGGCCTTCGGGCTGGCTCAACGGATGGGAATAGCCAACGGGGAGGCGCGCGACCTCATCGCCGACTATTTCAGGACCTTCCCCCGTGTCCACGCCTACATGGAACAAGCCAAACAATTGGCACGCGAGAAGGGTTACGCTGAGACCATCTTCCATCGTCGCCGCTACCTACCTGATATCACCTCTCGCAACAACACCGTTAGGGGATTTGCCGAGCGCAACGCTATCAACGCACCGATACAAGGAAGCGAAGCCGACATCATCAAAGTGGCAATGATCCGCATCCACCGCCGCTTCGCTGAGGAAGGCATCCGGTCGAAAATGATCCTGCAAGTACATGATGAGCTCAATTTCTCTGTCTATCCCGAAGAGAAAGCACTTGTCGAACGCATTGTCGTGGAAGAGATGGAACATGCCTATACACTCTCCGTACCCCTCGTGGCCGACGCAGGCTGGGGACGAAACTGGCTGGAAGCACACTAAACCCTGTTCAAGCCAGCCTACATCCTAAGATCAAAGGAGCAAAAACACCCAAACAACGGGTGCTACATGAATAGAAATTGACATCGCGAAATGTCAATAATGGTTCATGTTGCACCCGTTGTTTAAACTATGAATTAAGAAGGTCGACACTACTGAGAAGCCTCAGACCCACGAAACAGAAAAAGACTATCGGGTTCTCCAGCCAAAGACTAAGCAGCAAGGCCCAAAAACTGACGAACACGCCTCTTCATTTTCAATTACTAAAACAGGATTTCCATGTGGCTTTTCAGATAATAGTAAACTATTAACTACAAGTTGATGTAAGCATAAACGCTTGGTGTTAAAGCATTTATACAAGAAAAAGAAATGCAACGCAGTTTTGAAAAAGTGATGAGACGGCTTGCGCACTCAGGGGTTTTATTGTATCTTTGCAACATAAATAATTCAACAACAAGTTATATCAATCGTCTATTATGAAAAAGAAGAACCTATTACTTTTCGCTGCATTGGCACTGAGTGCCTCCGCCGGCGCACAGGAAGTAGTCACGGTAACATCCACGGACGGCAAGAAGGAGTTTGACAAAGGTCAGATTACCACCTTCACCTTCGACGGCCCCGCCGTCATCTTGCACCGTAGCGGTAATCAAGAACCCGAGGAATACATGATGAGCGACATCGTAGAGATCACCTTCAGCCTGGCCACCGGTTTCGACAATGTGAAGATGGGAGAAACCAACATCACCGTGAGTGCGGAGCGCGGAACCGGCATTCTCCGTATCAATGGCACGGAGCCTGGCAAGATCTACAACGTAGCCGTCTATGACGCAGCAGGCCGTATTGTCTGGAACGACAAGCAGTGGCAGGGACAGACCATCGATCTTTCGGGCAAGCCCGCTGGCGTCTATATTCTGAACATCAACAATACAACTCTTAAATTCAGAAAGTAACCTATGAAGAAATCCATACTCCTCATGTCCGCCCTTTTCTTCTGCGGCATGACTGCGCTGGCCCAGGAGCCACTTTACAAGATGAAGTTGACGCTGCAAGACGGAAGCAAGCTCGCAGCACTTACCGACGAGATCGACTCCATGCAACTCACGACAGTGAAAGCAGCCGAGGTACACGTCACGGAGCGCTACAAGACCTCCTCCTCCATCGGCATCAATATCGAGGCCGAAGCAAGTGTGACACGCGTCCAAGCGGCCATCGTCGCTGGCAGCGAGAAGGACCCCAACATCAACTACACCGAGTATGTGCAGAAGCATAGCGTCTGCGACGCCAAGGGATCCTATACGCTGGCCTTCGACTTCCTCAAGCCGGAGAGTATCTACACCGTCTATGTGCTCGCATACGACGAGAACGGCCTGCCCACGGGTCTGAAGAGCCTTACCTGCTCCACGGGTGCCGTGGCCGACGATCCCTTCACGGTCACGACGACACACGTCGGAACAACAACACTCAAGTACAACGTCACGGCCAAGGACGCTTCCGTGAAGTACTGCACCTTCGCCACAGGCTATGACTACTACCAGCGCTGGCAGCTGGAGGAAGGCACCAACGGCGACGTCATCAAGCACTTCATCAGCATGTGGTCCACCTTCGCCTCCTGGTATGGCGAGAACTGGCAGACCATGATGAAGTACGACCGCCGCGAGGGCACCTACGAGGGCGATGGCAACCACCTGATGTGGGACGCTCGCCAGGTCGTCATCACCTTCGGAATGGACGACGACGGCAACCTCGTCACGCCAATTCAGGTTGACAGCATCCACACCAACGCCCCGACACCGGTGGACATGGACATCCCCTTGACCGTCCTCTCCAACGAGTGGGGAGACCAGCAGATCAAGGCTGCCCCGACTACCAACACCCCCTATTTCATCACCATGCAGCCCGCCGCCTACGTTGACCTGTACAAGACCGACGCAGCGCTGCTCCGCGCCCTTTGCTACGAGGCCGACAACATCAACCCGACCGACCTGGCCCGTACTCGCGACGAGGACCTCAGAGATGGTCTGTGGGAGTTCCGCGTGCGCAAGGATGTCGACACCGACTACTACATCATCGCTGTCGGACTGGACGAGGGCGCACCCGCTACCCGCGCCTTCAAGACCAAGATCACGGTGCCTGGAGGAAGTTTCTAAGCCTATTGTATGTACAACAACGAAAGAAGAAAAACAATGAAAAAGATCATAGCAACAATCGCCGCCTCCGTGCTCTCTGTGGCGGCCATGGCCCAGAAACCGGGCGACGGTGTGTTGAGAATCCATACCACCGACGGCGAGGTGACGCCCATCTTCACCAAAAACATCAAGAGCATGACCTTTGAGGAGGTGACACCGCTGACCATGAACATCGATGTCGAGGAGACTGGCACAGACTACATCCTCGTCGATTTCCCCATGCCCGAGGGCTGCTCCCACTGGCTGATGTACGTCGGCGACGAGGAGCTCGTCGGCGACGACCGCGACGTCCGCATCGAGATGAAGAAGCGCTACATGGAGGACTGGCGCGAGTCGAAGTACCTGCAGATCCCTGGTCTGAAGGATAACACCACCTACTACATCTACGCCCTTCTCTACGACAATGACGGAGTGCCCGCAGGTCTCAGCCGCGCCACGGCAACGACCAAGGCTAAGGCCAATGACGAGTTCTCTGTCAACGTCACGGACATCAAGTCCAATACGGCTACCGTCACCTTCACCCCGAAGGACCAGACGCAGCAGTACTACTGCTTCATCGTGTCGGACGAGACCCGCGACTTGATGATAGAGAAATATGGAAGCATCGAAGCTGCCGACCAGGCCTACTGGGACTACATAGCTGGGCAGTACGACATGGACCTCGATTTTTATTTGAACCAGACTCTGTTCCGCGGTACGAAGACCGTTGACGCCAAGGAGTTCACTGGTCAGGCCCTGCAGTCCGAGACCCTCCACTGGGCCTATTGCTATGCTGTCAACTCCTCTACGGGCGAGATTACATCTCCCGTCTATGAGCAGCGCTTCACCACGCTGGCCACGGAAGCATCAAGCAATCAGCTCACCGTCACCGTTATACAGCCGTACAAAGATGGTTGTGACGTAGAAGTCAAGACCACCAACAACGACAAGTATATCCTCGACGTGCAGAGCAAAGAGGTCTGGGAGAGAAAGCTAAGCGCCCACAACGGCGACGCCAAGAAGGCCGCTGCCGACCTGCTGAAGATTGTCTATGGCGGCGAGGCTGACGACTTCACAAGACAAGGCGACTTCACTGGCAAGCTCAACTACGGCCAGCCTGACACCGACTGCGTGGTCATCGCTTGTGGCTATGACGGCGGCGTGACGACCGACGTGCAGGCCATCCCCTTCCATACCTTGGCAGAATAAAGGACAGCGGACGTAAGACTGCAGTCTAACAGAGATAGCCCAGCCCTTTGCGCATCACAAGCGCCAAAGAGCTGGGCTTTTTTGAAGCCAAAATTCTTTTATCACCCGAAAACTTGCCTATTTCATGAAAAGGCAGTACTTTTACACCATCATTCGACAAAGGAATCATGAGAATCATCATCATCAACGGCCCCAACCTCAAGCTCTTGGGATCGCGCGAACCCGACCTCTATGGACAGGAGACGATGGACCACTGCCTCGCGTCGCTCCGAAAACGGTTTCCACAGGTGGAGATAGAATACTATCAGAGCAACCATGAGGGCGCATTGGTAGACCGGCTTCAGGAGACCGGATTCACCCACGACGGCATCATCCTCAACGCGGCAGCCTATACCCATACCAGCATTGCCCTGCTCGACGCGATCCGCGCCATCAGCGCCCCTGTCGTGGAGGTGCACCTTAGCAATGTCGCCGCCCGCGAGGACTTCCGCCGCCACTCCATGATCGCCCCCGCTTGTGTCGGAACAATCGCGGGGTTCGGCATGGACGTCTATCGACTGGGCGTAGAAGCGCTGCTCTGTTTCACCCACCACCCCGAATCGAGCCGGTCATGACTGAACAACTGCAACGATATATAGAACAGCACAGCGACCCCGAGGGCGACTATCTGCACCGCCTTTGGCGGGCCACCCACTTGCACACACTCCACGGACGCATGGTGAGCGGCCATGTCGAGGGGCGCCTGCTCAAGATGTTGGTCACCATGATACGCCCCAAACACATCCTGGAGATAGGCACCTTCACGGGATATAGCGCTCTCTGCATGGCCGAGGGACTGCGTTCGATAGGCGATGGGGGTATCATCCACACCTTCGATGTCAATGACGAACTGGAGCCTTTCACGCGCCAGTGGATCGATGGATCAGGACTGGGCAACTACATCGACTTCCGCATCGGCGACGCCATCGAGCAAGCACCCCAACTGGGCGTGACCTTCGACCTTGCATTCATCGATGGCGACAAGCGCACCTACCTCCAGACCTACGAGATGGTGCTGCCGCTGCTGCGACAAGGTGGCTTCATCCTCGCCGACAATACGCTATGGGACGGCCATGTCGTCGATTCGGCCTATGCCAAAGACCAGCAGACCTTGGGCATTTGCCGCTTCAACGACGCCACAGCACAGGACCAGCGTATCGAAAAAGTCATCCTCCCCATGCGCGATGGCCTCACGCTGATGCGCAAATTGTAATTTTATGGAGACAACATGGCTATTTCTCAACAAGATTGAGTAACTTTGCAATCAAATAACAAAGAAGAATATGGAAGAAACAAGACAAAACCGCATAGCCCGCCTCCTGCAAAAGGAGCTGGCGACCATCTTTCAGGGACAGACACGCATGATGCACGGCGTGCTGGTCAGCGTCACCCGGGTGCGCGTAAGCCCCGACTTGAGCATCTGTACCGCCTATCTCAGCATCTTCCCCTCAGAGAAATCGGAAGAACTGATCGAGAACATCAACACCAACGAGAAGCAAATCCGCTTCGAACTGGGACGACGCGTGCGCAACCAGCTCCGCATCATCCCCGAGCTACGCTTCTATCTCGACGACTCCCTCGACTACATCGACCACATTGACGAACTGCTGAAGAAGTGAACTTCCCGCTATTTGTCTCCCGCCGCTACCTGTTCTCCAAGAAGAGCACGCACGCCATCAATCTCATCAGCGTCATTGCCGTGCTCGGCGTGGCCGTAGCCACGATGGCCATGGTGGTCGTCATGAGCAGTTTCAACGGTTTTGCCGACCTGATAGCGTCCCTCTTCACAGAGTTTGACCCGCAACTGAAGGTGCAGCCAGTGAGTGGCAAAGCCGCTCCTGCCGACGATGCAGCCTTGGTGAAGGTAAAGCAGCTACCCTTTGTCGCCGTGGCAACAGAATGCGTAGAGGACCAGGCGCTGGCCGTATATCGGGATCGTCAGATGATGGTGACGGTGAAGGGTGTGGAGGCCAACTTCGACTCGCTCACCAACATTCGCAACATCCTCTACGGTGACGGCGAGTTTCGTCTCTCCCAGGCCAACCTCGACTACGCCGTGCCTGGCATCTGGATTGCCAAAGACCTCGGCACAGGCACCGATTGGCCCGACTATCTCCACATCTATGCGCCACAACGGCAGGGACAGTACGACATGAGCAACCCCACAGAGGCTTTCACGGAAGACTCCGTACTCTCCCCCGGCGTGGTCTTCCAAGTGAAACAGAGCCGCTACGACCGCAAATACATCCTCACAAGCATCGCCCTTGCCCGAAGGCTTTTCGATCGGCAGGGAGAACTCACGTCGCTGGAGTTGCGGATGAAGCCGGGCGTGGATATCGACGAGGCCAAGAAGGAAATCAAAGCCATCCTGGGCAACCGCTTCACGGTTAAGGACCGTTATGAGCAACAAGCCGACAACTTCAAGGTCATGCAGGTGGAGAAACTCTTTGCCTACGCCTTTCTGACCTTCATTCTCCTCGTGGCTTGCTTCAACATTGTCGGATCGCTCTCGATGCTCATCATCGACAAGCGCGACGATATAGCCACCCTGCGCTTCCTCGGAGCCAGCGACCGCACCATCACGCGCATTTTCCTGCTCGAAGGCCGCCTAATAGCCCTCGCTGGAGCCGTCATCGGCATAGGAGTCGGGCTTCTGCTCTGCCTCCTCCAACAGCAATACGGCCTTGTGAAGCTTGGCAACAGCAACGGCAACTACATCGTCGATGCCTATCCTGTGAGTGTACACCCATGGGACGTGGTCATGGTCTTCCTCACCGTGACGGTCGTGGGATGGCTGGCCGTCTATTTCCCCGTACGCTACATGAGCCGCAGAAGCAAAGTGTAGGGAGAGAAATGTATATCCAAAAACCAAGTATATGATTCGCCTCAATTGTTTCTTCACGCTCGCCGACGAAGAGAAGAAAAAAGCGTTTGTCTCCTTGGCCCAAGAATTGGTCGAGAAGTCGCGAACGGATGCTGGCTGCATTGCCTACGACATCCTTTTCAGTTGCACCAACCCGCTCGCCGGTATGATTTGCGAAACATGGCAGGACCAGGCCTCGCTCGACCTCCACGCCCATGCCGAACACTTCACACGCCTCGTACCACAGATCAAAGCCCTGACGGTGGAGGGGATGAAACGCGACGACTTTCTCTTCTGATTCCCCTTCAATCACCATTAGGGTATAAGGGAAACTATTTTCTTTCCAACGCCTTTAAGGCTTGGAAAGGTTGAGGAGAGAATGCAAAAGCGTTTTAGACACTTTGGAGGGCTACTGTTTTCATAGCTCTTAAAAAGTCTTTTTTGTGTCAACTGAAAGCCTTTTGTTCATGAGAAAAATCCTCGTAAGCATATTGCTACTCTTGTCTTCCATCACCTTGCTGGCACAATCGCCACAGGTGGGTTGGGAGACGCTCTATGCGCAGCTCTTAGAGCAGGACGACGAGGCTGGTCAGTCCGACGAGGAAACCTACGAACTACTCTCAGAGCTTGCCGAACACCCGATCGCCCTCAATCAAGCCACACGGGAGGATTTGGAACGCATTCCCTTCCTCTCCGAGACACAAATCGAGGAACTAATAGCCTATATCACGCAGTATCATGGGATGCGGACGATGGGTGAACTGTCGCTCATCGAGTCACTGGACGGCCTGCGCCGTGCGCTCCTCCCCTACTTCCTCCTACTCACCGACGACGAGACCACCCATTTTCCCTCCCTCCACACCATCCTTCAACGAGGCCGTCACACGGTAGTGGGACAAATGGGCGTGCCCTTCTACGATCGTCAAGGAGACCACGAAGGTTTTTTGGGGCCGAAATACCGTCACTCGATCCGTTACACTTTCCAGTACGGCCCATACATCACGGCTGGTCTGACGGCGGCACAAGACGCAGGCGAGCCTTTCTTCGCTGGTGGCAACCGATGGGGCTACGACCACTATAGCTACTATGCAGTGGCACGAAAAATGACTCGCCACCTCAAGACCATTGCCGTCGGACGCTACCGTGTACGAATGGGCTTAGGACTGGTGGTGAACAACGATGTGGCCTTTGGCAAGATGATGACGCTGCCAAGCCTCTTCCGCACAGGCAGCACCATCCGGGGCCACGCAAGTCGATCTTCCTACAACTACCTGCAGGGTGCGGCTGCCGAGATCGCTTTGTCGAAGCATTTTGTACTAAGTGCTTTTCTCTCGTGGCGCACCATCGACGCCACGCTGACCAAGGACGGCAAGGGCATTGCCACATTGCTCCAGACGGGCTACCATCGCACCACGTCGGAGATGAACCGCAAGGACAACGCCTCACAGACGGCCTCGGGAGGTCATATCGCCTGGCGACACGGAGGCTTCCACCTCGGTGCGACGGGCGTATGGACACGCTTCGACAAACCGCTGCAGCCCAACACGTCACAGGCTTTCCGCAGGTTCTACCCTGCTGGTGAAGCATTTTGGAATGCGAGCATCGACTACGGCTACACCAGCCACCGACTCTCCTTGAGCGGCGAGACCGCCACGGGCGGCTGCCGAGCGCTCGCCACGCTCCATGCGCTGTCCTTCCGTCTCTACCCCACCCTCACGCTGACAGCTGTCCAACGCTATTATAGCTATAAATTCCAAGCCGTTATGGGACAGTCGTTCGCCGACGGAGGACGCGTGCAGAACGAGAGTGGTGTGATGGCAAAGGTGGATTGGGCCTTAGGCAGCTTTTGGACTCTGACAGCCTACACCGACTTTGCCTATTTTCCGTGGGCAAAGTATCAAGTCTATGCCTCGTCCCACAGCTGGGACCACTTTCTGCAGATCACCTACCACCGCGACCACTGGATCCTCACGGCACGCTACCGTCTCCGATCCCGTGTGAAAGGCGGTGCCACGAAAGCTGGGCTCATCGACGAGACCTCACAACGGGCACGACTCACCGTGGCCTACACCGGGGCTCAATGGGCCTTCCGTACCCAGGCAGATGCCACACGCAGCGCCTCCCAACAGACTAGCAATGGCTATATGCTCACGCAGTCGGCGACATGGAGCGGCCTCAGAGGGCTGCAGGCCACAGTCCAGGGCGGCTATTTTCATACCGACGACTACGCCTCGCGTATCTACGCCTACGAGCGTGGACTGCTCTACGCCTTCTCCTTTCCCGCCTATTTTGGCGAGGGGCTCCACTATGCGCTCTTCCTGCGTGCGGATATGGGGCAAAGGTGGATGCTCATCGCCAAACTAAGCGTGACAGACTACTTCGACCGCGATCACATCTCGTCAGGACTCCAGCAGATAGACCGTTCGTCGAAAGCCGACCTGGAACTTCAGTTACGACTCAAACTGTGAGACAGTCTCACCCCTGTTGTACGTTAACTGTATATATGCCATCGTTTCAACCAGGCTTTGTCCCCAGAATAAAGAACGGACTATATACATTAACACTCATACGAACTGGTGTGGCCTCTAAAATTAGTCTTTGAGCGCATAGGTGACAGTAGTGACGACCCGCACCCGCTTGATATAGGGCGTATTGGCATCACGGTCATCGATGGAGAACTGTCCCTGATCGGCAGAGATGATCTTGCTGATGGTCGAATGACTGTTGCTGGCAAACTGCTTAGCGGTCTGCTCAGCATTCTCAATGGCTTCGGTCATCATCTTCGGCTTCATCTTCTTAAAGGAGACATACTCATAGACGACAGGGTTCTGATACTCATCGGCTACGATCGCCACGCCTTGCTTGAGCAATTCGCCTTGGCGGGCAATGATACTACGCACCTTGTCAACCTGGGTAGAGGTGACGGTGATGACCAGCGTAACATTGTAGCGGTAGGGCTGGTTCTGCTGTGAGTACTGCTCTGCCGTGAGGTCTATCACCTTGGGTGCATTGATACTGATCTCACCCTCCCGAATGCCGTTCTTCAGCAGAAACGCCTTGATGGCCTGCTGCTTGGCGGCTATACGCTCATAGAGCATCGGCAGGTCGTCGCCCAGTTCCTTGGAGACGATAGGCCATGTCACCTTGTCGGCCTTCACCTCCTCTTCCGCCAGTCCTTTGACGGTCACTTTCCGGTCGCGACTGGTAAAATTGTCCATTCCTCCTTTCAAGCAAAGTCCCATGATGACAATGCCTAAAGCAATGATCGCAGCAGAGATAATTTGTTCCTTTTTCATCATGTTTTTTTTTTAGACTAGTATATGTGCTGGCAAAGTTAAAGAAAATAGCATTACCGTCATGAGGAAAACACTTAAAAGAAGTTAGGGAAATGTATTAACAGGTGCTAATAACAGGGCAAAGGGGCCGTCAAGTCAATTTATTTGCGTACTTTTGCATAAGAAAAGCGACACCTCAGCAATTAAAGTCCACTTGGTTGCTTTCGGTTTGCACATTCTTAGAAGATAAAAAATAAAACGTAAAAGATACTCATGGCATTAAAATGTGGTATTGTTGGTCTTCCCAACGTGGGAAAATCAACCCTCTTCAACTGCTTGTCAAGTGCGAAAGCACAAGCAGCCAACTATCCTTTCTGTACGATTGAGCCAAACCTCGGCGTCATCTCCGTGCCCGACGAGCGGCTCAACAAACTGGCCGAGATCGTGCACCCAGGACGCATCGTTCCCGCCACCTGCGACATTGTCGATATAGCAGGCCTCGTCAAGGGTGCGTCCAAGGGCGAGGGTCTGGGCAACAAGTTTCTCGGAAACATCCGTGAGTGCGACGCCATCATCCACGTCATCCGTTGCTTTGACGACCCCAACGTGGTGCGCGAGGGCGGCGCTCCCGTCGATCCCGTAGAGGACAAAGAGGTGATTGATACTGAGCTGCAACTGAAGGACCTGGAGACTGTCGAAGGACAGTTGGCCAAACAGCAGAAGATGGCCGCTGCGGGCAACAAAGACGCCAAGACGATGGTGAGCGTGCTGGAGGCCTACAAAGAGGTGCTGGAGCAGGGTAAGAACGCCCGCTCGGTGGTCTTCGAGACCAAAGACGAGATACAAGCTGCCCACGATTTGTTTCTCCTGACGACAAAGCCCGTGCTCTATGTCTGCAACGTCGATGAGGAGAGTGCCAAGACGGGCAACGAATACAGTCGCAAGATAGAGGAGATAGCCCGCGAGGAGGGGGCCGAAGCCATGGTCATCGCCGCCAAGACGGAGGAAGACATTGCCCAGCTCGACTCCTACGAGGACAAGAAACTCTTCCTCGACGAACTGGGACTGGAGGAGAGTGGCGTGAACCGTCTTATCGAGAAGGCATACCATCTGCTCAACCTGCAGACCTTCATCACTGCTGGCGAGATGGAGGTGAAGGCATGGACATACCGCAAAGGCTGGAAGGCGCCACAATGTGCGGGCGTGATTCATACCGACTTCGAAAAGGGCTTCATCCGTGCCGAGGTCATCAAGTACGAGGACTACATCCAGTATGGCTCCGAGGCCGCCGTGCGCGAGGCCGGCAAACTCGGCATAGAAGGCAAAGAGTATGAGGTGCAGGACGGCGACATCATGCACTTCCGCTTCAACGTCTAATTCCCCACCCCATGATGAATCCGCTCTACATCTATTGGCAGCCCTCGGAGGTAGCCATCCACCTTGGCCCGCTCTCCGTGCGCTGGTACGCCTTGTGCTGGCTGACGGGCCTTGTACTGGCCTACCTGCTCATGAAGTGGCTCTACAAGGAGCACAAATATAGCGACGAGAAGTTTGACCCTCTCTTTCTCTATGTCTTCTTGGGCATATTGGTGGGTGCGCGCCTCGGCCATTGCCTCTTCTACGAGCCCCACTACTTCCTCTCTTCGGGCACACATATCGTGGAGATGTTCATGCCTATCCACTTCCTTGAGGGTGGCGGATGGAAGTTTACGGGATTTGCCGGACTGGCCAGCCACGGTGGCGTGGCGGGCCTCCTGGTGGGTCTTTGGCTCTATATCAAGCGATACAAGATGCCAACCTGGGTGGTACTGGACCTGATGGGAGTGGTCTCCTGCATCACGGCATGCTTCATCCGGCTGGGAAACCTCATGAACTCGGAGATTGTCGGCAACGTGACGGACGTTCCCTGGGCCTTCATCTTCGCCCATGTTGACAAGGCGCCACGCCACCCTGGACAGCTCTATGAGGCCATCGCCTATGCCTGCTTCTTCGCCATCATCTTCCTCATCTACCGCAAGCACAAGGACCGTGTGGGCACGGGGCTCTATTTCGGTCTCTGCCTGACGCTGGTGTTCACCTTCCGCTTCTTCATCGAGTTTACCAAGGAGGTACAGGAGGCTTTCGAGGCCAATCTGCCGCTCGACATGGGCCAGTTATTGAGCATCCCACTCATCGCCCTGGGTGTATGGGCGATGGTCCGTAGCCGCCGCATGAAGGCTGCAAAGTAGGAGAACACCCCTACCCCATCTTTTTCCAGGCTTCGCCCAGCATGGCGTAGCCGCCAAAACCCAGCTGCTCCACTTCCGCCAGTCGCTGGTAAGACACTCCGCCGAGGGCAACGACCTGCTGGTCGATAATGCCTTCGGCACTGGCTTTTAATAAGGCCTGCTTGGAAAAGGCCGACCGATACCCCTGCTTGGAAATACTGTCGTAGATAGGGCTTAGAAAGACGTAGGCGCAACGTGGCTTCCACGCCCTCACCTCGTCCAGGCTATGGCAAGATCGGCTCACAGAGCCTTGGAAACCAGCGGGAGCGACGGGGTTGCGGTAGTTCAGATGAATGCCTCCCAGTCCATAGCGTTCCACGAGCACATGGTGGTCGTGCAAGACGAGGCGACTACGGTACGCCTTTGGGACACCCTCTATGAGTTGGGCAACGGCCAAAGCGTCGGCATCGGGCTTGCGAATATGTACCCGATCGAAAGACTCGTCCAGCAGCCGGACGATAAAAGAAGCCTCGCCCGGCACGAAGCCAGGCAAGGTGATGGCTATGCGAAGCATGATTAGCCTTTGAGTTTCTTGATGATCAGGTCAGCAACCTTCTTACCCGACATCAGCATACCGCCGAAGATCGGCCCCATACGCGGCGTACCTGCCACAGCAGAGGAAGCCATGCCACAGACGTAGAGACCGGGATAGATCTCACGTGTGCCTTCCACAACGAGACGCTCTCCCTCGGCCACGTCCAGCGAGCGCTCACCCATCACGCCACCCGTCTCCGTCTGGAGTTGGATGCCATTCTTGCGGGCCACCACACAGGCTATCTCGCTATCGTGGCCCGTGCCGTCGATGACGCATTTGGCCATGATATTGATGGGATCGACATGCATACCCTCGCGCAGAACGGGCGTCCAGTTGACCACCACGCCACTTACGACGTTACTTTTGAACACCACGTCCTCCACGCTATAGCAGTTGAAGACGGTGGCTCCTGCATGCACGGCATGGTAGAGGAGCGCGGAAGTGCCCTCCACAGAGTCGAGGGTATAGAGTCCATCCTCAAACGGCGTATAGTTGATGCCAAAGTCGCGAACGATGTCCAGCGCCTCCTCCTGGATCACAATCTGGTTGAACATCATCGCGCCACCCCACATTCCGCCGCCGGGAGAAAGCTTTCTGTCAAACTGAGCTACCTTCAGTCCTGCCTTGGCAAGGTAGTATGCCGCCACGATACCTGAGGGACCACCACCAACGATGGCCACGTCAATATCGAGATTGCGCTGTAATTTGTCAAAATAAGTACTGACAATTCCTTTTGAAACCTGTGTCTCTATCATCTTGTTTCTTGTTTATAAGGTTATGATTCATTGTTGTTATTCCGCATCGGAAGCGTCCGTGCAATCCTTCAGACTGTGGCTGATACGGGCTGCACAGAAGTTGGGACCACACATGGAGCAGTAGTTGCCCTTCATGTCATTGGAAGTCTTGTAGTATTCCAACGCCCGTTCAGGGTCGAGCGAAAGATTGAACTGATCCTTCCATCTGAAGTCGTAGCGCGCCTTGGACAGGGCGTCGTCGCGAACCGAAGCACCAGGATGGCCCTTGGCCAGGTCGGCCGCGTGGGCAGCAATCTTATAGGCGACAATACCCTCGCGCACATCCTCCTTCGTAGGCAGCGCGAGATGCTCCTTCGGTGTGACATAGCAGAGCATGGCCGTACCAAACCATCCGATCATGGCTGCGCCGATGGCGCTGGTGATATGGTCGAAACCAGGCGCGATGTCTGTGACGAGAGGGCCGAGGGTATAGAAGGGTGCGCCGTGGCACTTCTCGATCTGGCGGTCCATGTTCTCCCGAATCTTGTTCATGGGCACATGGCCGGGACCTTCGATAAATGCCTGCACGCCATGATCCCACGCACGCGTCACCAGCTCACCCATGGTGTCGAGCTCGGCAAACTGGGCGGCATCATTGGCATCGTGGGTCGAACCGGGACGGAGGCCGTCACCCAAGGAGATAGCCACGTCGTAGCGATGGCAGATCTCGCAAATATCGTCGAAATGGGTATAGAGGAAACTCTCCTCGTTGTGGGTCTGACACCACTTGGAGATGATGCTGCCGCCGCGGCTCACCATACCCGTGAGGCGACCGATCGCCAAAGGTACGTTCTTCAGGCGGATGCCACAGTGGATGGTGAAGTAGTCCACACCCTGCTCACATTGCTCGATGAGCGTGTCGCGGAACACCTCCCAGTTGAGATCCTCCGGTTTGCCACCTACTTTCTCAAACGCCTGGTACATGGGGACGGTACCCACGGGCACAGGGCTGTTGCGGAGAATCCATTCGCGCGTCTCGTGGATATCGTCGCCTGTGGACAGATCCATCAGCGTGTCACCTCCCCACTTGCAGCTCCACACGGCCTTGTCAACTTCTTCCTCAATGCCCGACGACATGGAGGAGTTGCCAATATTGGTGTTGATCTTCACCAGGAAGTCCGTACCGATGATCATCGGCTCGGCCTCGGGATGGTTGATATTGGCCGGAATGACGGCACGGCCCTCGGCGATCTTTTGGCGGACAAACTCGGGGGTGATAAACGTCTTGATACCACGCTCCTCGCAGTCCATGTTCTCGCGGATGGCGACATACTCCATCTCCTCCGTGATGATGCCTTCGCGGGCGCAGTCCATGATCGTCTTTCCCTTTCTTCGCTCTGTCCACGCCTTGCGGAGTTTCGGAAGACCTTTGCGCAGGTCGATTTCCACCTCTGGGTCGCTATAAGGACCGCTGGTGTCGTAGATCGTCACGGGCGGATTCTCGATATACTGCTTCTCGCCATCGACCATCTTGACAGTCGGCGTGAGTGTCACCTCGCGCATACCGACGCGCAACTCAGGGAAGAGCACGCCCTTGCGATAGACCTTCTGGGAGGAAGGATAGGTGAAATGAGGATTGAATTGTTCGGTTTTCATATTTATTGTTGTTCTGATTGTTCTAATATACGGAGGATCGCCTTCGTCTCCTCGACTGGCTGCTCTGCATCGAGGATGCCACCACTGATAGCCACCCCGCTCACTCCCGTCTGCAGCACAGGCAGCAGGTCTGCCCGCGTGATACCGCCTATGGCGACAACGGGCAGCAGGATATTCTCCCGCCTCATGGCCTCGATGATGGCGCGGTAGCCCTCCAGTCCGAGAACAGGGGCGAGACGCTGCTTGGTGGTGGTAAAGCGATAGGGACCACAACCGATGTAGTCCACACCCTGGCGATGTAGGCGGCGCACGTCGTCGATGGTGTTGGCCGTGCCACCGATGATCAAGTCGGGACCCAAGAGTGTACGGGCCTCGTCGGCAGGCATGTCCTTGCTCCCCAGGTGCACGCCATCGGCCCCGACCCGTTTCACCATCTCGACACGGTCGTCGAGGATGAGGCGGGCGTGATAACTGCGACAGAGCGCCACGGCCTCTTGGGCAGTGGACAAGAATGTGGCCTCATCGGCCTCCTTCATGCGAAGCTGCACCCAGCGGCAGCCTCCTTCGAGGGCCATGCGGATGCCTTCTATGTAGCCATAGCGGCTGTTGTGATGGGAGATAAATTGCAACATAGCTTATTGTTCGGTCAATATCAAAGGTTGAGGATCATAAAAATGATTCACCGGGCCGTGTCCCTCCCCGACCGAGACATCAGCTCCAGCTCGCAAAGCCTCATAGAGATAGGCTTTGGCAGAGGCTACGGCCTCGCAGATCCCCTGCCCTCTCGCCACAAAAGAGGCGATAGCCGAGGAGAGCGTGCAGCCCGTGCCATGGGTGTTGCGGGTGGAAATCGTGGCGGAAGAGAAGGTGTGGAACGAGCCGTCGATCAGCAGCAGATCCGTCTTCTCCCTACCCTGCCCGTGACCTCCCTTGACCAACACCGCCTTCGGACCCATCTGCAGGATCTGGCGTGCGGCGGCCTTCATGTCCTCCAAGCCGTGGATGGGCCTGCCGGCAAGTAGTTCTGCCTCAGGGATGTTGGGTGTAAGGAGGGTGGAAAGAGGCAAGAGTGTGGCCTGGAAGAGGGACAACGCGTCCAGCTCCATCAGTCGGCTGCCCGAGGTGGAGACCATCACGGGGTCGATAATCATCGGGGGCAACGGATAGCGACAGAGCGTGGTGGCGATGGCACGAATCGTCTCGGCGTCATTGACCATCCCTACCTTGATGGCTTGCGGGTGGAGGTCGTCCATCACGGCAGCTATCTGGTCGGCAACGACGCCGGGCGTAACTTTGCAGATAGACCGCACACCCAGCGTGTTCTGTGCCGTCACGGCCGTGATGGCAACGGATGCATAACATCCCAGGGCCGAGATCGTCTTGATATCGGCCTCTATGCCCGCGCCTCCGCAACTATCGGATCCGGCAATCGTGAGTATATGATGATATGTTTTCATTTTCCTACGGCAGCATTACCTGCATCAGGTGCAAAGGGTATAATCTCAGACTGGCCAAGCGGCCAACCACCCCGAGTCTGTTTTACGACTTGATGGCAAAGTTATATCGTTTCTGCCACAACACAAAAGAAACGAGCGAAGTTTAACAATCTTTCATACAGGAAACCCATGGGGCGGGAAAACGACTTGCTTCCCTACCCCATGGGTATGAAAATTCTAAGGACCTTTCGGTCCAAGAAGCAGCTTATTGGCCTGGCTCGTTGATCAGCACGGACGTGACGCTCTCCTTGCCGTCCTTGTAGAGGCGCGCCTTGAACACACGGCCACTGAAAGCGACGGGCGAGGTATAGACAGGCGAGGAGGCCGTGGGAGTCGATCCGTCGGTAGTATAGCGAATGGTGCCACCTACCGGACTATTGGCAGCCACCTTGCCATCCACAAGGCGCAGACCCGGGTTGGGGATGCGGAAGTTGATCGCGCGCTTTGCCCAGGCTGGCATCTCGCAGTCGGCTATCTTCTTATAATAGGTGGAGAGGGAACGGAAATAGGTCGTCTCGGCGGCCTCACCCTGCTGTGTCTCCCATTCGGGCTTGGCATTCCATCCGCGCTCCAGAAGACCGAGAATCTTGGGGAAGAGCTGGTATTCCACCCATTGCGGACCGCGAATGCACTCGGCCCACAACTGGCCCTGTACGCCCACGATATTTTTGCGCGCGTCCTGCTGGAGCGGGAGCAGACCTGTGGGCGTGGTGGTCCACTGGCGCGGGCGTCCGTTGATGCTATCGTGCATGGATCGGTAGAAGTCGTAGGGCATCAGGGCAAACGTCACGGCCTCATCGACCGTGCCACCCCATTGCAAGCCACGCTCCTCGGGATGGCGGCTGTAGGCGAGGTCGAGATAGCAGTTGGTCACGTCGCTCATGACGACGGGCCACCCGTTGTTGGCCATCTCGTGGTAGCAGTCGCCACTACCCCACTCCGGCACGGCAGCCCAGAGGTTGAGTCCACCGGCCCATTGCTTCATGAAGGGTGTGTCGAGCGGACGATGGCGCGTGACGATCTCCTGCCATCCGCCAAACTTCACGCCCCGATCGGCCATGTAGCGGATGATCTGCTCGTAGAACCAGGAACTGACGGCCTCCTTGCCTTTCAGTCCCTCGCGCTCGGAGAGGCGCAGGGCTGCTGGCGAATTGGTCCATACCTGGTCGGGCACCTCGTCGCCGCCAAGATGGAGGAACGGCAGCGGCGCGTCGGCCTCTTGGTACATCAACAGCACCTCGTCGATCACCTTCTTCATGAAGGTCAGCGAGGAGGGCAGTCCGGGGTCCATCACGTTGTCGTGGTAGCCCTGGGCAGAGGTGTACTGGGAGGCGTCGTCGGGATCGGCCAGACGATATTCCATGGCCTTGGCAGGGTCGGTCTGCTTGTATTTCTCATAGCGTGCCTCCATCGAGCGGATGGCAGCGCGTGCATGGCCGGGACATTCCACCTCGGGCACCACGCTGACATGGCGCGCCTTGGCATAGCGCAGCAGGTCGATAAACTGCTGGCGGGTGAGGTAGCCGTTGCCTGTCGTGGGACCATTGGGATCGTAATGGCCGTCGTAGCCAGGGTAGAGACGGTCGCGCTCGTCGGTCGTGTAGCCACGCCGACTACCCACCTCCGTGAGTTCGGGCAGTCCGGGTATCTCCAGTCGCCAACCTTCGTCGTCGCAGAAGTGGAGATGGAGCACGCTGAGCTTGTAGTCGGCCAGGGCGTCAACGACCTTCAGCAGGTCCGCGTAGGGCGTGAAGTTGCGCGAGATGTCGATCATCTGTCCACGATAGGCGAAGTCGGGCCAGTCCTTGATATCCATGGCATGGAGCTTCCCATTGGCGTTGAGGGGATTGCGGAGCAAGGCAAGGAGCGTGCGCGTGGCGTTCCAGACGGCATGCGCGCTCTTGCCGACTATACTGACAGCATCGGGCCGGATGCTGAGTTCGTAGTATTCTTCCTCCGTGGAGGGCAGGCTGGCATCGACGGTCAGACGGATAGGCACACCTTGTGCTCGATAGGCCAATCCGTGCTGGTTGGCCAGGTCGGCGGCGAGAAGGCGTGCCTCGTTGCCCGACTGTGCATCCGGCACGAGGCAGAATCCGCCACCAAGGTCGCAGAGGCCGTCAGCCGTCACAGACTGCTTCACAGAGGGCAGCACATCGGCGGGGGAAAGGGTGGGGGAAGCGGTCAGACGGGCGTTGTTGCGATAGTTCTTCTCCACGTCGCGCGTCAGCTCCTGGTCGGCAAAGGGCTTCGCATGAAACTCCACGGGCACGGGCTTGCCGTCCTTGCCGACGATGAACATCCCTTCGGGCACGTAGCTCTCGCGACACAGGTCGCCGCCGAACGTCGCGCTGAAGACCAGGGAGTCGCCGCTGGCAAGGGGCTTCCAGGCCTCCGTGGGCGACAGGCGGAAGTAGTTGGCCAGGACCGTATGAAAAGCCAACTGAGGCGTGCTCACCTGCTGGGGGTACATCGGCAACTGCGAGAAATAGATGTTCCAGTCGGCGTCCAGCGGCTCGCCCGTCTGGTTGTGGAGGACAAACCGGGACGTGAACTTGCCGTTTTCCTGCGACAATTTCTCATAATCCATGCGCACCTGGGCCTGGAGTGGCATCGCAAGTGCGAGCAATGCAAGGGGTAGGGTAGTTTTCTTCATCTTATCAAGAGGCTTTGCCCATATTATGTTTGGGAAATAATCTGTGGGCAAAATTACAAAATATTTCTCAGATAAGCGGGCCTATAGGACATAAAAACAGTTTATCAGAGATTTGGGCTGACGCGGACGCATGTGTCTCATCGTCTGATAGCATCTGCAAAGTGCCGATTTTCCGACAGTACAGCCCCTGCATCCCGAAGTCCTGCATCCCGTAGGCATCCCGAGACCATCCCGAAGGTTACTGAAGGTTACCGAAGGGCCTCACGAAGCATAACTTAGGACCCGAGGCGAAGGTAAGTAGGGTGGGGGAACGAAGGTAAGTAGGGCTCGTGAGAGAGGTAAGTAGGGGACAAAATCACACCCTGTTCCATTTTTGTTTGGTCATCCCATAGTTTTGTCGTAACTTTGCAGAAACCTTTTTAGACAATGAGAAAGAAGACTTTATCGACGAAGATGATCCTCTCGGCCGCCCTGCTTCTGACGCTTGGCGCAGGAGAGGCCATGGCGCAGAAGCGCGCCTTCACCATCGAGGATGTATATCGTTCACAGTATGTCGGCGCACCACAGCTGAGCCCCGACGGCACCCGACTGGTCTTCACGACCACGCAGCAGAGCCTGCCCGCACAGTCGTCGAAGACCAACCTCGTACTGATGGAGACGGGGAAGAACGGCACTACGCGCACGCTGACCACCGACGGCATGAGCTTCGGACCGCAATGGAGCAGCGATGGCAAGTCGCTATACTATACTGGCTACGCCACGGGCACGGCACAGCTCTACCGCATGGATCCCGCCACGGGCGAGACCACCCAGCTGACCGACTTCGCCATGGGGGTAGGCGACGCCTTGGTATCGCCCGACGGACGCTATGTGGCCTTCACGGCTACAGTCTATCCCGACTTGGGTGCGGACGCCAAGGCCAACCTGGAGCGCAAGCGCAGGAAAGAGGCGGGACCCGTTCACGCCCATATTGCCGACAGCCTGCTCTTCCGCCATTGGACGGAGTATCAGGACGGACGCTTCCAGCACATCATCGTCTGCGACCTGCAAGACAAAACCTACACGGACGTGACGCCCGGCACGTGGCATTCGCCCGTCTTCTCGCCCAACGGAGGCGCGGGACTCTTCGCCTTCTCGCCCGACAGCAAGGAGATCTGCTTCACCTCGAATCGGGACCGCCACCAGGAGGCTTCGACCAACTGCGACCTCTGGACGGTCTCCGTCACGGGAGGAGAGGCAAAATGTCTGACCAAGGAGAACCCGGCATGGGACGGACAGCCGCTCTATTCGCCCGATGGACGCTACATCGCCTACCGCTTCCAGACCGTGCCCAGCTATGAGAGCGACCGCTTCCGCCTTGCCCTCTACGACCGGACGACAGGAGAGAAGCGGGTCCTGACAGAGCAGCTCGACAACTGGGTGGACGACTTCAAATGGAGCGCCGACTCCAAGGATATTTATTTCCTCACACAGGAGCGTGGATATGAGCCGCTCTACAAACTCAACCTCAAGACGGGCAAGTGGAAACCAGTCGTCGCGCAGCGAGCCATCCAGGGTTTCGACTTCGACAGCAAGGGCAACATCTACTACGCCTACACCACGACGGGCAAGCCCGTGGACCTCTACAAAGCAAACGAGCGCAAGGGTGGGGAAGAGCAGATCACCTTCTACAACCAGAAGTTTGCCGAGGAGGTCGATATCCGTCCCTCAGAGCAGATGTGGGTGATGGGAGCTGGTGGCGACTCCATCCACGTGTTCATCGTCAAGCCGCACGACTTCGACCCCAACAAGAAATACCCGCTCGTCATCAACGTCCATGGTGGTCCGCAGATGCAATGGATGGACTCCTACCGAGGAGACTGGCAGGTGTATCCCGGAGCGGGATACGTCGTGGCTTATCCCAACCCGCACGGATCGACGGGCTACGGACAGGACTTCACGCGTGCCATCTCCCAGGACTGGGGCGGCAAGCCCTACGAGGACGTGCTGGCCGTCACGGAGGCCTTGGCCAAACTCCCGTATGTCGATAAGGACCGCATGGGTGCCATGGGATGGAGCTATGGCGGCTATTTCATGAACTGGCTGCAGGGCCATGAGCATCCCTTCAAGTGCCTGGCCTCGATGATGGGTCTCTACGACCTGCCCTCCATGTGGGGTACGACGGAGGAACTGTGGTTCCCCAACTTCGAGATGAACGGACAGCCCTGGAACTCACCATTGTACAAGAAGTTCTCGCCCTCGGAGTATGTGCACAACTTCAAGACCCCGACGCTGATCATCACGGGTGAGCGCGACTACCGCGTCTCCTACAATCAGAGCCTCGCCTATTTCTCCACGCTTCAGGCACTGGACATCCCGAGCCGACTGATCGTCTTCGACCACGACGGCCACTGGCCCAGTTCGCTGCGCTCCATGCCGGTCTATTACAACGCCCACCTCGAATGGTTCCACAAGTACCTGGGTGGCGACCCGGCTCCGTGGAAGACGGAGGACCTGATCAACAACAACGTGGAGTATAAACTTCGATAACAGTCGATGGCTTTCAAGGGACGAAAAAGACACATCGCCGTCATCGCCGCACTATGCTGTGCGGTGGTGGCGGGGGCCGTGTTGTGGAACTTCCCTGCCAAGAGGAAGCCGCTCCCTACGCCTCGTGTGTTCTATCGCGACGTGATGCTGCCCACCACGCCTATGAAAAACCAAGGCAGCAGCTCCTTGTGCTGGGCGTATGCGATGCTCGCCACCATCGAGACGGAACATCTCGTGCAGGGCGACAGCGTCAACCTCAGCGTCGATTACGTCGCAAGGGCCTATCTTCGGGAGCAGGCCGAGAACCGGTTCATGAAAGGATTTCCCTTCAACGGGGATTCCGACGACCACCTCTCGACGCGGGGCATGGCTCCCATGCTCATCGACCTGATCCAGACCTACGGCCTGGCACACTATGATGCGTACCACCGGGGCGACCAGGCGGACATGGGCGTCATCACACGCAAGCTCCAGAAGTGCGTGGACGGGACGATGACGCTCCCTGACCTGCGACAGGGCGTGGACCAGATTCTCGACGACGGACTGGGCCCCATGCCACAGTCGATATTCATGTTCGGCACGCGCTACACGCCGCTGGAGTTTGCCCATAGCGTCTGCAAGGAGAAGGAGTGGGTCGCCATGACCAGTTTCACACACCACCCGTTCTACCAACGCTTCGCTTTGGAGGTGCCCGACAACCGCTACCATAGCACCTTTCTCAACGTGCCCATCGACACCCTGATGGCGCGGATAGAGCAGAGCGTGCGCAGAGGACATCCCGTCTGCTGGGAGGGCGACATCAGCGAACCGCGCTTCAACTGGGAGGCAGGGTTCGCCCAACTGCCCGACGAGACCGAAGAGGTGACGCAGGAGGCACGACAGACGGCCTTCGAACACCACCAAACCACGGACGACCATTGCATGAGCATCGTGGGACTGGCGCACGACGGCGAGGGAAGACGCTATTTCATCATGAAAAACTCATGGGGGGCGTCCAACCAGTTTAAGGGCTTCATCTACGTCAGCTTTCCCTATGTCCGCATGAAGACCATCGCCGTGATGGTCAAGGCGCAGGAGGGAAGCAAAAGGGGTTAGCACAGGAAGGACGCGTGGCCGATGAGGCTTCATGGCGCGGTCTGTGACTATTTACGTAGTCTATCACTATTTACAATAAACAAAAGAGAAAAATGGACAAAGATTTTATTTGGACTGACGATGTGGATTGCGCCATTACCGTCTGTGACAAAGAAGGGAAAGTACTCTTCCAGAACAAGGTCTCCCGCGGACTGTTTCAGCGAGACGGCGAGACGATGGTGGGCAAGAGCCTTATGCCCTGCCACTCCGACCACTCACGTGGCCTGATCGGCGAGATGCTCGCCACGGGCAACACCCATTGCTACACCATCACGAAGAAAGGACGCAAAAAACTCGTCTATCAGACTCCGTGGAAGCAGGACGGCGAGGTAGCCGGACTGGTCGAGATTTCGTTCTATCTGCCCGAGACGATGGTACACTACGACCGCGACAAGGGTGAGTAATCGCGAAATACAGACAGATTGAAGATATGATGGAACAAGGCCGTTTGCACCTTGGGCAATGCGGATACTCGGCCGTACTGGTCGTGGCCGGCCTCCTCTACCTACTACTGGAGCATAACACAACACCCACCTTGCTCGACGACGTGGTGTATCGCTTCCAGTTTACGGCATCAGGAGGCCTGCCCCCTGAGCCTATCCAAAACTTGGGCGACGTGCTTCGGTCGCAATACTGGCATTATCTGACGATCAACGGACGCGCGCCGGCTCATGTGCTGGCGCAAACCTTTCTTACGTTGGTGCCGGGACAAGTCCTCAATGTGCTCAACGCCTTGTTGTTCATGCTCCTCATCGACGGGGGCGTACGACTCATTGCGCCGCCGAAGGAAGGCAGGGTGGCCTGCGCCGCCCTGCTGGGCGGAACTATCTTCGTCCTGCTGCGGGGCTTCCAGGGGGCGTTGCTATGGCAGCTGGGCACGCTCAACTACCTTTGGCCGATCGTCCTCCATCTCTTCTTTCTACTCTCATTGAGAAAACGACTGCAGCAAGCCCCTACCTTGGGTAACACGATCGTCCTTCTTCCTGTTGCCCTGTTGGCGGGATGGACACATGAGGCATTGTCACTCCCTGTCTCATTGGGGCTTGTCACATGGCTGATCGTCAACGGGCAGGGGAAGCAAAGGCAGCATCTCGCCCCTGCCATCGCCGCCTACGTCATAGGTACCGCACTTTGCCTTGCCTCGCCAGGTATCTGGCATCGGGCTGGCGATGCGCCCACATTCGCCAGCCGCCTTATCAACGGATGCGTCGCCATCGCAACCAACGTGCGGATTCTATGGGCGTTGATGCTTACACTACTGATATTATGGAAGCAAAAGCGCATCTCTAAAAAGCTGGTGCTGCGCTATCTACCTGTGGCAGTGATGATTTCGGCAGCTTATGGCATCGTCTTCGCCAGCGGTGTGACCCTCGACCGCGTGGCTTTCCATGCGGAAATGATGACGCTCCTCGCGCTCCTCGCACTCTGGTGGCAGACCGTAGGCATGAAGGCCATGCGGATCTTGGGGATCGTGATGACTGCTGTCGCTCTGACGCTCTATGCACCAGCCCTGGCCATGTGCTGCCAGCAGGTGGACAACTATCGCTATGCCGTGGCACAGATGAAGCAACCAGGCGTAAGCATCATACAGACGCGCGATGTGAGACCGGCCAACACTCTGGAGCGTATCGCCTACGAACGCTATGTCATGCCCTTTGCCGACTACGGTTTTTTCAGCTGCTACATGGGGTTTGACGCAGAGGATAGCAATATGCGCTGTGCGGCCAGTCTCTACGGCAAGTCGCGTCTGTGGTTTCTACCCGAGGATATAGTCCTCAAGATGAAGAACAACAGCCTCAGTAGCAACAAGTTTACCACCGATGAGGGCAACCGTCTGTATGCGATACGAATCGGCAAGGAGCAGAAGGTGAAGGGTGTGCAGTTTCTCCTTAAGCCCGAAGACCCGGCCAGCCTCCACTTCTGGCAGCGCCCCGTAGCCTACAAGGGAGATAGCTACGCCCTCGACGACTTCCATTGGGAAGTCCTACAAGTGGCGGGACGCCATTATCTGGTCTTCACACGCCCCGTTACTGCCATCAGCAGGCGCATTGACCATATCGCTATCCATTAGGTGGATGGAAAGGCGTGGAAACGAGTTGTGAAACTCTGTAATTGTAAAATCTATTCATTGATTATCCATAAAATAGGCACGAGACCACACACAGAGACGTTTTTCCTAAAAAAACCGCCTAAAAAGCAAGTTAAGTGCATCGGCCAATGAAGTTATGTTCATCAGCCAACGAAGTTAACTTCATCGGCCAACGAAGTTAACTTCATCGGGCATTGAAGTTAACTTCCCCAAAAAGGCCCCTATATGACCTACTTTTACTTCTCGGAAGCCTTACCCGCCAGATCATAGTTGATGAGCATAGATAAAGAAAAACGTCAAAAGTTTTTCAACCTTTGACGTTCTCTTGTGATTCCGGCGGGATTCAAACCCACAACCTTCTGATCCGTAGTCAGATGCTCTATTCAGTTGAGCTACGGAACCAATCCTTTGCCTTCATTTCTGAATTGCGAGTGCAAAGGTACTATGTTTCTGCGAAACCACCAAATTTTTCCGCTACTTTTTCTTCAAAAACTGCATGACAGCTGTTTTTCGAGGCCAAAAAGGGGAGAATATGGGCCCAACGGCCACTTTTCGGCAGGAAAATGAGGAGGAAAGAGGGATTAGACAAGGAGGATGATGAAGAAGGCTGTGACGAGCCCCAAGAAGAAACCGGCAAGGACTTGCGCGAGGGTATGCTGGCGCAGGATCATACGGCTGGTAGCCACTATGCCCGCAAGAAGGATCATCACGCAAAGCCACCAGACGGGATTGAAATTGAAGATAAGGGAAAAGGCGAGCAGTCCTCCCGTCACGCCGCCAATGGCTGCCGTATGGGAAGAGACGCCCCAACCGATATTGATGAGTGCACAGATGACCTGGATGGCAAGGGCAGCGACGACGATGCTATTGATGACATGGGGCACATGGGCGACCAGCATCAGATAATAGCAGAGAAAATAGCAAAGGATCGAGATGACATAGGGGACGACCCGTCGCTCCTTATGGCCAAACTGGATGGGCGACCATCCAGTATACTGACGATAGGCATGGAGCAGAAGGGTGGGGAAGAGGACGGTACTGAGATAGACGATGAGCAGCATCGTGAGTTGATACCCCCTCGGCAGCATCGACAAATAGCTGAACGTGAACAACGCTATCAGCCCCACGACAGGCAGATAATAGGGGGTGAAAAGCAAGCTCACCACCCTTGCGGCCAACAAAATATTCTTCTCGTTCATTCTTTTCTCAATCTTGCGACAGGCAACCCGAGTTGTTCGCGATACTTGGCGACAGTACGGCGGGCTATCGGCATTCCTTTGGCTCCCATGGCTTTGGCCAAGGCGTCATCGGAGAGTGGTTTGTGCTTGTCCTCCTGATCTATGAGCGCCTTGAGCGCCATCTTGATGTTGCGGGTGGAGAGTTCTTCTCCGCTATCAGTCGTGTAGCCTTCGGTAAAGAAGAAGCGCAATGGGAACGTGCCCCAGCGCGTCTGGGCATACTTGATGTTGCTCACACGACTGATGGTGGAGATATCCAGCCCTGTGCGATCGGCGACATCCTTGAGTGTCATCGGTCGCAAATCGGCCTCATCGCCATCGACAAAGAAGCGGTGCTGGATGGCAATGATGGCCTTCATGGTCACAAAAAGCGTATGGCGACGCTGCTTGACCGCCTCGATATATCCTTGCGCGCGTTCCACTTTTTCGCGCGCATAGAGCAGGGCTTCCTTTTCCCTGCGGTTCATCGAGGCCTTATTGTCCTTATAAGCACGGGCCATCTCCTCATACTGGGCCGAGACGCGCAGCTCGGGGAGGTTGCCGTGGTTGAGGGCGAAGGTCACCGTGCCGTCGTCATTGCTATCGACCAGGAAATCGGGAGTCACCTGATTGGTGCTGCGCCCCATCGTCTCTCCCATCGAAGATCCTGGTTTCGGATTGAGCTTGCGCACCTCTCGCTGAAGGGCCGCTATCTGGGGGGCAGAGAGCTTCAACTGCTGCTGCAGCTTGTCCCATCGCTTCTTGGAGAAGGCGTCCCAGTCATCCTGTATGATGGTATAGAGGAGGTTATAGAACTGTGCCAGGGCCTTTTTCTCCTCGGTATTGACGGGACGGAGAGCACGTTGCTTGCGATGCACTTGGAGCAAAAGGCACTCCTGAAGGCTACGCGCGCCAATACCAGGTGGATCGAAATCCTGCAAAACCAGCAACATCTGCTCCACCTCTTTTTCCTCCACGTCCAGACCTTGGTAGATGGACAACTTGTCGGCAATGCTGTCGAGGGAGATACGGAGCAGGCCGTCATCATCCAAACTGCCGATCAGATATTCCAATATCTCCTGCTGCCGACTCGTCAGTTCGCGCTCACCCATCTGCTCCATGAGTTTGTCCACGAAAGAGACAGGGTCGCCATAGACCATACCTTCATAGTCGGCCGTATCGGTAGGCTGCGAACGGGGATCATAGACAGGCAGGTCATTGTCCTCGCCTCCTATTCGCTCCAGGGCCGAGTCGAGGGCGTCCTGTCTTTCCTCCCGCTCCTGCTGCTCTTCAAAGGATTCAGCAGCGTCGGTAGAGGCAGAAGAGTCGTCTTCCTCGTGCTCGCGACCCACCTCAAGGGCAGGATTGTCATAGATTTCCGCGCTGACGTTTTCCTCCAATTCCGTCAACGGCATCTCCAGCAAACGCACCTGCAACATCTGTTGCTGCGTGAGCCTGTGGCCTTGCACCTGGACCGCCGCCTGCGTCGTAGTCTGTTTGAGTTCCTGAGCCATGATCTATTTGTTCGTATGATGACGGGTGCAAAAGTACAAAATTCCAACGGCAACGGCAAAATTTCTGCCCATTAACTGCTGAACAGGGCGACTCCTAAGAATGGTTTTTGATCCACACCTCTAATCTACACCTATTTACGAGACTCATGCGAGACCAGGCTGGCTTCTCTGCGACACAAGCGACAACAAAAACATGCCCCTTTTTTGCTTTGACAAGGCAGAAATAAACGCTCACGGAAAAGAAAGCCGCCTTTTGCTTGGTTGTATGCGACAAAAAGCGTAACTTAGCAGACTGAAAAAGAAAAGAAACTGTTTAGACAAATCAGATATGTGCCACTCAGCATTACAAGAACGATACGTCAACTTCTATACCGACTTCGCATTCAAAAAGCTATTCGGGACAGAAGCCAACAAAGACCTGCTCATCAGCTTCCTCAACTCGCTGTTTGACGGGACCGAGGTCATCAAAAGCCTCAACTACCTCAACGTGGAGCACCTCGGTCACAATGCCGCAGAAAGGAAGGCCGTCTTCGACGTGTATTGCGAGAACGAAAAGGGAGAAAAATTCCTGATAGAGATGCAGAAGGCCGAACAAGAATACTTTAAGGACAGAAGCATATTCTACAGCACCTTCCCCGTTCAGGAGCAGGCGCCACAGGGACGATGGAACTTCAAACTCAACAAGGTCTATACCATCGGCATACTCAACTTCTGTATAGACGAAGGAAACACGGACTACATGCGTCGGGAGGTGAAGCTCATGGACACCCACACGAAGGAGGTGTTCTACGACAAGCTCACATATATCTACCTCGAAATGCCTAAATTCAGGAAGACAGAGCAGGAGCTCGTCACCGACTTCGACAAGTGGCTCTATGCTATCAAGAACCTCGCCACCCTCATGGAGCGACCCGCCGCACTACAAGACGCGATCTTTCAGCGTTTCTTTGAGCAGGCGGAGATTGCCAAGTTCAACAGCAACGACCTGCGAAGCTACCGGGAAAGCCAAAAAGACTTTTGGGACATGTGTGCCGTCACAGAGACTGCAGAGAAAAAAGGACGCGCTGAAGGACTGGCAGAAGGAATGGAAAAAGGACGCGCTGAAGGCAAAGCTGCAGGTAAAGCAGAAATTATCAAGGCCATGCACGCCAATGGTATGACAGCGGAAGCAATCGCAGCAGTCATCGGTTTTGACCTTGCAGAGGTGGAAGAAATACTGAGCCAACAACCTCAGTCATAAGATGATAGTTCATTATTTTGGGAAGGCGGAAATAAATGCTCACGGAAAAGAAAGCCGCCTTTTGCTTGGTTGTATGCGACAAAAAGCGTAACTTAGCAGACTGAAAAAGAAAAGAAACTGTTTAGACAAATCAGATATGTGCCACTCAGCATTACAAGAACGATACGTCAACTTCTATACCGACTTCGCATTCAAAAAGCTATTCGGGACAGAAGCCAACAAAGACCTGCTCATCAGCTTCCTCAACTCGCTGTTTGACGGGACCGAGGTCATCAAAAGCCTCAACTACCTCAACGTGGAGCACCTCGGTCACAATGCCGCAGAAAGGAAGGCCGTCTTCGACGTGTATTGCGAGAACGAAAAGGGAGAAAAATTCCTGATAGAGATGCAGAAGGCCGAACAAGAATACTTTAAGGACAGAAGCATATTCTACAGCACCTTCCCCGTTCAGGAGCAGGCGCCACAGGGACGATGGAACTTCAAACTCAACAAGGTCTATACCATCGGCATACTCAACTTCTGTATAGACGAAGGAAACACGGACTACATGCGTCGGGAGGTGAAGCTCATGGACACCCACACGAAGGAGGTGTTCTACGACAAGCTCACATATATCTACCTCGAAATGCCTAAATTCAGGAAGACAGAGCAGGAGCTCGTCACCGACTTCGACAAGTGGCTCTATGCTATCAAGAACCTCGCCACCCTCATGGAGCGACCCGCCGCACTACAAGACGCGATCTTTCAGCGTTTCTTTGAGCAGGCGGAGATTGCTAAGTTCAACAGCAACGACCTGCGAAGCTACCGGGAAAGCCAAAAGGACTTTTGGGACATGTGTGCCGTCACAGAGACGGCAGAGAAAAAAGGACGCGCCCAAGGACTGGCAGAAGGAATGGAAAAAGGACGCGCTGAAGGCAAAGCTGAACTTATCAAGACCATGCACGCCAACGGTATGACAGCGGAAGCAATCGCAGCAGCCATTGGTTTCGACCTTGCAGAGGTGGAAAAAATACTGAATCATCAAGCTCTTTCGTAAATCATCATGAAGGGAATCTATACGATCTTGCTCTTGCTTCTGAGCAATGTTTTTATGACGCTCGCCTGGTATGGCCACCTACGACTTCAGGAGACTGGGGTGAGCAAGTACTGGCCCCTGATAGGCGTGATCGCCTTCTCGTGGGGTATTGCTTTCTTTGAATACTGCTGCCAGGTGCCCGCCAACCGCATCGGCTTCGAGGGCACAGGAGGCCCGTTCTCGCTCATCCAGCTCAAAGTGATCCAGGAGGTGGTGTCGCTTGTCGTCTTTACCGTCATCGCCAACCTGCTCTTCCAAGGCCAGCATTTGCAATGGAACCACCTCGCAGCCTTCGTCTGCCTGATAGCCGCGGTCTATTTCGTCTTTATGAAATAAGCCCTGATAGCCATCCTCGTTCCAGGACGAAGAATAGGGAGCAAGCACAGCATTGCCTGCACTTGCTCCCTATTTTTCTATCTATGTACCAATCAAATGCCTGGTCATCCACGAGGACTATATCAGTCTGCAACTGGACGAATAGACAGGCCAAGAAAACGTGTTCTGTCCGTATGGTCTAAAGACCTGGCGAACAGGGCAGGCGATAGCCAAAGCCGCTAAAGCAAAAAGTTATCCTGTTCTTTCTTCGCCAAAGCACAATCGCTTCTCAAAGACGGCGCCAACGAGCTGCACGAGGACTTGCTCTCAAGGACTTATGGCAACCGACCTTTTCCAAGAATCTAATAGTTCAACATTTTTTTGCGACTGCAAAATTACAACATTTTCAATTAGCACCATCTACCCCCCCCCATACAATTATCCACATTTAACAATGGCACATATTCTCTTAGAAGCACATCGCTAAAACATGCCTTCATATTAAAAAACGTAAAATGTAAGGCTTTCCGCTATTTTTAGGGTAAATTTGCACATTCAAAGAAACTGTACTCTTAGGCAATGAGTCTGACAAGTATCATAAGCAAGCTATACTTCCGACCGCGTTGGAAAGAGCTGGAACATTATAAACAAGGTGGCGCGGCCCTTCAGAACGAGGTGTTGCGCTACCTCATCAGCCGTGGCAAGGAGACGGAGTACGGCCAGTCACACTATTTCCCGATGATGAAGGGTTATGAGGACTTTGCCAAATTCATACCCGTCAACACCTACGAGGAACTAAAGGGCGACATCGACCGGATGCGCCACGGCGAGAAGAACATCCTGTGGCCAGGCGAGGTGAAATGGTATGCTAAGTCGTCGGGGACAACCAACGACAAAAGCAAGTTTATCCCCGTGACGCCGGAGGGTCTGAAGAACCTCCACTACCAGGGCGGAGGCGACGTCGTGGCCCTCTATCTGCGCAACCATCCCGAAAGCCACATCTTCGAAGGACGCTCGCTGATACTCGGCGGCAGCCATTCGCCCAACTACGACCTGCCCAACTCGCTGGTCGGCGACCTGAGCGCCATCCTCATCGAAAACATCAACCCGCTGGTCAACTTCATTCGCGTGCCCAAGAAGGAGACGGCACTCATCAGCAACTTTGAACTGAAGCGCGACCGCATCGCCCGCGAGACAATGAACAAGAACGTCACCAACATCTCGGGTGTGCCGTCGTGGATGCTGAGCGTCCTCGTGCGCGTCCTGGAGTTGAGCGGCAAGGAACATCTGGAGGAGGTGTGGCCCAACCTCGAAGTCTTCTTCCATGGCGGCATAGCCTTCACCCCCTATCGTTCACAATACGAGCGCATCATCACCAAACCGGGGATGAACTACATGGAGACCTACAACGCCAGCGAGGGATTCTTCGGCATACAGGACGACCCGACAGACGCCTCGATGCTGCTGATGCTCGACTATGGCGTCTTCTACGAATTTCTGCCCATGGACGAGTTGGGCAGCGAACGTCCCAACATCGTGCCACTCGAAGGCGTGGAACTGGGCCGCAACTATGCGATGCTCATCTCCACGAGTTGCGGACTGTGGCGCTACGAGATAGGCGACACGGTACAGTTTACGTCGCGCGACCCCTACAAGTTTATCATCACGGGGCGCACGAAATACTTCATCAACGCCTTCGGCGAGGAACTGATCATGGACAACGCCGAGAAGGGACTGGCCTACGCCTGCGAGCAGACCGGGGCCGTGGTGAGCGAATACACGGCCGCCCCCGTCTTCATGAACGACGAGGGCAAATGCCGCCACCAATGGCTCATCGAGTTTGCCAAGGCTCCCGAGAGCGTCCCGGCCTTTGCCGCCGCCCTCGACAAGCGGCTGCAGGAGATCAACAGCGACTACGAGGCAAAGCGATTCCACGACGTGACACTCCAGCAGTTGGAGGTAGTGGTCGCAAGGAAGGGTGTCTTCAACGAGTGGCTCAAGCGCAAGGGAAAACTGGGTGGGCAGCACAAGGTGCCCCGACTCTCCAACAACCGCAAGAACATCGACGAACTGCTGGAGCTCAACGGTAAAGAGCCCGGGGATGCAGAACTTCGGGCGTGAAAGGGGTTAGTTGGGTATGGAAGCCGACGTAAGCTATAATGTATATTATATATAAGGAGAACATGAGGAAGTACGATAAGGCAACGAGCATATACGAATGGATGAAGAGGGGAGGACTCGGGTTCTCCCTGGGAGCCTTCGTGATTCTCTCCATCCTCACCTCCTGCGCCAAGATGGGGCAGCCTGACGGCGGATGGTACGACGAGTTGCCACCACGTGTCGTCGCCACGTCGCCAGCAGAAGGTGCTACGGACGTGAGCAGCCGCCGCATCCTGATCGGCTTCGACGAGTTTATCGTGCTGCAAAACGCCACAGAGAACGTGGTCGTCTCGCCGCCGCAACTCGAAGCGCCGGTCATCAAGGCCCAGGGAAAGCGCATCAGCGTGCAACTGCAGGACTCGCTCATTCCCAACACCACCTACACGATCGACTTCTCCGACGCCATCTCGGACAACAACGAGGGCAACCCCATGGGCAACTATACCTATACTTTCTCCACAGGACAGGAGATTGACACGCTGGAGATAGCCGGCTATGTACTCAATGCCAAAGACCTGGAGCCCGTGAAGGGAATACTCGTCGGCCTCTATGCCAACCTCCACGACACGGCTTTCGCCACGCAGCCCATGCAGCGAGTGGCGCGTACCGACAGCAGAGGACACTTCTGCATCAAGGGCGTGAAGGCGGGCGACTACCGCGTCTATGCCCTCCGCGACCAGAACAACGACTATCGCTTCTCGCAGAAGTCGGAGGAGATGGCGTTCACACCCGAGATATTCACACCCTCGTGGAAACCCGACACCCGTCAGGACACAATCTGGCGCGACTCGCTCCACATCGACCACATCACCACGACGGGCTATACCCACTTCCTGCCCGACGACGTCGTGCTCCGTGCCTTTACTGAGGAGCAGACTGAGCGCTACTTCATCAAGGCGGACCGTTCGGACGAACACTATTTCACGCTCTTCTACACCTATGGCGACAAGGAACTGCCCGTCGTCAAAGGTCTCAACTTCGACGCGGACCGCGACCTGCGTGTAGAACCTTCGCTCAACCAGGATACCATCACCTATTGGATCTGCGACACGGCCCTCGTCAATAGCGACACACTCCGCATGACGGTCCTCCACAATGTCTGTGACACGGCGGGCGTGCTGCATCCACAGACCGACACCCTGCAGGTGCTGGCCAAGGTGCCGTATGCGCGGAGAATGAAACTCCAGGCTGAAAACCAAAAGAAATGGGAGAAGGAGCAGCGCAAGCGCAAGGAGCGCGGCGAACCCTATCAGACCATCATGCCCGATCTGACGCTGGAGCCCGACTACGACGTGCCCTCACAGCTGGATCCCGACAAAAACCTGGCGTTCATCATGCCCGTGCCCATCGCCGAGATCGACACGGCCAAGATACACCTCTATCAGAAGATCGACACGCTATGGTATAAAGCCAAATATCTATTGGGCGAGAAACCAGGCACGCCACGCCGCTACGAACTGGTGGGCGAATGGGAGCCTGGGGCAGAATACAGCCTGGAGATCGACTCGGCCGCCTTCACAGATATCTACGGGCGGGTGGCCAAAGCGGAGCAGTTTGGCTTCAACGTCTATAAACTGGAATACTACGCCACGCTGACGCTCTCCCTGACGGGGATGGCAGGCAAACCGTGTCTCGTGCAACTGCTGAACAAGCAGGGATACGTCGTGCGACAAATCGCCACGACCGACGCCACAGCCCACTTCTTCTATGTCCATCCGGGCACCTACTACCTGCGACTGATCGAGGACGACAACGACAACGGACGCTGGGACACAGGAGAGTTTGCCAGTCGGCGACAGCCCGAGGCGGTCTATTACTATCCGAAGGCGATAGAATGTCGCGCCAAATGGGACGTGACGGAGACATGGAGCCCCCATGCCCTGCCGCTATTCCAGCAGAAACCCAACGAGCTCGTGCGGCAGAAGGCCGACAAGCAGCGGCAGCAGTTGAAGCACAGAAATGCCGAGCGAGCCGCAAAATTGGGAATAGAAATACCCGCGAGCGTCTTGGGCCAGTCCAGGAAATAGAATAGAAGGTCTGTCCCACGATCAACATTCCAAGTCTATAAAAAGCCTATTAGGTCAGTATAAAATATTAGGATGATGAGAAAACTGATTCTTTCGCTGCTCGTCATGGTAGTCACCAGCGCCGCAGCACAATGCACGTTTCGCAACACCGCTTTCCAAAGCGGTGAGTTCTTGACTTACAACCTCTATTACAACTGGAAGTTTGTCTGGGTCAAGGCCGGTACGGCCTCCTACTATACCGTGGCCACGGCCTACCATGGGAAACCCGCCTACCGCACCAGCCTCACGACGAGGGGCAACGGCAAGCTTGACGACTACTTCGTCCTGCGCGACACCCTGCTGGCTTACAACAGCAAGCAGATGGAGCCGCTCTACTATCGCAAAGGGGCGCGAGAGGGCAAGCGCTATACCGTCGATGAGGTGTTCTACAGCTACGGAGGCGGCAAGACCCACGCCCGCCAGCATCGTATCGACAACGACGGCAAGCACCATTGGATCAAGAAGACCTACGACGGTTGTGTCTATGACATGCTGAGCATCTTCATGAGAGCCCGCTCCTTCTCGCCCGAAAAATGGAAGAAGGGTGAGGTGGTCAACTTCCCCATCGTGGACGGCAACGGAAAGGACCCGGCCCGCCTCGTGTATCGTGGCAAGTCGAAGGTGAGGGCCGACAATGGCGTCACCTACCGCTGTCTCGGCCTCTCCTATTATGAGTATGAGAAGGGGAAGTGGAAAGAGATAGCCCGCTTCTATGTCACCGACGACCTCAACCACGTGCCGGTTCGACTCGATATGTACCTGAAGTTTGGCGCGGCTAAAGCCTTCCTCGTCTCGATGAAGGGACTTAGGAATAGCGTCACCTCACGGGTGAAATAAATCCATGGAACTATAAGAATAAGAGAGAAAATGCCTTTGCTCGAAAAACTATTTGGCTTTGACGCCCGCACGATGACCGTCCGCACAGAACTGGTGGCCGGCCTCACCACATTTATGACGATGTGCTACATCCTCGCCGTCAATCCAGCCATCCTCAGCGCCACAGGCATGGACCGTGGCGCGCTCTTCACCGCCACCGCCCTTGCTTCGGCCATCGCCACCATCCTGCTGGCCGTCATGGCCAAGCTGCCCTTCGCCCAAGCTCCGTCGATGGGTCTGAACGCCTTCTTCGCCTTCACGCTGTGTCAGGCCATGGGCTACTCCTGGCGGCAAGCCCTCGCCATCATGCTGATAGAGGGCCTGGTCTTCATCCTCATCACCTTCCTCAACGTGCGCGAGCGTATCCTGGACGCCATCCCGACCAACCTGCGCTACGCCGTCTCGGCAGGTATCGGAATGTTCATCGCCTTCATCGGACTGAAGAACGCGGGCATCATCGTCTCCAACGAGGCCACCTTCGTAGGCCTGGGCGACTTCACCCCGACGGCCATCCTGGGATGGATAGCCATCGTGCTGAGCGCCGTACTGATGACACGCAGGGTCAAAGGATCCTTGTTCTATGGCATCATCGCTGCCACGCTGATAGGCATTCCCCTGGGTGTGACGCAGGTGGAGAGCGGCTGGATTCCCATCAGTCTGCCCAAGAGCGTGGCACCGACATTCCTGCAGTTTGACTTCACCTCGCTACTGAACATCAAGACCGTGCTGGTGGTCATCTCTTTGCTGCTCGTCAATATCTTCGACACGGTGGGCACCCTCGTCGGCCTGTGCTACAAGACGGGCAATGTGCGCCCCGATGGTTCGATTCCCCATGTCAGCGAGGCGATGATGAGCGACGCCATCGGTACGACCTGTGGCGCCATGCTCGGCTCCAGCACCATCACGACTTATGTCGAGAGCGCAAGCGGCATTGCCGAGGGAGGACGATCCGGACTCACTTCCTTTGTCACGGGACTGCTTTTCCTTGTGGCCCTCTTCCTGACTCCGCTCTTCCTGCTCATTCCCAGCGCGGCGACGAGTGGTGCGCTGGTCATCGTCGGCGTACTGATGCTCGACGGCATCAAGCACATCGAAATGACGGATATGTCCGAGGCCTTCCCCAGTTTCGTCACAGTCATCATGATGTTGCTCTGCTATAGCATCGCCGACGGAGTCTGCTTCGGCATCCTGACCTTCGTCCTGACCAAGCTCCTCACGGGCAAGTGGCGCGACCTCAACATCACGCTCGTGGTCCTCGCCGTGCTCTTCGTCCTCAACTTCGTCTTCGGATAATAACCCCACCCAAGGCTGGGTGTCCAGAATCAACAGAACCGATTCCATGGAGGCTTCGCTTGAAGTCGCCTACCAGGTCAAGCGAAAGGTTCGCCAAAGGCTCCAAACGATTCTGAACACCCTGCCTTCTATAAAAAACACCACAAAAAGCCACGATAATCTATTATTTATTTGGAACTCTCACTAAAAAACACTAACTTTGCGACAATTACGCGAAATAAAACAATTAAAGACCCACAATATGACGAAAAAGACTTTACTTGCCTTGTCTGCCTCCCTACTGATGGGAGCAGTCCCTGCCGCGGCACAGACCACCCCCTATGGTGGCTATACCGGCACAGAACCTCTCACAAGCTACGGCACCCGAATGATGGAAAGCTATGACGTAGCCGTCAGGCTGACCGTGGACGAAAACGACCAAGGACTCGTCGGAAGCCAGATTACGGGTGTACGCATTCCCTTCCCCGATGACATTGACCACCTCATCGAAGCTCAGGCGTGGATCAGCAAGAACCTGGAGCTGACGGACTATAGTTTCACTCCTGACGTCGAGGTGAAGTCGTTCACACCCGGACCGGGTTTCATCGACGTGACGTTCGACTCCCCCTACACCATCACCAGCGAGGGCGTCTATGTAGGCTATTCCTTCGAGATGGACGAGAAGGTGTCGAAGCCGATTACAACCATCAGCGGAACCAACCCCGACTACTTCTACCTCCACACTACCCGGTCCTACTACGAGGGATTCAGTTCCGTCTCCGCCGACCGCAACATGATGCTGGCGATGCAGGTGCTCATCGATGGACTGCCGGCACGATCGGTCTCGCCCACGCTGAACGATCAATACTTCAAGGTAGGAGAAGGCAGCAACACGCTGACCTTCAACATCCGCAACCAGGGAAGCCAGCCCGTCAGTTCCATAGACGTGGCCTACAACGCTCCTGGCGAATCAGATAGCCCCGTGGAGAAACATATCACGCTGGACAAGGCCCTGCCGGCACACTACAATGCCTCGGCCACCGTCACGCTGACCGCCGACGCGCTGCCCCATGCTGGCGACTTCCCCTTCACCATCCAGGTGACAAAAGTCGATAGCGAGGCCAACCAGAACGCGCTCCCCAGCGCCTCGACCACCATCCACAGTCTGAGTTTCGTACCCACCAAGCGCGCATTGCTGGAGGAATACACCGGCACATGGTGTGGCTGGTGCCCGAAGGGATTTGTGGGACTGGAGAATATGGACGCGCTCCTGGGCGACGACTTCGTGGGCGTGAGCTACCACAACCGCGATCCGATGGAGTTTGCCGGAGGCGACGAGGGACCGGAGTTCCCCAATGGCACGGCCTCTTTCCCCAGCGCATACATAGACCGCGTACACCCCACCGACCCCTATAGCGGTGATGAGCCCAGCACCCACTTCCTGCTGAACGAAACCTATGCCAAGGCGTGTGATCAACTGGCGCCTGCCGACATCAACCTAGCAGCCAACTATGCGGAGGACAACGCCTCGGAGGTGGAATGCAAGGCCACAGTACGCTTCCCGCTGCCCGTGCAGGCCAACCCCTATCAGCTGGGCTTCATCCTCACCGCCGACGGACTGAGCGGCGAGGAGGACAGTTGGACGCAGAAAAACTACTATCCCAACAACACGGAATACACCGACACAGACATGGAACTGTTCACGCAGGGCGACGGCTACGTCTATGACCTCACCTACAACATGGTGGCCATAGGATTCAGCGGACCCAGTTTCATCGAAGGCAGCCTGCCGGAACAGATCGATGCCGACAAGGACTATGAATACACCTTCCGCTTCGACCTGTCGAAGGACTCGCAGACGTGCAAGGCGAAGAGCATCCTCGCAGGCCAGCAAAACTACAAGTTGCGCGCCGTGGCCCTGCTTATCGACAGCACGACGGGAGAGGTCGTCAACGCACGTAAGGCTAAGGTAGGTGGCGAGACGGATGGCGTTTCGGCCCTCACAGTCAACAAGGACGCTACTCCCGTGGCCTACTACACGCCCGACGGACGACAACTGCAGTCGCCCACCAAAGGCATCAACATCGTACGCCTCGCCGACGGACGCACCGTGAAGATGATAGTCCGGAAATAGGTCCGGCAGGTGCACGCAAGCGAAGCACGACAGAAAACACCTTCGGGATGGACGAAGTTTAGCGTCCATCCCGAAGGCATCCCGAGACCATCCCGAAGGCCCTCCATGCCCTTTTCGTGTGAACTGCCCAAGAGTTCAGAAAGGAAAACTTGCAAAAAGCATAGGGTAGGGAGGGGTGAAAAGTTAAAAATCAAGGGCTTTCTGCTAGTTAAGAAACAAAAACTTGCAAGAGAGGTAAAATTTCCGTAACTTTGCGGCCTACAAGAATTGAAAGAACATCGGTCCGCCCATCCAGCGCGTTTTTATGGAAAAAGAGCCTGATGGAATTGGCCACAAACTTAAAAAAATACATGATGCGCAAGAAAACGCTCCTTTCCAGCCTATTCGCCACCCTGTTAGCCGTATTGATGCTGACAGGCTGTTCCGAAACACAAAACATCTCCTACTTCCAGGACTACGGTCCGGGATTTTCCGAGACCGTTTCTCAGTCTAAGCCCATCACTTTCCAGCCTGGCGACAAACTCTCCATCATCGTGACAAGCCGCAACCCGCAGCTTTCCTCACTCTTCACGCTCTCGCAGGGCGTGATGCTCTCCAGCGGAACAACTTCCAATACGCGCACGGCGAGCAGCAACCAATACACCGTGCTCTACACCATCGACAGCAAGGGCGACATCGACTTCCCCGTGCTGGGCAAGGTCCATGTGGGCGGCCTGTCGCGCGAACAAGTCGCCTCGACCATCAAAGAGCAGTTGTTCAAGGAAGACCTGGTCAAGGACGCCGTCGTGTCGGTGGAGTTTGGTGGCATTCACTTCTCCGTGCTGGGCGAGGTGAACAAGCCGGGACAGTATAACTTCGAAAACGACCGCGAGACCATCCTCGACGCCATCAGCCGCGCGGGCGACCTGACCATCTACGGCCAGCGCGACCACGTGACGGTGATTCGTACCGAGGGCGGCGAGCGCAAGGTCTATAATATCAACATGCTCTCGGGTCAGGACATCACAAGCTCGCCAGCCTACTACCTGAAGCAGGGCGACATCATCTACGTGGACCCCAACCCGACGCGCGCTCGCCAGAGCACGGTCAACGGCAACACCTTCCGCTCGTCTGCCTTCTGGGTCTCCATGGCCTCCCTGGCTATGAGTGTGACGATGCTCATCAAGAATTGGTAAACTTACTCTCAATAGGAAATGGCAACAAACAATAGCTTAGAAAGCGAAAAGAACTACTCAGCAACAGCCGAGAACAACGAGCTCGAGAATGGCGGATTCAACCTGCGCATGCTTCTGGCCATCGTGCTTGGCAACTGGTTCTGGATACTCCTGTCCGTCATACTCTTTGGCGCAGCAGGATGGTACTATCTGAAGATCACACCCAACACCTACCAGCGCTCGGCGCTCGTCGTCATCAAGGAGGACAGTCCGCAGCGTGGCAAGGACCTCAACGCGATGTTCGCCAACTTGGGTCAGAACCCCGACCAGAGCAACGTCAACAACGAGATGGCTGCCATCCAGGCTCCCTCCAACGTGCTGGAGACCGTGAAGCGCCTGAACCTCGACATGAACTATACGATGGAGGGCCGCTGGCACAAGAACATTCTCTACGGACGCTCGCTCCCGGCCAACGTCCGCATGATGGGACTGGGCGACCATGAGTCGGCAGCCATGCAGATGGAGCTGCAGGCGAACGGCGTAGTGAAACTGTCCAACTTTATGCGCAACGGCAAGCCGGTCGGCAGTCCGGAGGTGACCGTGACGGGCCGCACAAGCACCATCATCGGTACGCCGGTGGGCAATGTGCTGGTCACGCCGACACAGTACTACGGCTCTTTCGTCACCCATACGAAAGATCCTATCTTCGTGACGCGCACCGACCTCTACACCAAGACGGAGAGCGTGCAGAAGGGCCTGTCGGTGGAACTGACGGACAAGATATCCACCCTGGTCCGCATCTCCTATAGGGACAAAGAGCCCTACCGCGCCGACGACATCATCAACACCCTCATCACGGTCTATAAGGAGAGCTGGGTGAGAGACAAGAACATGCTGACGATCGCCACGACGAAGTTTATCAACGAGCGCCTGGCTATCATCGAGCGCGAGCTGAGCGGTATCGATAGCGACATCTCCAGCTATAAGAGCAGCAACCTGCTGCCGTCCGTACAGGCTGCCTCGCAGATGTCCATGCAGCAGTCGCAGGAGAGCCAGAAGCAAGTGCTGGCCCTCAACACGCAGCGCTCCATGGCACAATACGTGAAGGGCATGCTGACGCGCGGTGCCAAGTCGCGCAAGCTCCTGCCTACCAATGCCGGACTGGAATCGACGGGCATTGAGCAGCAGATCGCAGAATACAACACGCTCCTGCTCCAGCGCAACTCGCTCATCGCCAACTCCTCGGAGCGCAACCCCATCGTGAGCGACTACGACGAGCAGCTGGCCCAGATCCGCAAGGTCATCCTGGAGGGCATCGACAACCTCTGCAGCACGATCGACCTGCAGTTGAGCCACGCGCAGCAGAACGAGAACCAGGCTACGGCGAAGATCGCCTCCAGCCCGAAGCAGGAGAAGTACCTCACCAGCGTGGGCCGTCAGCAGCAGGTCAAGGAGCAACTCTACCTCTTCCTGCTCCAGAAGCGCGAGGAGAACGAGATGAACCAGGCCTTCACCGCCTACAACATCCGCATCATCACCGCCCCGTTTGGCAACGCCTATCCTATCGCGCCCAACCACCGCAACATCCTGCTCATCGCTCTGGCCCTGGGTCTGATGTTGCCTATCGGACTGTTCTACCTCCGCGAGAGCATGAACACCACCGTGCGCGGCCGCAAGGATATCGAGGGTCTCACCATACCGTTTATCGGAGAGATACCTTATACTGGCAAGCGCAAGTGGTGGCAGCGTCGCAGCAAGCGTCGTGACAAGCTGCAGATTGTCGTACAGGAGGGCAAGCGCAACGTGATGAACGAGGCCTTCCGCGTGCTCCGTACGAAGCTCGAGTTCCTCATCTCTGAGGATAGAAAGGACAACGTGATGATCATGACCTCCTTCAACTCGGGTAGTGGTAAGACCTATCTCTCGGCCAATATCGCCATGTCGCTGGCCATCAAGCAGAAGAAGGTGCTCATCATCGACTGCGATATCCGTAAGGCCATGGTTTCTGCCCTGATCGGATCGCCGCAGGTTGGTCTGACCCATTACCTCACGGGTAAGGAGACGGACCTCCACGAGCTCATCCATACCTACAAGGGCAATGAGAACCTGAGCATCCTGCCGGTCGGCATCGTACCGCCGAACCCCACCGAGCTGCTGGGCAACGGCCGCTTGAAGGAGTTGCTGGAAGAGGTTCGCAGCCAGTACGACTACGTGCTGCTCGACTGTCCGCCTATCGAGGTCGTCGCCGATACGGAGATCATCTCGGGCTACGTGGACAGAACGATCTTCATCGTGCGCGCCGGACTGCTCGACCGCTCCTTGCTCAAGGAGCTCCAGCGCCTCTACAACGCAGGCAAGTATCGCAACATGGCCCTCATCCTCAACGGCACGGAGACCCGCGTGGGCTACCACCGCTACGGATATGGTTATGACTACGGTTATGGCTATGGCTACGGTTATGGCTACGGCGAAACCGACGACGACAAGAAGAAGCACAAGAGCAAGAAAAAGTAGTAAGCTACGAGCAGAAGCAAGTAGCTAAATCTATAGACAACAGAGCGGGCGGGGAGAGCATCCTCGCCCGCTTTCTTGATAGATGTTACCATCTGAGAGCGCACACAAGGTTCTAAATTTCAGAACCATCCTTAATTTAATAGAAAACATTTGGTGGGTTCATTTGTTTTGGCTACTTTTGCAGAGCAAATAAAAAATCAATAAATAATTAAAAACAAAAATCAAAATGGCTAACGAGAACGAGAAGAAGTTTCGTGTAGAGAGCGACCTCTTGGGTGAGCTCCAGGTACCCGCCGAGGCTTACTATGGTGTGCAGACTCAGCGCGCCATCAACAATTACAAGATTTCGGGCAAGCACATGTGCGACTATCCCGAGTATGTCAAGGCCATTGCATACGTGAAGCTCGCTGCTGCCGAGGCCAACCACGAGCTGGGTCAGCTTCCTGACGACGTGGCCGACGCTATGTGCCGCGCCTGCCGCGAGATCATCGACGGCAAGTTTCATGAGAACTTCGTCACCGACATGGTGCAGGGTGGTGCCGGCACGTCGGTCAACATGAACGCCAACGAGGTGATTGCCAACCGTGCCCTCGAGCTGATGGGCTACGAGAAGGGCGACTACCAGCACTGCTGGCCCAACGACCACTGCAACTGCGGTCAGTCCACCAACGACGTCTATCCCACCACCATCCGCCTCACCTTCATCGAGATGAACAAGCAGCTCGTAGCCGCTCTGGAGCGTCTTGTGGCCTCTTTCCGCAAGAAGGGCGAGGAGTTCAAGAACAACATCAAGATGGGCCGCACACAGCTGCAGGACGCCGTCCCCATGACGAGCGGACAGGAGTTTACGGCCTTCGCCAATACCCTTGAGGAGGAGATCGGCAACCTCAATCGCAATGTGGAGCTGATGCTCGAGATCAACATGGGCGCCACGGCCATCGGTACGGGTCTCAACGCCGTCCCGGGCTACGCTGAGCTCTGCACGAAGAAACTGGCCGAGCTGACGGGCGAGAACTTCACCCTCGGCAAGGACCTCGTCGAGGCTACTCCCGACACGGGCGACTACGTGAGCTATAGCGGCGCGCTGAAGCGTCTGGCCGTGAAGCTGTCCAAGATCTGCAACGACCTCCGCCTCATGGCCTCTGGTCCCCGTTGCGGTCTCCACGAGATCAACCTCCCGCCGATGGCTCCGGGCTCCAGCATCATGCCGGGCAAGGTAAACCCTGTCATCCCCGAGGTGACCAACCAGACTTGCTTCAAGGTGATTGGCAACGACACCACCGTGATGATTGCCGCCGAGGCAGGACAGCTCCAGCTCAACGTCATGGAGCCGGTCATCACCCAGTGCATCATCGAGAGCCAGACCTGGCTGGGCCGCGCCATGGACACGCTGCGTGAGCGTTGCGTCGATGGTATCACGGTCAATGCCGAGCACAATGCCGAGACCGTGCGCAACAGCATCGGTATCGTCACCGCTCTCAACCCGTACATCGGCTACAAGAACAGCACGAAGATCGCCAAGGAGGCTCTGGAGACGGGCGCTTCTGTCTATGATCTCGTGCTCAGAGACAAGATCCTGACCAAGGAGAAGCTCGACGCCATCCTCGATCCGAAGCACATGCTCGACCCCATGGACGTGATCAAGTAAGGGTCAGCGCATCACGCAACCATAGACTTTATCTCGCATAAAGTATAGTTAGACTAAATTTAAGGCCTTCTCTGCCGCGCTGGCAGGGAAGGCCTTGTTCGTATCAAGCAATGTGGTTTTCGCTGCTTAGAAGGGCCGCTACGGGCCTCATACGGCGCGGAAGGCGTTGTAGCCTAGCCTGCGGAAGCAATAATAAGGCAAAGCAGGGCAAACTACAGCCGCCCAAGCCGCAGGCAGCGCCAGAGGTGAAAAGGCGTCAGCGACGCTTGGCTCGCAGAGGACGCTCCTCGTGGCTCTCGCCCTTCTTCTTTTTCTTGGCAAGCACCAGCAGGATGACGGCCGAGAGGATGAGCACAATGCCAACGAAGAGGCGCAGGGAGAAGGACTCGCCGAAGATGAGCACGCCGATGAAGACGGCCGTGACAGGCTCCACAGCACCCATGATGGCGGAGGGCGTGCTGCCGACTTTCTCGATGGCAATATTCATGAAGTAGAGGCTGAGCACCGTGGGCAGCAAGGCCAACTGAGCAGCACAGGCCCATTGCTTCGGAGTGGTGAGCACCTGGATCTGCTCGCCCATGATGACGGACAGGACGAGCAGGGAGATCAAGCCGAACAAGACCACCCAGAACGTAAACTGGATGGCGGAGAGCCCTGTGTGGGTCTGGTTGACGCCGATGATGTAGAAGGCGTAGAAGAGCGACGAGAGCAGGACCAGCGCCACGCCCACCGTGGAGAGCGTGGCATTGTCGCCACCACGATAGAGCAGTCCTATGCCCGTGACGGCCAGGAGGATGGAGAAGGTGGTGGACCAGGTGATGCGCTCATGGAAGAACGCCGTCATCAGCACGGCCGTGATGATGGGGTAGCTGAAGAGAATCGTACTGGCGATTCCCGCATCCATGTACTTGAAACTGAGGTAGAGCGTGGCCGAGGACATGGCCATGAATGTGCCCAGGACGGCCATGCGGATGGCGGGTCCGAGGCGCAGATGAAAACTCTCCCGCTTCGCCATCATCCATGCAAGGAACAGCAGCGAGGCAATGGCGTAGCGCCAAACGAGGACCGACGTAGGGTTGATCTCGTCCTGGTAGAGGAATAGCGTGCCCAAGGGGTTTGTACCATAGAAAATCGCAGCGATAATACCCGCTGCGAAACCTTTGAACGTGTTGCTCATAATAAAGAAAAAAAGGATGATGAATCGGCGGGCGCATCAGGTGCTGCTACCCGCAGACTCGATTGTTTCAACTCTTGAATGCCTCGGCCTCTGCCATGGCGATGATGTCTTCGCGGTCAGGTTGGCGTGAGGGCTCCTCAGCGTCTGCGGAATGCAAGGGCATAGCCTGACGCTCGCCATCCTTCTGGTCATGGCCGTCATGGGAATTTTGGATGGTCTCCTCGCTATCCTCAGCGCGCTTCTCCGTGCACTTCCTGCGGCGGTCTGCAGGTGCAGGCTGCTCCCTAAAGACTTCCTCCTGGAAGGGCGAGACGTGCTTACGTTCCTCCTTCGGCTTGTCGCCGACGATGAAACTCTCGGGCTCATCTACCGAAGGCACGAGGCCGACGGGCTCCTCCTCCATCTTCGTCCGGTTCTCCTTCGAGGCAAACACGCGGTCGAGAAACTTCGTGTCCTTGCGGAGCTTGCGGAGCGTGTCCTTCGATGCCTTTTGCTGGCTCTCCTTCTTAGAATAGCCGCGTGCGTCGCAACCCTCCACGTCCTCCAGCATCACGACGAAGTGGAAGACGGGGGCTCCCTCCTCGCTGGTCTCATTGCCCAGCAACTTGAAGTTGAGCTGCACCCGGTTCTTCTGACACCATTCGATGAGCTTCGACTTGAAGTTGACCTCCTTGTAGGCGAGTTTGTCGATATTGATCATCTCGCCCAGGATCTGGCGCTCCATGAAGCGCATGCAGGCGTCGTAGCCCTTGTCGAGATAGATAGCACCGACGAGGGCTTCGAAGGCGTTGCCCGCCATGTTGCTGTTGTGGCCGGACTGGTAGCCGCTGGAGAGGATCAACTTGTTGATACCCATCTCCTTGGCCAAGTGGTTGAGGGTCTCGCGCTGCACGAGCTTGGAGCGCGTGGTGGTGAGAAATCCCTCCCGCTTACCAGGGAAGTGACGAAACACAATATCGCCTACTACCGCATCGAGGACGGCGTCGCCGAGAAACTCCAGCCGCTCGTTGTTCATGGGCTTTCCCTTCTCGTTGCGCCGCGCGATGCTGCTATGGAGCAGCGCGATCTTGTAGTATTCGATATGATGGGGCCAGATGCCGGTGATCCTATGGAGTGACAAGAAAAGCTCCTTATCCTTGCGGAAAGGGAGCTTAATCCTGTCAATCAGATTATTCAGCATACTTCTTGAAGATAACGCAGGCGTTGTGTCCGCCGAAGCCGAACGTGTTGCTCAGGGCTGCACGAACGGTACGCTTCTGTGCCTGGTTGAAAGTATAGTTGAGCGCGTAGTCGATCTCCGGGTCCTTGTCCTCCTCGTCGTGGTTGATGGTCGGGGGAACGATGTCCTCGCTCACGGCCTTGACGCAAGCCAGGGCCTCCACGGCTCCGGCAGCTCCGAGCAGGTGGCCCGTCATAGACTTTGTGGAGGAGATATTGAGCTTGTAGGCGTGCTCGCCGAAGACCTCCTTGATGGCCTTGGCCTCGGAGATGTCGCCCACATGGGTGGACGTGCCGTGTACGTTGATATAGTCGATATCCTCCGGCTGCATCTGGGCGTCGGCCAGGGCGGCCTCCATCACCAGTTTCGCACCCAGTCCCTCGGGATGGGAAGCCGTGAGGTGATAAGCGTCGGCACTCTCGCCCTCGCCCACCATCTCGGCGTAGATTCTGGCTCCGCGCGCCTTGGCGTGCTCCAGCTCCTCGAGGATGAGGCAACCGGCACCCTCGCCCATCACGAATCCGTCGCGGCTGGCCGAGAAAGGACGGCTGGCGTGGGTCGGGTCATCATTGCGCGTCGAAAGGGCCTTCATGGCGTTGAAGCCACCCACACCACACTCGCAGATGGCAGCCTCCGCACCACCGGCCACGATCACGTCGGCCTTGCCGAGGCGCAGCAGGTTGAAAGCGTCGGCCAGCGCATTGGTCGAAGAGGCACAGGCGCTGGTGGTGGTGAAGTTGGGTCCGTGGAAGCCGAAGTGGATGCTGATCTGTCCAGCAGCGATGTCGGCGATCATCTTCGGGATGAAGAACGGCGAGAAGCGGGGACCTTTCTCCTTGTTGAGAGCGTAGTAGGAAGCCTCCTCCTCAAACGTCTTGATACCGCCGATACCTACACCATAGATCACGCCGACGCGGTTCTTATCGACCTGGTCGAGGTCGAGGCCGCTGTCCTTCACACCCTGCACGGCACTGGCCATGGCCAACTGTGCGTAGCGGTCCATCTTGCGGGCGTCCTTGCGGTCGATCCACTCGTTGGGATTCCAGTTTTTCACCTCACAGGCAAACTGGGTCTTGAAGTTGGTGGCGTCGAACAGCGTGATCGGAGCTGCGCCGCTCACACCCTTGACCATGTTCTCCCAAGTCTCCTCAGGAGTGTTTCCCAGCGGGGTGACAGCGCCGAGACCCGTTACGACAACTCTTTTCAGTTCCATGTATATAGTGTCTTATCGATTGATGAAAACGTATATTGGGCGCCGTGCGGGGCTTACAGTGTCGTAAGTAGCGAATTTGCCCTTAGCCGGGCTATCCACACCTGACACCTGACGCCTGACGCCCGACACCCAATATATGTGTCTGTCCTAATGTAAAAAACGATACCGTAGAGACAGAAGACGCTTACTTAGCGTTGTTCTCGATGTATGCGATGGCGTCGCCTACGGTGGAGATCTTCTCTGCCTGATCGTCGGGGATAGAGATACCAAACTCCTTCTCAAACTCCATGATGAGCTCGACAGTGTCGAGAGAGTCGGCACCCAAATCGTTGGTGAAGCTCTTCTCCGGAGTTACCTCCTCTGCATCTACACCCAACTTATCTACGATAATGTTCTTAACCTGTGCTGCAATTTCTGACATGATAATCTTGTTAAAATGTTGTTACTTTGTTTTCTCTTTCAAAATTTCGGGTGCAAAGGAACGGAAAAAATTTCGTTTACACAAATAAATCTTGAAGAAATCCACCCTTTTTTGCACATCAATACCCTATTTGTGCAAGAAAAAGCCCTCTTTTTATAGGTATCTTGCGCTAAATCAACCCAATATTACATTCTCATTACATCCGATGTGCCTTAGTTTGGCAGAGAAATAGAGGGTTCCATGACCCATTTCCAGATCTTTTACCTTCCCTTCTCCCACCATCGAGCGGTCTTCCGAGCTGCCCACAAACACAGACCGCATTGTGCGTCAACCATTTCGGCAAACAGAGCAGAGAAGGGACATAATAGAGTACGGTAGAATAAAGTAGAGTAGAGGCAATATAATATAATAAGGAGAAACGAAGGGTGCAGACCGCTGGGAGGACAGAAAAGGAGGGGCATCATAACATGTTAACGTTTAACGTTATAATGTAAGGTCGCAGCCATTCCTCTCGCCAAATCAAAAACGTGACAACGTGACAACGTGACGTGTGACAACGAGAAAAAGCGCACGTCAAAACAAAAACGTTAAACGTTATTATGTTATTATGTTATTACGAAGCGGGGCGGGCACCTAACCGGAGACCGCGAACCAGAGAGCCTACAGACTGGGAATAGGAAAGCCCACAGGCAGCGAACTATAGGGACTACCGACTGCGACTTTGGGAATAAGTTAGGATCGAGGCAAGAGACAAGCAACCATCAGGGTGATAGGTAAGTTACCCCGCGGAAGGTGCCCAGTTTTCCACCCTCCCGCGTCCGTTGAAATAGATACCCAACAAGGGGTTCTGAGGCCCTAAAATACCACGCGACCACGTGGGGACCCAGAAAAGCAGGCAAACGAGGCAGAAAACAACGGAAAAGTTTGGCCAAGTGCGATTTTCTTCGTACCTTTGCACCGTTCAGAGGAATGAGGGGCTTGCGGAAGCTCCTCATTTTTATTTATATAAACGTTTATGATAGACAAGAACGTCGTAAAAAGATTAGTTGAGGAATGGCTTGCGGGGAAGGAATACTTCCTCGTAGATGTTCAGGTTGGCACCGACGATCGCATCGTCGTTGAAATAGACCACGCTGATGGCGTGTGGGTGGACGACTGCGCGGATCTGAGCCGCTACATCGAGGACCATCTGAGCCGTGACGAAGAGGACTACGAGCTGGAGGTGGGATCCACCGGACTGGGCCAGCCCTTCAAGGTACCCCAGCAGTATGTGAACAACATCGGCAACGAGGTGGAGGTCCTCACACAGGATGGCAAGAAAGTGAAGGGCACGCTCAAGGCCGTGGAAACCCCGCGTTTCACGGTCTCCGTGCCGGAGAAAGTAAAGGTAGAGGGCAAGAAGCGTCCCGTGATGATGGACGTGGACTACGACTACGACATGAATGAGGTAAAGTACACGAAATACATTATAAGTTTCAAATAAGCTATGGCAGCAAGAAAAAAAGAAGACATGCCGAACATGATCGAGACCTTCAAGGAGTTTAAGGACACCAAGAAGATCGACCGTGCCACCCTCGTTAGCGTGCTGGAGGAGAGCTTCCGCAGCGTGATAGCGAAGATATTCGGCTCCGACGAGAACTTCGACGTCATCGTCAACCCTGACAAGGGCGACTTTGAGATATACCGCAACCGCATCGTCGTGGCCGACGGCGAGGTGAAGGACGAGTACAAGGAGGTGTCGCTCACGGACGCTCAGAAGATCGAGCCCGACTACGAGGTGGGCGAGGAGGTCTCCGAGCGCATCGACTTCGCGAAGTTTGGCCGCCGCGCCATTCTCAACTTGCGCCAGACGCTGGCCGCCAAGGTGCTGGAGCTGGAGCACGACTCGCTCTACAACAAGTACAAGGACCGCGTGGGCCAGGTCATCTCCTCCGAGGTCTATCAGGTTTGGAAGCGCGAGGTGCTGCTCGTGGACGACGAGAACAACGAGCTGCTGCTGCCGAAGACGGAGCAGATACAGAGCGACAACTACCACAAGGGCGACACCATCCGTGCCGTCATCCTGCGCGTGGACAACACCAACAACAATCCGAAAATCATCCTCTCGCGCACGGCGCCCGCCTTCCTGGAGCGTCTGCTGGAGGCCGAGGTGCCCGAGATTGCCGACGGCCTGATCGCCATCAAGAGCGTGGCACGCATGCCGGGCGACCGCGCCAAAATCGCCGTGGAGAGCTACGACGACCGCATCGACCCGGTGGGAGCCTGCGTCGGTGTGCACGGTAGCCGCGTACATGGCATCGTCAAGGAGCTCGGTGGCGAGAACATCGACGTCATCTCCTGGACGGCCAACACCAAACTCTTCATCCAGCGCGCCCTCAGCCCGGCCCGCGTCAGCTCGCTCACCATCGACGAGGAGAACAAGAAGGCCGAGGTCTATCTCAAGCCCGAGGAGGTGAGCCTCGCCATCGGACGCAGCGGTCTCAACATCAAGCTGGCAAGTATGCTCACGGGCTACACCATCGACGTCTTCCGCGAGCTCGACGAGAGCCAGGCCGAGGAGGACATCTACCTCGATGAGTTCTCCGACGAGATCGACCAGTGGGTCATCGAAGCCATCAAGAAGATAGGCCTCGACACGGCCCGCCAGGTGCTCAACGCTCCGCGCGAAATGCTTATCGAGAAGGCCGACCTCGAGGAGGAGACCGTCGATAATGTCATCAAGGTCCTCAGGGCCGAGTTTGAGAGCTAAGATGGAGCCGTCCTGTCCGCGCCGACAAGGCGCATCCTCTCAGGAAGGGCAACACATCAGGAAAGAAGCAAAGAGAAAGGGTGGAGGACGACAGTCTCCACCGATAAAAGGTAATGGCGGGTGATGGTTTTGACCAGCGGCTCATAGGGTGTGGCCGCACTGGTCCGCACCATGTTCGGAACATCTGCGCCACCCTCACATCGTAAATCAATACCAGCACCCCCTACCTCTATTAAGATATTAATGAGTATCAGATTAAACAAAGCAATTAGAGAGCTGAACATCGGGCTCCAGACGGCTGTGGAATTTCTGGAGAAGAAGCCGAATCTGGGCGAAGTGAAGGGCGACCCCAACTTCAAGCTCAGCGATGCGCAGTATGAGGCCCTGGCCACACAGTTTAACAAGGATAAGCAAGTGAAGGCCATCGCCGACAAGAAGTTCCCCAAGAAGTCGAAAGAGGGCGGCAAGAAGAAGCAGTCCCAGGGAGGCGTGAAGCGTGGCGACGACGGTCTGACGAAGATACAGGCCTATACGCCGCTGGGCAAGATCGACCTTGACCAGCTCAACCGCAAGCCGGGACAGAAGACCGACCAGAAGCCGAAAGCAGACCAGCCCAAGGCCAAGGAGGAGAAGCCCGTACGCAAGCAGGAGCCACAGCAGCCCAAGCAGGAGCAGCCGAAGCCCGCACAGAAGGAGGCAGCACCCCAGCACAAGGCAGAGCCAAAGGCCGAGAAGCCGGCCGTGAAGGAGCAGCCGAAGGAGACTGCCCACAAGGAGGTGGCCCAGAAGCCCGCGGCCCAGAAGGAGAACGCTCAGAAGGAAAACAAGGAGCAGGCCAAGCCCGCAGCCAAGGCCGTGGAGACGGAGCAGAAACCCGCCAAGCCCGCCAAGAGCGAGAAGCCACAGCCCGCAGCGGCAGCCCAGACTGAGACCGCCCAAAAGGAGGGCAAGGAGCAGGAGCCCGCCACGACAGAGGGCGGCGCACCCTTCCAGACGCAGAACGAGAAGAAGCTGCTCAACCAGCCGAAGCTCAACGTGCTCGGCAAACTCGACCTCAGCACCATCAACCAAAACACGCGCCCGAAGAAGAAGAACAAGGAGGAGCGACGCAAGGAGCGCGAGGAGAAAAACGGACAGGGCAAGAAGAAGCGCGTACGCATCAACAAGGAGCGCGTCGATATCAATGCCGCTGCCAACCAGCAGCCCGCCCAGCAGGGCAAGAAGCAGGGCCAGCAGCAACAGCAGGGCCAGGCCGACGGTGGCGGAAAGCGCAAGAAGAAGAACCGCGGACGCAGCAACAAACCGCTGGAGGTCGATGACGAGGCCGTAGCACGCCAGGTCAAGGAGACCTTGGCACGCCTCACCTCGAAGACCCAGAACAAGAAGGGTGCCAAATACCGCAAGGAGAAGCGCGACGCTGCCCAGGAGAAGCTCAACCAGGAGGCACGCGCCGAGCGCAAGCAGAGCAAGACGCTGAAACTGACGGAGTTTGTGACCGTATCGGAACTGGCCACGATGATGGATGTGCCGGTGACGAAAGTCATCTCCACACTCATGTCGGTGGGCATCATGGTCTCCATCAACCAGCGTCTCGACGCCGAGACCATCAACCTCGTGGCCGACGAGTTCGGATTCTCCACGGAGTATGTCAGCGCCGAGGTGCAGGAGGCTGTCAGCGAGGAGGCCGACGACGAGAACGATCTCGTGCCGCGCGCCCCGATCGTCACGGTCATGGGCCACGTCGATCATGGTAAGACCTCGCTGCTCGACCACATCCGCAACACCAACGTCATCGCCGGCGAGGCCGGTGGCATCACACAACACATCGGTGCCTATAGCGTGACGCTGAAGAACGGCAGCAAGGTGACGTTCCTCGACACGCCGGGCCACGAGGCCTTCACCGCCATGCGTGCCCGTGGTGCGCAGGTGACGGATATCGCCATCATCATCATTGCCGCCGACGACTCGGTGATGCCTACCACCAAGGAGGCCATCGCCCACGCACAGGCCGCCGGCGTACCGATGGTCTTTGCCATCAACAAGATAGACAAGCCGGGAGCCAACCCCGACAAGATACGCGAGGACCTGGCCAACATGAACCTCCTGGTGGAGGAGTGGGGCGGCAAGTATCAGTGTCAGGAGATCAGTGCCAAGAAGGGCATCGGCGTGGACGAGCTCATGGACAAGGTGCTCCTGGAGGCCGACCTGCTCGAACTGAAGGCCAACCCCAACCGCAAGGCCACGGGTACGGTCATCGAGTCGTCGCTCGACAAGGGCCGCGGCTTCGTCTCGACGGTGCTCGTGAGCAACGGCACGCTGAAGACGGGCGACATCGTGATCGCCGGCACCTCATGGGGCAAGGTCAAGGCCCTCTTCAATGAGCGCAACCAGCGCATCGAGAAGGCCGGACCCGCAGATCCCTGTATCGTCCTCGGACTCAACGGCGCGCCCACGGCGGGCGACACGTTCCACGTGCTCGAGACGGAGCAGGAGGCACGCGAGATTGCCAACAAGCGGGAGCAGCTGCAGCGCGAGCAGGGCCTCCGCACGCAGAAGCGCCTCACGCTGGGAGACATTTCCCACCGCATCGCTCGCGGAGAGTTCCACGAGCTCAATATCATCGTCAAGGGCGACACCAACGGATCGGTGGAGGCACTGGCCGACTCCTTCCTCAAGCTCTCGACGGAGAAAGTGCAGGTCAACGTCATCAGCAAGGCCGTGGGACAGATCTCCGAGAACGACGTCATGCTCGCCTCGGCTTCCGACGCCGTCATCGTCGGCTTCCAGGTGCGCCCGTCTGCCGACGCGCGCAAACTGGCTGACCGCGAAGGCGTGGAGATCAACACCTACTCCATCATCTACGATGCGCTCGACGACATCAAGAGTGCCATGGTCGGCATGCTCGACAAGGTCAAGAAGGAGGTCGTCACGGGCCAGGTGGAGGTGCGCCAGGTCTTCAAGATCAGCAAGGTGGGCACCGTGGCCGGTGGTCTCGTCACCGAAGGCAAGGTGCACAACAAGGACAAGGCACACGTCATCCGCGACGGTATCGTCATCCACACCGCCGCCATCAGCGCGCTCAAGCGCTACAAGGACGACGCCAAGGAGGTGGCAACGGGTCTGGAGTGTGGTATCTCGCTCGTCAACTACAACGACATCGAGGCGGGAGACATCCTGGAGACCTTCACCGAGATCGAGGTGGAGCAGAAGCTCTAAGCCGACTGCGGGGACTCAACGGCCGTGGCTACTGCCTACGGCCCGCCCCTCGGCAGCCGCCTGCCCCCTACCTTATTAAAATATGGCCACAACGGCAGCCGACCGCAAAAGGACGGCGCGCCGCTTGCGGCCTGTTTTTCAAAGCAGAACCATTCAAACAATGGAAGAAATAAAAGAAGAGAAGAACGCATTGGTGCGGGAGATAGCCGACAAGAAATATGAGTACGGCTTCACCACCGACGTGGAGACCGACATCATCCCCGTGGGTCTCAACGAGGACATCGTGCGCCTGATCTCACAAAAGAAGCACGAGCCCGAGTGGATGCTGGAGTTTCGCCTGCGCGCCTTCCGCCACTGGCAGACGCTCAAGCAGCCCACATGGGGACATGTGCACATCCCGCCCATCGACTATCAAGCCATCTCCTACTACGCAGACCCGCTGGCGAAGAAGCCGCAGAACAAGGAGATAGACCCCGAACTGGAGAAGACTTTCGACAAACTGGGCATTCCCCTGGAGGAGCGGCTCGCACTGAGCGGCACGGCGGTCGATGCCATCATGGACTCCGTGTCGGTCAAGACCACATTCAAGGAGAAGCTGCGGGAGAAGGGCGTGATCTTCTGCTCCATCGGCGAGGCCATACAGACCCACCCGGACCTCGTCAGGCAGTATCTGGGCACGGTCGTCCCCTACGGCGACAACTTCTTTGCCGCGCTCAACTCGGCGGTGTTCTCCGACGGATCCTTCGTCTATATCCCCAAGGGTGTACGCTGCCCGATGGAACTGAGCAGCTATTTCCGCATCAACGCCCGCAACACGGGACAGTTTGAGCGCACGCTCATCGTGGCCGACGACGACTCCTACGTCTCCTACCTGGAGGGCTGCACGGCCCCAATGCGCGACGAGAACCAGCTCCATGCGGCCATCGTCGAGATCATCGTCATGGACCGGGCCGAGGTGAAATACTCTACCGTCCAAAACTGGTATCCAGGCGACGAACACGGACGGGGCGGCGTGCTCAATCTTGTGACGAAGCGTGGCGACCTGCGCGGCGACCACTCCAAACTCTCCTGGACACAGGTGGAGACGGGATCGGCCATCACGTGGAAATATCCCTCGTGTCTGCTGCGCGGCAACGACTCCGTAGCGGAGTTCTACAGCGTGGCCGTGACCAACAACTACCAGGAGGCAGACACGGGCACGAAGATGATCCACATCGGCAAGAACACGCGTTCTACCATCATCTCCAAGGGCATTTCCGCCGGACACAGCCAGAACAGCTACCGCGGCCTCGTCATGGCTACGGCCAACGCCGACAATGCGCGCAACTACTCCAGCTGCGACTCGCTGCTGCTCGGCAGCGACTGCGGAGCTCACACGTTCCCCTACATGGATGCCCGCAACGACACCGCGGTATTCGAGCACGAGGCGACCACGTCCAAGATCTCGGAGGACCAGCTCTTCTACTGCAACCAGCGGGGCATCCCGATGGAGGAGGCCGTGGGACTCATCGTCAACGGCTACGCCAAGGAGGTGCTCAACAAACTGCCGATGGAGTTTGCCGTCGAGGCACAGAAGTTGCTCAGCGTCTCGCTGGAGGGCACGGTAGGATAACGCTTCCACAGGCCACGACGCGGCAAGACCAACAAAAGAAGGAGGAGCAATGAAAAGAAAAATGATCATGGGACCGGCCCTTGCGGCCACCCTGCTGCTGACAGCCCTGCTGCCGTCGGCGGCTTCAACACCCGTCCCACGCTGGACGCCGCAGCCCTACCGCCAGTACCTCATCAAGCTGGAGGTGGAGCGCGACACCATAGCCGCACCGTCGATCATGCTCCACGGCGCAAAGACCAAACGGAAAGTGGACGTGAGCCATTTCAAGGTGGGGCCCTTTTGGGTACCAGACCCACCCTCGCTCTTCGAGCAGGAGGACGAATGGCGCGACAGAGACCGCTACAAGAAAGGGCGGATTCTCGGCGACCTCATCGAGGACATCATCAACATCTTTCTGTTATAACTATCAAACGACAACCAAATCCTTATAGATATGCTTGAGGTAAAGAACCTGCACGCCACCATCGCAGGCAAAGAGATATTGAAAGGCGTCAACCTCACGGTCAGAGACGGTGAGATCCACGCCATCATGGGACCCAACGGGTCGGGAAAATCGACCCTCAGCGCGGTGCTGACGGGCAACCCGCTCTACACCGTCACCGAGGGAACGGCTTTCTTCAACGGCAAGAACCTGCTGGAGATGAAGCCCGAGGACCGAGCCCGCGAAGGTCTGTTTCTCTCTTTCCAGTACCCCGTGGAGATTCCGGGCGTGAGCATGACCAACTTCATGAAGGCGGCCATCAACGCCAAGCGCGCGTATGAGGGCAAGGAGCCGCTGAAGGCTGCCGACTTCATGAAACTCATGCGCGAGAAGCGCCAGATCGTAGAACTCGATCCGAAACTCGCCCACCGATCCGTCAACGAGGGATTCTCCGGTGGCGAGAAGAAGCGCAACGAGATCTTCCAGATGGCCATGCTCGAACCGAAGCTCAGCATCCTCGACGAGACCGACTCCGGACTGGATGTCGATGCCATGCGCATCGTCGCCAATGGCGTGAACAAGATGCACTCGGCAGAGACTTCCGCCATCGTCATCACCCACTACGAGCGACTGCTGGACATGATCAAACCCGACGTGGTCCACGTCCTCTGGCAGGGCCGCATCGTCAAGACTGCTGGTCCGGAGCTGGCGAAGGAGATCGAAAAGCTCGGCTACGACTGGATCAAGGAGGAAGTGAAAGGAGAGGAGACCCAAGGATGACCGAAGCAGAAAAGCAATACATAGACCTATACACCGAGGCCTCGGAAGCCATCAAGGAGCATAGCGCAGAGGTGATGAACGCCGTCCGCGACCGCGCCTTCGAAGACTTCCGCCGCCAGGGCTTCCCGACAAGGAAGGTGGAGCGATATAAGTACACCGACATGGAGAAGATCTTCGCTCCCAACTACGGTCTGAACATCAATCGCATCGAGTTTCCTGTCGATCCCTATGCGGCCTTCCGCTGCGACGTGCCCAACCTGAGTACGCTGCTCTATTTCGTCGTCAACGATGCGTTCTATGAGAAGCGGCTGCCCAACGTACAGCCCGAGGAGGGAGTCGTCATCGAATCGCTGAGAAAGGCGGCCGAGGAGCATCCCGAACTCATCGCTCGCTACTATGCGCGCATCGCCAAGACGGAGGAGGACGCCATCACGGCGCTCAACACAATGCTGGCCCAGGACGGCCTCTTCATCTACGTGCCGAAAAACGTGCAGATGGAAAAGTGTGTGCAGATTATCAACATCCTGCGCGCCGACGTGAGCATGATGGTCAACCGACGCGTGCTCATCGTGATGGAGGAGGGTGCCAAGGCTAAATTCCTGTTCTGCGACCATACCGCCGACGACCACGACTTCCTCGCCACACAGGTCATCGAGGCCTATGTCGGCGACAACGCATCGCTCGACCTCTACTGCATGGAGGAGACCCACTACAAGAACCATCGCGTGAGCAACGTCTATATAGAGCAGCAGCGCGACAGTAGGGTCAACCACAATGTGATCACGCTCCACAACGGCGTGACGCGCAACCGCCTCGACCTGGTGTTCAAGGGAGAGGGCGCGGAGTGCTATTGCAGTGGCTGCGTCATCGCGGACAGAAAACAGCACGTGGACAACAATACGCTCATCGACCACCAGGTGCCTCACTGCACGAGCAACGAACTCTATAAGTATGTGCTCGACGACGAGGCGGTGGGTGCTTTCGCTGGACGCGTCCTCGTACGCCACGGAGCACAGAAGACCACCTCGCAGGAGACCAACCAGAATCTCGTGGCAACGAAGACGGCAAGGATGTACACACAGCCGATGCTGGAAATCTATGCCGACGACGTGAAATGTGCGCACGGATCCACGATAGGACAGCTCAACGATGCTGCGCTCTTCTATATGCAGCAGCGCGGCATCAGCCAGAAGGAGGCCAAACTGCTCCTGGAGTTTGCCTTCATCAACGAGGTTATCGACAAGATGGACCTCGAACCGCTGCGCGACCGTCTCCACTATCTGGTGGAAAAGCGTTTCCGTGGCGAACTGAGCAAATGTGTAGGCTGCAAAATGTGCCAGTAGGGCCGGCAGGATTCATTCATCAAAAGCAAGAAGCGTAAAGCCATGTTGGATATAGAAAAAATAAGGAAAGACTTCCCCATTCTCAGCCGTGAGATCTACGGCCGCCCGCTGGTCTATCTCGACAACGGAGCCACGACCCAGAAGCCGCTCTGCGTGCTTGATGCCATGCGCGACGAGTACTTGAACGTCAATGCCAACGTCCACCGTGGTGTCCACTGGCTCTCACAGCAGGCCACTGACCTCCACGAGGCGGCCCGCGAGACGGTCAGGAAGTTCGTCAACGCCCGTTCCACCAGCGAGATCGTTTTTACGCGGGGCACAACGGAGAGCCTAAACCTCGTAGCTTCGTCCTTCGTGGAGGGCTGCATGGAGGAGGGCGACGAGGTCATCGTGAGCACGATGGAGCACCATTCCAACATTGTCCCTTGGCAACTGCAGCAGCGGCGCAAGAACATCCGAATCCGCGTCATCCCCATGAGCGACGACGGCTCACTGCTCCTCGACGAGTACGAAAAGTTGTTTAGCGAGAAAACAAAGCTCGTCAGCGTCATGCACGTCAGCAACGTCCTGGGCACGGTCAATCCCGTCAAGGAGATCATCCGCATCGCCCACAGCCACGGAGTACCCGTGATGATCGATGGCGCACAGAGCATCCCTCACCTGAAGGTCGATGTGCAGGACTTGGATTGTGAATTCCTCGCTTTCAGCGGCCACAAGGTCTATGCGCCCACGGGGGTAGGCGTGCTCTACGGCAAGGAGGAGTGGCTCGACAGACTGCCGCCATACCAAGGGGGTGGCGAGATGATCGAGCGCGTAAGCTTCGACCACACCACCTTCGAGCGCCCACCGCTGAAGTTTGAGGCCGGAACGCCTGACTACATCGCCACCAACGGACTTGCCAAGGCGATCGACTACGTCTCAGCCATTGGTATGGAGAACATTCAGGCGTATGAGCACGACCTCACCGACTACGCCCTGCAGCAGCTCCGCGAGATCGAAGGAATGCACATCTATGGCCACGGCAAAGGCATGGAGGCTGACGCCGTCATCTCCTTCAACGTCGCCGACATCCACCATGCCGACCTCGGCACGCTCCTCGACCAACTGGGCATTGCTGTGCGCACAGGCCACCATTGCGCCCAGCCCCTCATGGACCGCCTCGGCATACTCGGCACCGTGCGTGCGTCGTTCTCCTTCTACAACACGCGAGAGGAGGTCGATACGCTCGTAGCAGGACTGCGCCGCGTCATCAAGATGTTCTGAAAATGATTCCGCTGGGCAAAAGATGGAGCCATCTATTGCATTTTTGACCACAAAATTTTGCAATATAAGAAAATCTCCGTAACTTTGCACCTGGATTTTGTCCTATGGTGTAATGGTAGCACAACAGGTTTTGGTTCTGTTTGTAGTGGTTCGAATCCGCTTAGGACAACATACAAAAGGATTCCTCTCTTCGGAAAGGAATCCTTTTGTTGTATTGCCACTTATTATATCGTCGTTTGTTGTATGGTGATTGTTGAAGCGTAGTGAGTTATATTGCGCTTGTATTGTACTGCAACACAACATTTCACTCAAAATAGGCACGAAACGCCTCTGCCTGCTCCTCCAATAGTGTGGGTTGACCATTGGCGTAGCGGTTCCACACCTGCTGACACGGAGCCAAAAGCGGAAGGGAAGCCTCGGTGGTGCGCATCAAGTAAGGGTCGCAAGCCTGGAAGGTCTCCAGCACCTGCACCACCTTCTCGGGCTTCAGTTTCATCAGACGCGCCAGTTCTGCCACCTCGGGCGTGTCCACCACCATAGTATGGGGCACAAGCCGGAAGTAGAGATCGAGGACGAGGACCAGCATGACAGGCTTCAATTCGTGGTCTTCGGTCAATGGCAGAAAGAAGTCCTCAAACGTGTTGCGCACCTCCACCCCCTCGTAAAAAGCCTGCTCACAACCGAACCCCTTCATCTTCCGCAGCCGCGCAACATCTTTTGCAAGCCGACGCGGCTTCTGGGCGTAAGTTTTCCAGACCAGTTGTAGCACCAGGCGGTCACGACGGTCCATCTCTTGCAACTGCTGATGGATGAATTGTGGCGGAAGATGAAGTTCCACAGCAAGATCAACAGCCTCACGCGCATACACAGCCTTCACGCCCGTAGGACGCTTCAGGTAGAGTTGCAACACGAGCAGCCAGTAGTCATCGTTCCAGAGAGGATGAGTAGCCATACGCATTATCTTAGGTTTTCTATACTTTATCTTTAGATGTAATCCTTATCTACGGCGCACGGGCTGACCAGCCTGGTCAACTCGTTCACCGTTAATATAGATATCAAACGTCGGTCCGTTCGACCAACCGTCGCCAAAGTCCTGATTGCTGCCTCCCAAGATCTTCACGTCGTCGAGGGAAAATTCCAGCGAGGAGACCTTCAGCGTAGTGGGATCTTCACCATCGATACCGATAAAGATAGAGCTATCAAAGTCAAACTCCACGACGCATTGTTTGCCACCAACATTGAGCGACAGCGACAGAGGCTCAGGTGCAAGGCGCACATAACCCTCCGACTCCTTGTCCGAAAGGCCTCCGGACAACCCATATCTGATCAACAGGTTCTGCAGCGGCGCAGAAGCAACAGCACGCGCCAGGGCCGTATCCTTCAGACAGGGCGCCACGAGACTGATGGGGAAATTGGGGATGGTAATGCGCTGGTCCCCATAGCCACCTACGACGTATTGCAGCGGCGCAGCAGAATCGGGGAGCATGGCCCGTATCACACTATCCTTTAAGACATCCTGCCCACCACGCAGGTCAGTGCGGTAGATGCGAAAGTAGCACATATCGTAAGTGCCTGCCATCGTGTCGCAGATCCGCTTCACGTTGGCCTCCCGATGGAAATAGCTATTGGTCCAACGTGGGGTCACACGGTGGCAGCTGCCCAACAGACAAACCGTCACAACGGCGAAAACAGAGAAAAGAACAGACTTCAATCTTTGTAGCTTCATATCTTTGAATTTTTAAATAACTGCCTTTAGATAACGAAATCTGCACCGAATTATTGAACCATTGGCCTTTTTATGACCTTTTGCCAACAAAAAAGAAGCACGACATGATGGAAAACGAGTCTTTTTTTGTAATTTTGCAACGGAATTGAAACAGTCAATGTGTACCAGCTCCTATTGATGATATCATCACAACAACATCACACAATATGCACACCAGCGACTATCTGATCATCTTCATGAAAGTTTTGGGCGCGTTGGCCCTGCTTATCTATGGCATGAAGGTTATGAGTGAGGCGCTCCAGAAGATGGCCGGCTCTCAACTGCGCCACATCTTGGGAGCAATGACCACCAACCGCTTCACAGGAATGCTCACGGGAATGTTTGTCACCTGTGCCGTCCAGTCCTCTTCCGCCACCACCGTCATGACGGTGAGCTTTGTCAATGCCGGTCTATTGACCCTTGCCCAAGCCATCTCCGTCATTATGGGTGCGAACATCGGCACCACGCTCACGGCGTGGATCATGTCGCTTGGCTTCAACGTCGATCTGACCATGGTCGTCTTTCCTGCCTTCTTTATCGGCATCATGCTCATCTATTCGAAGCGACGGCGCTTCATCGGCGATTTTCTCTTTGGCATTGCGTTTCTGTTCTTTGCCCTTGTCCTGCTATCGGCAGCTGGCAAAGAACTTGATTTGGAACACAATCCTGACGCCATCCACTTCTTCTCCTCCTTTGACACCCATAGCCATTTCAACATAGTGGTCTTCGTGCTCATTGGCACCCTCATCACCTGCATCGTGCAGAGCAGTGCCGCCGTCATGGCCATCACCATCCTGCTGTGCTCCACGGGCGTCCTTCCGATCTACTTCGGTATTGCCCTCGTGCTGGGTGAGAATATCGGCACGACGGCCACGGCCAACCTCGCGGCGCTGGGAGCCAACACACAAGCCCGAAGGGCGGCCCTGGCCCACCTGGTGTTCAACGTCTTTGGCGTGGTCTGGGTGCTCTGCCTGTTCTATCCCTTTGTCGATGCGGTCTGTTCTTTGGTAGGCTACGATCCAACGGGCGCTGGTACCTCTCAGACACAGAAGGCAGTCCTCCTTCCGATTGTGCTGGCAGCGTTCCACACCTGCTTCAATGTCACCAACACCTTCCTGCTCATCTGGTTCATACCCCAGATAGAGCGTATCGTCTGCCTGATCATCAAGCCGAAGGCCAAGCAAGACGAGGAGGACTTCCGCCTGCGCTTCATCCAGGCTGGCATCATGAAAACCCCAGAATTTGCCGTACTGGAAGCCTCCAAGGAGATCCACTCCTTCTCTGGGCGCATCCATAGAATGTTTGGAATGGTGCGCGAGTTGCTCGGGGAGCAAGATGGCGAGGCCTTCGTCAAACTCTATTCGCGCATCGAGAAATACGAGGGCATTTCCGACAACATGGAGATAGAGATTGCCAAATATCTCGACCAGGTGAGCGACGCCCATCTGAGCGACGACACCAAGGAGAAGGTGCGAGCCATGCTGCGCGAGATCTCAGAACTAGAGTCTATCGGTGACGCCTGCTACAACATGGCGCGCATCATCAGCAGAAAGCGTTCGGGCAAAGATGAGTTTACCGAGGATCAGTACAACCATCTCCACCAGATGTTTGAACTGACCGACGATGCGCTGGAGCAGATGACACAGACCCTGGTGGCCCACCGCGGCAGCGTGGACGTCAACCGTTCTTTCAACATCGAGAACGAGATCAACAACTACCGCAACCAACTGAAGAACCAGAACATCAATGATGTCAATGAGCACAAGTACTCCTATGCCAGTGGCACGATGTATATGGACCTCATCAACGAGTGTGAGCACCTGGGCGACTATGTGGTCAATGTCGTTGAGGCGCGCATGGGCGTGAAGCAGCACGAGCCAGAGCCAAACATAGACTAACGACCGCCCACACCCGCTCTACCAGCACGAGAAGCCCCGACTGTACAAACTCCTGTACCGTCGGGGCTTCTTGCCAATAGGCCTTCCTAGAGCACGCCAGCAAGCCATTCTCCATTGACTCGAGCAAAACACAAGGGCCAGGAAGAATCGCTTGCAAAAAGAAAGGCTGACTCCTTTTGGGAACCAGCCTTTCTTTTTTAGTTTATTTCTTGCAATAAGCAAGCCTTATTTCCTGCTCCAAGCAAGATTACTTCTTGTTCAAAGCGAGGTCGAGGGCAACGGCGATAGCCACCGTAGCACCAACCATCGGGTTGTTGCCCATACCCAGGAAGCCCATCATCTCAACGTGAGCAGGCACTGAAGAAGAACCTGCAAACTGAGCGTCGGAGTGCATACGACCCATGGTGTCGGTCATACCGTAGGAAGCAGGACCAGCAGCCATGTTGTCCGGGTGGAGCGTACGGCCCGTACCACCACCAGAAGCCACTGAGAAGTAGGGCTTACCAGCAAGGGTGCGCTCCTTCTTGTACGTACCAGCTACCGGGTGCTGGAAGCGGGTCGGGTTGGTGGAGTTGCCAGTGATAGACACATCGACATCCTCGCTCCAGTTGATAGCCACACCCTCGCGTACGTCGTTAGCACCGTAGCAGTTGACCTTGGCACGAGGACCATCAGAGTAAGCCGTGCGATCCACGACCTTCAGCTCGCCCGTATAGTAGTCGAACTCCGTCTTCACATAGGTGAAGCCGTTGATACGGCTGATGATCATGGCAGCGTCCTTGCCCAAACCGTTGAGGATAACGCGGAGCGGATTCTTGCGCACCTTGTTGGCCATCTCAGCAATCTTGATGGCACCTTCGGCAGCAGCAAACGACTCGTGACCAGCCAAGAAGGCGAAGCACTTCGTCTCCTCGCGGAGCAGACGGGCAGCCAAGTTGCCGTGACCCAGACCCACCTTGCGGTCGTCGGCCACAGAACCAGGGATGCAGAATGCCTGCAGACCCACACCGATAGCCTCTGCGCAGTCGGCAGCAGTCTTGCATCCACGCTTGATGGCAATAGCAGCACCGCAGACATAGGCCCACTTGGCGTTCTCGAAGCAAATACGCTGCGTCTCCTCACACATCAGATAAGGATCAACACCTGCCTCGTCGCAGATCTGATTAGCCTCCTCTACGCTCTTGATGCCCTCAGCGTTGAGAGCTGCAAGAACCTGCGCCTCACGACGCTCCTGACTTTCGTAACTTACCTTTCTAATCATAGTTATGTTTCTCCTTATTATTCTTTACGTGGATCAATCGCTTTAACAACACCCTGCTCGGCAGTGGTACGACCGTAGCTGCCCGTGAACTTCTTCACAGCCTCGTTGGCGTCCATACCGTTCTTGATGGCCTCCATCATCTTGCCGAGGTGAACATACTCGTAACCGCAGACCTGATTGTCCTTGTCGAGGAACTGGCGTGTAATGTAGCCCTCGGTCAGCTCCAAGTAGCGCGTACCCTTAGCCACCGTGCCATAGAGCGTACCCGTCTGTGAACGGAGACCCTTACCCAGGTCCTCAAGACCGGCGCCGATGGTCAGACCGCCCTCAGAGAAAGCGCTCTGCGTGCGTCCATAGACAATCTGGAGGAAGAGCTCGCGCATAGCCGTGTTGATGGCGTCGCAGACGAGGTCGGTGTTCAGCGCCTCAAGGATTGTCTTACCCGGAAGAATCTCGGATGCCATGGCGGCAGAGTGGGTCATACCCGTGCAACCGATGGTCTCCACGAGCGCCTCCTGGATGATGCCGTCCTTCACGTTGAGAGACAGCTTGCAGGCTCCCTGCTGGGGAGCGCACCATCCCACACCGTGGGTGTAACCCGAAATATCAGCGATCTCCTTGGCATAAACCCACTTTCCCTCCTCAGGAATGGGAGCAGGTCCATGGTTGGGGCCTTTGGCCACAACGCACATGTTCTTTACTTCCGATGAATAAATCATAATAGAATTATTAATGTTTTGTATTGATAATATTTGTACCGTTCACTTATCAAAAGACAGGCTGTTATCTTGTTGATGTTACCCTGCGAAAGGACCAACGCAACGCCGTGTCCATATTCGCGTACAAAGGTATAAAAAATAATTGATTCCTATACTAAATAATGGGGATTTTATTTCCGCAAGGGCTCTTTTTTGACTAAAAAATGCTAACTTTGTACACAGGTTGCGCCACTCCTGCCCGATGTGGCGAAATCAGAACACTTACACAGCGAAGGCCAGGCAGCTTCATCTGCCCCAAGGCCCCACTTCATAAGACGATACAAAATGAAAAATCATATTGGCAGGACGCTGCTGGTCCTCATACTACTTATCCATTCGCTTACATCGCTGGCCTCCAGCCAAAGTAAGTACACACCCCTCATCCGCCAAGTGAGGGGATGGCCGTCGGAAAAGATCCTCTCCAAGGGCGACCAGTTCTTGCAAAACAAGAAGGAGGACAAAGCCCTGGTGATGTACATGCTTGTCTGCTCCCGCACCAACGACCGCATGACCGACGAGGAACTGACCGACTGTTCGCTCGCCAACCTCAAGGTGGGCGACATCTTTTACGCCCGCGGCAACTATATCAACGCCCTGGAAAACTACCAGGAGGGTCTGAAACTCAGCGAGACTTCTGCCTCCAAGACCCACTTGCCTTTGATCTACAAGAACATCGGCAACGTCTATTGTATGTTCAAGGACTATGGCAAAGGCTTCGAGTATTACAAGAAAGCCTATCAGATCCGTCCGAAGAACGACAACGAACTCACGTTCAGGATCCTGGCCAACCTCTTTGGCGTATGCATCAACCGCAAAGACCTCGAAGGCGCAAAGAAATACCGCCAGCTCTTGTTTGCCACCCCTCGCCCCAACCTTCCCATCGACCAGTTCTTTCTCTCGTTCTCCACCGCCTTGATGGCCTCACAAGAGGCACGCTACGCCGAGTCTAACAAGATTCTGGTCAACCTCGCCGATTTCTGCACCCGAAACAAACTGCCCCCTACCTATATCTGCTCGGCCTACGCCGAACTCTACTCCAACTACCAAAACTTAGGCGACATAGACCAGGCCAAGCACTATATCAGCCTCTGCATCGATCATGCGGAGCGAGAGAAGATGCTCCACTACATCCCCGAGACCCTGCGCGACATGGCCCAGATACAGCGCAAGACGGGCAATGCCACACTCGCTCAGCAGTATGAGAGGCAATACCTCAGTCTCATGGACTCCATCTACAACTCGCAGCGGTTCAACGTCGTGAAGAACCAGCAGTTCATGTACGAAGTCGATAAGACCGACAAGGAGATCACGCGCCTCCACCAAGAGGAAGAGATACACCGCCAAAACGCCCGCCTCTACCAGTTGCTCTTCCTCGTGAGCATCCTCGCCATAGTCCTTGTCTCCATGCTCCTCTTCTATGTGGTGCGCCAAAAACGTGATTTGGAGGCCAGCTACCGCAAACTCTACGACATCAACCGCAGTCACGTGGAGACGGGAGAGAAGAAAGCCCCACGCGCCACCAACCTTCTCAAGGAAGACCAAAAACAGCTGCTGCTCGACGGCATACGGAGAGTGATGGAGGAGACCGACGAATACTGCCAGCCAGAGTTCACCGTCGCCACCCTCGCCAAACTCATCGACTCCAACGAGCGCTACGTCTCCATGGTCGTCAACGACCACTTCGGCAAGTCGTTCACCGAGGTGCTCAACGACTACCGTATCAAGAAGGCCTGCGAGCGTCTGACAACCAATAATGCAAAGTATGCGCAGCTCACCATTGCCGCCATCGGACAGAGCGTCGGCTACAAGTCGCAGACCACTTTCGTCAAGCAGTTTCGCAAGTGTACGGGCCTCACCCCCTCCGTCTATCAGAAGTTTGTCGCCGAGGACCGACGCAACAAAGAAACGGGAGCATAACTTTCTCCCGCTTCTTCGTTTTAGTCACCTAAATCTACCATTTTTGCCGATTCCATCGAAAAATCGGTTTATTTTGTACAAAAACATGATCTTTTTTACGCTTTAAAATCGTGTCATTTTAGGTCGTTCCTCTCCATTTTCGTGAAAGTGGAGAAGGGCGATTTGCGCCCTATTGGCCTATTGCTTACTTTTGCAGCGTCAATTCATCAACCAATACATCGCCTGCCGGTGGGATTCATTTAGCATGCAAGTAGTTCCACTGGTGGGTTTTAAAAAAAACTTATGCAAAACAAAAACCCATTCATGGCCATTGGAGTAGCAGCATCGGTATTATTGCTGCCGCTCAACGCCAAAGCCCAGAAAACTCCATCAGGGCTTAAAGATAGTAATCCTCCTACAGAGCTCCGGGTCTCTAAGAAGATGACGCCTGCGGAGCGCCAGGCAAAGATGAACGAACACATCGCCAAGCACCCGTTATTGCACAAGAGACTCGTGCCTCAGATGGCGAAGAGAGACAGCCTCGTGCGTCTCAACCGCAACATCGAGGCCGGCATCAAGACAAAGCAGACTCCCCAAGTTCCTATATTAAGAGCCAAAGACGCAAAGCCCATGACTTTTTGGGGGAATGTGCTCTATGATGCCACTTGGGGTGCCGAGACTCCCGAGTATGGTATATACACCTTCGGCACCGAAGCTCCCATCTCCGTCAAGAAGCAGTTCCAGGATGAATTCTTCCGTGCCACGGGTGCGGGCGCATGGATTGAGGACAACCTCTACTTCGTCATGTACCAAAACTTCTGGGGCACCGATATGATCTACTTCTACCATTATGATACCAACACCTGGGAGAAGAAGGTCGAAAAACGAATCGAGGACTACTCCCTCATCGCTTGTGAGACAGCCGTCGCTGCCGACGGCACGGTCTATGGCTGCTTCCTCGATGGCAATGGTTCGAACAACGAGTTGGGTATAGCCGACTACGAGAACATCACCCGCTCCACCATTGGCCGCCTGCGCCATAGCTATGTAGCCATGGGTATTACCAGCGACAACATTCTCTATGGTATTGCCGAGGACGGCAACCTCTATAAGATCGACACCTCCACCGCCGAAGAAATTCTGGTAGGCCCCACGGGCAAACAACTGAAGAAGGCTGATGACAGTTTCTACTACCAAAGTGGTGAGATCGACCAGACTACCAACACGTTCTATTGGGATTGCGTGGATAGCAATCAGAAATCCACTCTCTATACTGTCGATCTCGCAACAGGTCAGCTGACGGAGATCGGCGACTTTGCCAACAACAATATCATATCCCTTCTTACTATTCCCAAGGCAAAAGCTGCCGACGGCGCACCTGCCGCCATCGACCAGATGCATTTCGACTTTGTGGACGGATCGCTTTCAGGCCACATCCAGTTTACCGCACCCAGCAAGAACTTCGCTGGTGGCAACCTGACCGACTCCAAACTCACCTACACCATTCTCAACGACAAGGAAGAGATAGCCAAGGGCGGGACCAAGCCGGGTGCTGCTGTCTCCCAACCTGTCACGCTCAACAAGGGCTACAACACCATCACCATCATTGTCAGCAACGGCGAAGGCCCCAGTCCTAAGTTTGCAAGCCGCTACTATGCTGGCTTCGACACCCCGAAACCCGTCGTCAACGCCCACACCTCGGTAGATACCAATACGGGCAAGGCTACCGTCACATGGGAAGCTCCTGCAGGCGGCCAGAACGAGGGCTACGTCGGTGAACTCACCTACGACATTAAGCGCTACCCTGAGGGCAAGGTCATCAAGACCGGCCATGTGGGCACTATGTTTGAGGATACACTCCCCGAGGGTGAGACTGCCGTCTATGGCTACGGTATCACGCCAAACAACCACGGCACGATGGGTGAGGAGATGGTCAGCAACTACGTTTCCTACGGTGCTCCTATCACACCGCCCTTCGCCAATGGTTTTGAGTCGGAGGCCGATTTGGCCTACTTCAAAGTGATCGACGCCGACAATGACGGTATCACTTGGGGCATAGAGGAACCTGGAATGTTCAACGACAATGACGGCTACGCCAGAATACTGCGCGGAGAGGAGAAACATTCCTTCAACGACTGGTTAGTCTCTCCAGCCCTCCACGTCAAAGCCAACCATCAGTATAAGATTTCCTTCCGTCTTTCAGGAAGATATAAGTACTATGAGGAGCAATTTGAGGTGAAGTATGGCACTGCACCTACCCCAGAGGCAATGACCAAGACCCTGATGCCCCAAACCATGATCAAGCGTTCCGACTTCGAGGCCGTCACCCTCACTTTGGACGCCGACCAGGACGAGACCATCTATCTCGGCTTCCATGCCCTTTCCGTGAAGCCCGAGGCCATGGGTGTCAAGATTGACGATGTTGTAATGACTGCAGGCGTAGATTTCTTCGCTCCCGACCAGGTGACAGGTCTTGAAGCCGAGGCCGACCCACAGGGCGCACTCTCCACCCAAATCACGTTCACCGCTCCTACGAAGCGTCTCAACGGCGAAACCTTAGACAAAATCACGGGCTTCCAGCTCCGCCGCACGGGCCAGGTGGTTGCCGAGATTCCTGCTGCTGCTCCGGGCAGCAAGGTGACCTTCACAGACAACACCGCCACCAACGGCATCAATGTCTATAGCGTGGCCGCTGTCAACGACAAGGGCGCCAGTTTCTATTGCACCCCCGTTGCCATCTATGTGGGAGAGGACGCTCCCGTCGCTCCCGTCAAAAAGAACACGGAAACCCGAGACAACTCCATCCGCTTCAATTGGGAAGCACCCGCAAGAGGTCGCTTGGGTGGCTATCTCAACCCCGAGAAGATCACTTACACCCTCGCCGAGTCGGATGGAGCCGACTTCAAGCCCACTTACACCCCAGTCGGCGAGACCACAGGCAAGACCTTCTTTGACTACGCTGTCAATCCCAACGACGGAGCAGAGCAGACCGTGAAGACACTCTTTGTCAAAGCAAAGAATTCGTATGGCGAAAGTTCCTACGTCCCATTGCCTTCTTACATCCAGGGCAAACCTTACGAGATTCCGTTCTTTGCCAGCGTCAAGAACTATAAGTTTTATGGCATCTTGTGGTCCTCTTGGGGCACCGGCAAGTTCGACTTCGAGCTCTCTACCAATTCTGTCGATAACGACGGCGGTAGCTTCTACATCGTGTCAAAAAACAAGGAGGACATCGCCTACCTCGGCTCGGGCAAGATCCGTTTGGGTGGCGTTGATGCTCCCAAACTGATGTTCCATCACAAGGCCGCCGAGGGCAGCAACGCCAAGATCACCGTCGAGGTGGAGACTCCCGATGGCGTGAGCCATGTGGCTGGCGTGATCGACTATGCCAACCTCGAGGCAGACCAATGGCACGCCTCTGGCATCGATCTCAGCCCGTGGGCCAATGAGCCCTTCATCACCTTCGACTTCGCCGTCCAGGCCGAAGCCTACAAGGACCTCTACATCGACCGCCTCTTCATCCGCGACACGCAGACCGACGACCTCAATGCTGAGATCGAGGCTCCCGAGACAGTGCTCAAGGGTGGCAAGGCCAAGGTGAGCGTACGCGTAAACAACTTTGGCGAGAACGCTGCCAATAACTACAAGGTGAAACTCTATGCCAACGATGAGCTCGTCGAGACCAAGAAGATGACCGAGACGCTGGGTGCCTACGAATTCACCGACGTGGTCTTCGATTTCCAGAGCAATAAACTCGACCAAAACGAGGCTGTGGAACTGAAGGCCGAGGTGGAATACGCCTACGACCTCAATGAGGACGACAATGTCGTCTCCACCAACGTCAAGTACCTCACGAGCGAGAAACTGAAGCCCGAGAGCGCCGAGGCCGTCCTCACCGAGGAGGGCGTGAGCCTCACATGGACGCCTGTCAGCACGGACACCGAGACCAAGACTGAGAGCTTCGAGAACGCTACGTCATGGAGTCAGGACAACTTTGGCGACTTCACCTCTGAGGCTGTCAATGCCGGCACGACGGGTGGCGTCTTCGAGAAGTATAAGTTCCCGAACCAGGGTTCCAACTACGGCTTTATGCTCTTCGACCCAGCCAACGGCTGGCTCACGGAGACACAACTTGAGCAGGTGCCCGACTTCAAGGCCCACAACGGCGACAAGTACCTGGCCGCTCTCTACCGTGTGAACGGGGAAGGCTATGACGTATCACAGAACAACTGGCTCTACAGCCCCGCACTCTCCGGCGACGAACAGGAAATCACGTTCTGGGTGAAGAACTACAATGATGGTCAAACCATTCATGAGGAGAACTTCAGTGTGCTTTACTCCACCACCGACGACAAGCGCGAGTCGTTCGTCAAATTGGGCGAGACCTATAGCATCACCAGTGGCGCATGGGAGCAGATCAAGGTTGAGTTGCCAGCAGGCACCAAGTACTTTGCCATCAACCACAATACGCCGACGTGGAACAACCCGTTCTTCTTCATGATTGACGACATCACCTACAGCTGTGGCGCAGGCGAGGTGAAGGGCTACAATATCTATCGCGACGGCCAGTTAATCGGCAACGTTGAGGCCAACGTGCGCAGCTTCATCGACAAGCAGATCCTGCAGGATGCCGACAAGCACCTCTACGGTGTGACCGCCGTCTATGCCGCTGAGGAATCGGAGGCCACCCTTACCCATACAGTGACCGGTATCAACGGCCTCACACTCGGCGGACCTGCCTTTGATGTCTATTCTCCTGACGGCATCCGCGTGGCCAAGGGCGTGAAGAACCTCAAGTCGCTGAAGAAGGGTGTCTATATCGTCAACGGCCAAAAGGTCGTCGTAAAGTAAGACTCAAGTTTTCTATCATTCATTTCATCACGAGAGGGGTCCTGCGAACTGCTGCCCAGCAAGCGACAGACGTTTGCAGGACCCCACCTCAAAACTTAAAGAAAAATCGATTATGCGCAACAAGAGAATCCTTTGGACTTGTTCCCTCTTGTGCTTGGCCTCGATCCTGCCATACACGATTCTCGCCAAACCCCGCAGCCCGCAGCAAAAGATGCAAGCTGCCGCCACCGCCCTGGAGAAAGGCGCCCTCCCGGGCAAAATGAAAGCCCCAGGCACACCCATGAAGCAACTCGTGGCCAACGAGGAGTACACCATCTACGGCTACGACCATGGCGGATTTGCCGTGATCGCCAACGACGACCTGCTGCCCGCGGTGCTCGGCTATTCCGACACCTGCTACGACGAGAAGACGCAGAACGAGAATTTCCGCTGGTGGCTCTCCGCCATCAGTGAGGTCGCCCAGGCCAAGGTGAAGGCAGGCAAGAGCGCCAGCCGCGTGGTCCGCCCCAGCACTGCCAACTTCCCCGAAGCCGTGCCCATGCTCCTCACCACCAAGTGGGGACAGGAGGCGCCGTTCAACAACCTCTGCCCCATCGCCACCAACGGCACGGGCCGATGTCTCACGGGGTGTGCAGCCACCTCCACCGCCCAGGTGCTCTACCACCACAAGGGCCCCAAGCATGGCATGGGCAGCAACACCATCTACTACCCCTACGGGATGACCTCGGGTGTAGCCATCAGCGTAGATTTTGAAAAGAGTATCTATGATTGGAGCAACATGATCGACGTTTACGACGCAGGCTACACTCCCGAGGAGGGCGATGCCGTGGCTCTGCTGATGAGAGACCTCGGTGTGGCTGCCGACATGGATTACGGTTCTACGGCCCAGGGAGGAAGTGGTGCACTCCACGAGAACCTCGCCCGCGGTCTCCAGCGCTACTACGGCCTGACCGACGTGCAGTACCTGGAGCGTGAGGACTATACCACGCAGGGCTGGATGAATATCATCTACGAGCAACTGAGCAAAGACCAGCCCATCGTCTATGGCGGCTTCACCCGTCAGCGCGAAGGCCACTCCTTCGTCATCGATGGCTACGACGCCGAGGGGCTCGTCCACGTCAACTGGGGATGGTGTGGCGACCAGGACGGCTACTACGAGATAGCTATCCTCGACCCGGTGGGCTATAAGTTCTCCGAGATGCAGGAGGCCGTCATCAATATCACACCCGAGCCCGCCATTAGCCGCGTCTCCGGCGAGGTGAAAGTCTTCACTCCGGGCCAGCTCCGATCCTTGGTCAGCGAGGAGTCATTCTTCAGCTACGACACGCTACGGGTACAGGGCCGTATCAATGCCACCGACCTCCGCACACTCCGCGAGATGGCGGGCATTGACGAAAATGGCGGCCGCACCCACGGCCAGATGCGTATGCTCGACCTGAGCGACGCCCAGATTGTGGCCGGCGACGACTACTATCTCATCGACAAGGGACAGAAGCTCACCATCACTCAGGACAATAGCCTGCCCGACAAGCTGTTCTACGGTTGCTCCATGGAGGAGATCCACTTCCCCGCCACGGGCATCCGCCACTTCGGCAAGGGCGTCTGGGCCTATTGCAACAAGCTTTCCACTGTCCACCTCACCCCTACCGCCGATGCCGACTTCACGGTCGAGGGCAGCATGGTCTATGACAAGGACAAGACCACACTTTTGGCCGTTATCCCGCTGACGCGCGAGGACCTCCAGGTCTCCGACGGCGTGACCACCATCGCCGACTACGCCTTTGCTGGCTGCAGCATGGTGCGCAAGATCGCCCTCGGCCACGACGTGAAGCAGATCGGCAAGGAAGCCTTCGGCTATTGCTGGTCGATGGAGGAGCTCAAGGTGCGCCCCAAGGAGATTCCGCAGTTGGGCATGGATGTCTTCGCTGGCGCCAACACCGAGACCTGCCGCCTCGCCGTGCGAGCAGGTAGCAAGACGCGCTATAGCTCCTTGGCACAGTGGAAGGACTTCTCCAGCATCGTGGAGTTTGGCACCACCGTCAAAGCCCGCAACCTTTCCCGCCTCTATGGTGAGGAGAATCCCGAATTGACCTTCACCATCAACGGCACGAAGGTGGAGGGTACACCTCAGCTGACCTGCGAGGCGGCCCACACCTCCGGCGTGGGCCGCTACAAGATCAAGATCAGCCGCGGCACCATCACCGACGAGGACACGGAGTTTGAGGATGGCTACCTCATCATCAAGCCTGCTCCCCTAGAGGTCATTGCCGAGGACGCCACGCGCTGTGAGGGTGAGGCCAACCCCGTCTTTACCATCCGCTACGAGGGTTTCAGAAACGACGACAACGAGAGCGCGATCAGCGAAAAGCCGCAGGCCACCTGCTCTGCCGACCTCTCCTCACCCGAGGGTGTCTATGAGATCGTGGTGGAAGGTGGCGACGCCGACAACTACGAGTTCTCCTACACCAACGGAAAACTGACCATCACGCCCTCCACGGCCATCGAGGGCGTCTCCGCCAAGACTCTCTTCGGTGGCAAGTCCTCCGACATCTTCTCCCTCACAGGACAACTGGTGCGCAAAAACGCCCAGAGCCTCAAGGGCCTTCCAGCAAGCATCTATGTCGTCGATGGCAAGAAGGTCGTGGTGAGATAAGATCGCCACAGACTTAGAGCCGCTGGAGTCTCACTCCAAGGCTTCCACTTCCACGATCCGCCAGTCGGTTTCCCATCGGGGAGTCCCACTGGTGGATTTTCTTTTCTTCCTTGCCTCCACGTATCCACCACGCTTCCACCTCCTATCGTCCTCGCTTCATCCTCCCTCCCCCCAAGTATCATTTCCGTATCGTTTCCGTATTGTTTCCGCTTCCGGAAGCGAGAATGATAGGAGGACGATAGGAGAACGATACGGGAACGATACGAGAACGATACGGGATCAATACGGGATTGATACGAGATCGATACGAGACCGATACGCTCCTGCTTCCAAGCAAAGAGATTGATAAAAAGTTTAACTTCTCCAGCAACATTTACTTGTATTTTTTCTTACATTATACCAACTCACAACACCCAGTTTCTCATCCAAAAACAAACGACACGCGATTTGCCAAGGCGAGGCATCTGTACAAAGATAACCTTCCGCTCAGCCGAAATCAAGTCGATTAGCATGAATTAACGAACTATTAACTAATTGTCCGTATCCATTTAACAAAGCCCGCACCAAGCAAAAAGCCTTGATCACTGCATTTTCCCACGCTCTTCCCACAGTAATATCCGCAAGCCAGCCGTTGCTACTAATCTCTATCAATAGCCACGTTTCATATCTACACACAAGACTAAAAAGGATAAAAAACGCAACAATTAAGACTGATCTCCCACATGAGGAGACCAGCCTTTGGGGTCGTCTTTGTCCTTGAACAAAGACTCTATTGTCGATTACGTTACATCGTTACCTTCGTCGAAACCACACGGCCATCGGCCATCGTTGCCGTGACAATGTAGAGACCAGCACCCAGATCGGAGAGGTCGAGAGTGTCGGCATAAGCCTGACGCACCGTGCGACCGTCTATGGTACAAACCGTGATCTGGGCCGTCTCGCCACCAGCCACCTTCACCGTCTTGCCCGCCACGACTAGCGCACTGCTTTCCACAGCATCCACACGATCGATGGAATTAGCATTCTTGATCAGGAAGGCCGGACTGATGGTCTGCTTCTGATAGTTGCCCACACTGTCCGTCATCTCCAGGCGAATGTCAAACCACGTGTCGTCCTCCTCAGCCTTGACATTGCTGAGGTCGGCTGAATAGAAATAGGCGAAGACCGGCATGAAATACTTCGCGGGATCCTCCACCAAGTTGAGCTCAGTCCAATTGTCCGTGCCATAGGGAGCATAGTAAGCCTTCACGCTCTCTGGTGCGGCACAGGTGAAATGGCCGATATAAGGCGGATTGCGATTGTCCTGATAGGTGAAGTCGCCACCCGTGACGAGCATCTTTGCTCCATCTACCGTCGAGAAGCGGTCGGAGATATTACCATCCTTGTCCTTGAAGGTCATCATCTGGAACGTAGGCGCGCAGGTGTCGTCCTTCTTGAAATTATAGAGCACCTCCGTGACGTTCTTGCCATCGATACCATCCACAACGACGTTGTTGTTGGTGATCGTCACCAGCGTACCGTCGGCCGTCTCCTCCTCTTTCACGTCGGCAAACTTCTCGTCCGTCTCGCGGAGCTCACCCAGGCGACCCAGGTAGCGGAACTGGTCGATCGGATAGACCTGGCCATTGCTCACCAACTGTACGGATCGGTAGGAGAGGATGGGGACGCTGGTTCCGAAATGGCCCGTGCCATCCGGCGAACGGAAAGAGAAGTCGGGGTGTCCAGGATAGAACTTGAAACGCGTATCGCCCACGGGGATGTTGAACATATTGTTCAGATCGCTGCCTGCCACATGATATTTCACCCCCGTGTTGGCATCACCGATTGCCAACGGAGTCATGATAAACGTAAACTCCTCCAGATCGCCATAGTCGGGGTCTTCGGTGAAGGTGTAGGAGTCGGTGATGATCGGGCGTGCTGCCACATTGAGCGGGTAGGGATCACCCTCCAGCGCCTCGGGGCAGTCGATAAACGTGATCACCTTGCCATTGTCCTCATCGCTTCCCATACCCCACATACGGGTGTCGGCCAGCGAGAAACCATCCAGCAGGAAGGCCGACTCTATGCCTGGCAGACCCACATACTTGTGGTCGGGCATCTGGGGCGACAGCGTGAAGTCGGTGACGAGCTTGAGGATGTTCTTCGAATCACTATCATGAAACCTCTGGGTGAGATCTTTGGCCACACCCTTGAAGGTGTAGTAGTGCGAACCCACATTGACCGTGGCCGACTGTGCCACATAATACTTGTCGCTGACCTTGTTGATATAGAAGTCTTCCAGTTCGCCCTTTCGTCTGCCACAGAAGTCCATGTAGAATGCGGCGTAGCCATAGTCCTTATGGGCGATGGAAGTCAACTTGATCATATCGTCCGCCGTTCCCGGAGTTTCGACCTTACCCTTGTAGGTAATATCCAGATGGAGCTGCTGCCCGTTCTCGTCAAAGTATCTGAGCTCCACGGGATAGATCGCCTCATTCTCGTCAAACTCCAGCGTCATGTCGCCCGTCACCTGCACATTCTCCTTGAAGACGTAGGCGTGCTCAAACTCCACAAAGACATCATACGTGCCCTGGGGAACCTCCAGCGACCCTTCCATTCCCGAGAATTCGACGTTGCCAAACACGTCCTTATTGATTATATAAGCATCCACGGGCTTGTTGGCACTCACCACCTTCACCGTCACCGTGCCCGTCTCTTCCTGGGTCGAAGCCTTGAGGGGTCTGATGGGGACCAGGGTTCTCTTGTTGCCCAAGTCCTTCATTCTGAAACTCATGCCCTCGGGGAGCACCACCTCGGAATGATCCGAACAGCGCACCTTTCCCGACACGATCTTCACCTCCTGTGCCTGAACCGAAGTCAGGGAGGCGGCCAGCAATAATGTTGATAAAATTTTCTTCATAACCGTAATATTATTTGGTTCTATACATCGGATTACATCATCACCTTGGTTGACACCACGCGGCCGTCGGCCGTTGTTGCCGTCACGACATAGATTCCCGCGCCCATTGCTCCGAGATCCACCTCGCTGGCGTATGCGCTCTGCAGCGTGCGTCCGTCGATTGATCTCACCACGATGCTGGCAGCCTTGCCGTCGGCCAGTCGCACTGTCTTGCCCGCCACGACCAAACCGCTGCTGGTAACCGCTACTTGATCAATAGCATTAGCCGTCTTGACCAGGAAAGCAGGACTGATGGTCTGCTGCTGTGAGTTGCCAGCCACGTCCGTCATCTCGATACGCACGTCAAACCACATGTCGTCGTCCTGTGCCACCACGCTGCTGAGGTCGGCCTCGTAGAAGTGGCCAAAGGCTGGCATGAAATATTTGTCCTTGTTCTCGTTGAAGGCCAGTTCCGTCCATTGATCCGACCCATAGGGCGCGTAGTAAGCCTTCACGCTTTGCGGTGCGTCGCAAGTGTAGTGCCCTACCCACGGGCGGGTAGTTCTCTCCACATAGGTGAAGTCGCCACCAGCAGCTATCATCTTCGCACCCGCCACTGTATTGAAGCGGTCGCAGATATTGCCATCAGCATCCTTGAAGGTCAGCATCTGATAGGTAGGCGCCGTGAAGTCCTCTTTATTAATGTCATAGGAAATGACAGTGACGTTCTTGCCGACCATATCGTCCACCACCATGTTTGCATTGGTGATTGTGGTCGTGATGACGCCATTCGACTGGTCGTTGGAGATATCGGCCACCTTGATGTCGGTCTCGCGACTCTCACCATAACGTCCCATGTAGCGATACTGATCGAAGTTATAGACCTCCGTTCCGATGATTTCCTTGAGCGGACGATAGATCATCATCGGAACACTGGTGCCGAAGTGAGCCGTGCCGTCGGCCGTAGCGAAGGAGAAGTCGGGGTGGCCGGGATAGAAGCGCTGCGAGGTCTCACCCACAGGCACGTTGAAGCCCGTCTGCAAGTCGCAGCCCGAAACTAAGTATTTTATGCCCTGCTGGGTGTTGCCGATAGCATGCTGTGCAATAATAAAGGTGAATTTCTCATCGCCTTCCTCACCTTCCACACCGTCGGTGATCAACGGGCGGGCCGTCATATTCATCTTGTACTCTCCAGCCACATCGGCCTCCGGGCAGTCCACATACGTGATCACCTTGCCCTCGTCCTCGGGGTCGCCCATCGCCCACACACGGGAGCTGCCGAGTATGTAGCCATCCAGTAGATAGGTAGTTTCCACGCCAGGCAACTTCACATACTTATGGTCCGGCATGGCGGGAGAGGTCTCAAACTCCGTGGCGAACCTTTGGAGGTTGCTCGGATCTGAGTTGTAAACCGTACCGTCAAACTTATCTATCACCGTCTTGAGAGCATAGTAGTGCGAACCCGCGATGATGGTCGCCGTCTGTCCCAGATAGTATTTATCGCTGAGCTGGTTGACGTAGAACTCCATGGGGTATCCCTCGGGCTTATAGCCGAAGTCGAGGGTATGTGTGGCGTATCCATAGTCCTTATGTATCAAGGAGGTGAGCTTCAGTATCTCATCGGCAGTGCCAGGATCCACGACCTCGCCGCCCTGCCTGGTTTCCAGGCGAAACTCCGTATTGTTCTCGTCATAATAGTTGATCTCTACCGGGATGGTAGCCTCGTTTTGGTCAAACTCCAGCACCACGTCTCCCGTCACCTCCACGTTCTCCTTGAAGACATAGTAGCCCACGCGACTATAAAACTCCACCAGCATGTCGTACTTACCCTTGGGCACCTGCACCGAAGCCTCCTTGCCTTCAAACTCTACGACTTGGAACACACCTTGGTTGTAGATCAGTCCATCTTCCGGATCCTCTGCGCTGACCACCTTCAGCGTCACCGTTACCATCTCCTCGTCGGCCTTCGTCGGCTTGATGGGAGTAAGAGATTTTCTTGTGCCGTGGTCACGCATGGAATATTTCGCACCCGCTGGCAGCACCACCTCGGAACGATCCGAGCAGCGCACCTTACCAGTGATAGTCGTCACATCCTGCGCCTGTACCGTAGTCAGGGATACGGCGCTGATCATAAACATTGTGGATAAAGTTTTCTTCATCATCGCAAATAGTTTTGATTTTTACATAGTTGTTATAACTGTTTTCGCTAATCTCTTTTAAGACGCTGCGCAAGCCGAGGACACCTTTTCGAAGACCAAACTATCGGGCTATCCTTTCGCTCGCTGCTGCTGCAAAATTAGGAATTGATTTCAGAAATAACAAAAAATGAAATGGCGGAGCGTTCCAAATTCATGAATCTGGAACAAATAACCGCGAAACCCCACTATTTACTCGGTTTTTAAAGCCTTGTTGACTTTTGGAAAGAGCAGGAGGCTGAGACATCGTGAGACTATCCCAGCCGACGGGAGAAAAGCCCATAAAACACACGATTTCAAGGCTTTTCGTTCCAGATTCATGAATTTGGAACACTTCGGTTTGTACATTCCAGAAAGACCGCATACTTTTGCAAGCGACATCTTTCCTGTGAAGGACTGATACCTATGATAATTCACTAATTCATTCGTGTTATGAAAAGAACATTCCTACTTACCGTTTTGGGCATGGCAATGGCCCTAACGACCTCGGCACAAATCAAGCAAGACGCCGGGGGAATGAAATCCCTAAAGCAAACGTTGACTTACAACGACGGCACATACAAGGCTCCCGCCAAGGGCGAGGCCGCCATCGCCGAATTGCTGGGTTGCCCCGACGGCACCGTCTTTGGTGGAGAATACAAAGACGAGGACAACGTCTGGAGCGGATTCACCACTGCCGACGAAGGCCGCAAGGACATGGCTGCCAGTTTCTACCAGCACTTCAGCGACTGCTATTATTCATTCCATGGCGTGCGCTTCCTTGGCATGTTCAACTACTTCGACGAGGAGAACGTGGAGTGGAAATACTGCAACGAGCGTGGCGGTATCAACGAGAAGGGCGAGATGACCAAGTCGGTCAAGATCAAGGTGGCCTTCTATAAGGACGACGAGAACGAGCTCCCTGGCGAACTGGTCTATAGCAAGGTATTCGACCTGATCGGCGAGCGAACCAACGTGAAACTGGGCGACAACCGCTCTGGCTACAGTTTCGTCTATGCCTTCGACGTCGATCTGGGCGAGGAGATCAAACTGGAGCACGGCTTCATGCAAATCAACGCCATTAACGAGCACGACGAGACCATCGACTGCTACCTCGCGCTCTTCACGGCAAGCTCTTCCACGGGCTACGGTCTGGTAAAAATGGACATGCGCGACGGCAACGAGCCTTCGTGGATGGGCCAGTTGCCTATCTGCTTCTGTTTCAAGGGCGACGGCAGTTTCATCTCCGACAAGGCGCTGAAGTTCAACCGCCTGCTCTCTCCCAGTTCCACCGACGCCAGTCCCTTTGGCAAGGTGCAGGTCGAACTGCGAAACATTGGTGGCGACTACCTTGACAACACCACGCTGCAGCTCTGGCAGGACGGCAAGTTGCTCGCCACGGAAAAGGTGAACAGCAACATCGAGTCCCTCGAAGCCTATAAGTACACCTTCAACGCCCGGGTCAACTGCTCTGAGCCAGGCACCCACCACGTCGTGGTCAAAAACGTCACGCCTAACAGCGACCTGATCGCTGCCGATACCATCGCCGTCGATGTGATGAAAGGCGACGGCAAGACCTATCCCGCCTCGGGTTCCACCGACGGCTACTTCTACATCCAGCGCGTGCAGATCGGCGACATCGACAACGAGTCGGGAGAGTCGAGCTACACCGACTACACCGACCAGAAGACCGAGATTCGTCCCGGACAGGAGCTCACCCTCGTCGTCGATTCCACCAGCCAGACCCCGCTGGCAGCAGCCTGGATCGACTGGAACAACAACGGTGTCTTCGAAAACACCGAGGCCCTCGTATTCCCCAACTACGGATATACGGCTATTGTGAAGATCCCCGAGAATGCTGACGTCAAGCCGGGCGAGAAGCGCCTGCGCGTCGTCCTCTCCTATGAGGACCCCGCACCTGCCGGCTTCTACACCTATGGCGAGACCGAGGACTATACGCTCGTGGTGAAGGGCAATGAGGGTGCACCCGCCCTTGGCCTCGACGCCAACGCCATCAGCCTGGAGACCGAGCAAGACAGTAAGAGCACGGCCATCGACCTCACCAACGAGGGTGCCGAGACGCTGACCGCCGACATCGACTTCAGCTACGTCCTGCCCTATGCGCCTACTTCCAACTACTCCATGAACAAAGTGAGCGTGCCGCAGGGCATGAAGGCTCCCGTCGTCAAAAAGGTGACGCCCGCCAAGACAGCGAAGGCTCCCGAGCAGGGCGACGACACACAGTATGTGCTGAGATACGACCAGGGCCAATACGCCACAATCGGCCTCTCGGCAAACGACAGTGCCATCTTCGCCACCTACTACCCCGGCGAGATGCTTTCGAGCCTCAAGGGCATGAAGATCAACAGCATCGACGTCTATGTGGGCGGCGTAGCCAAGGAGAACAGCATCGTCATATACGGCGAAAAGGACCAGAACCACAACGGCGACCTTTTGGCCGAGAAGAAATTCACGCCGCAGGGAGACGCCTGGAACCATATCGAGCTCGATGAGCCCATCGTCATCGGCGACCAGGACCTTTGGATCGGCTACAAGACCAAGGGCATGAAGGCTGGAGAATACAATATCGGCATCGATGGCACTGACGGCGAGAAGGGCGTCATCGGATTCGGCGACCTCATCAACATCGGTCAGAACATTTGGTGGTCTATGGGCGACCTCGGCATGAAGTACAACTACTGCCTCCGCGCCAACGTCACAGGCCAGCGCACACCAGCCATTGATTGGCTCTCGGTCGATACCAAGCACCTAGAAGTGTCCAGCGGCAAGGGTGGCAAACTCAATGTCAGCGTGGACGGCTCCAAGCTCGACAACGCCCTCTACGAGGCGAAGATTGAGATTCGCACCAACGACGACCTGCGGTCTGTGATCACCATCCCTGTCTATGTCATCAACGGCAAGGGCACGGGCATCATCAGCAAGCAATACACCGGCGGTGCCAACGTCCGTGTCAGCGGCCATGATCTCGCCGTCAACTCAGACAAGGACATCGACCGCATCCAGATCTTCGACCTCTCGGGCCGTCTCACCGAGACCCTCAGCATTGGTGGCAGAAACTACAACGCCACGCTGACGGGCGTCAGTGGCGCGCTCTACATCCTGAAGGTGGTCTATGCCGACGGCACCAGCTCCACCATCAAAGTTCCAGTGATTTAGTAGTTTTCTTTAAACAGATAATTTGGGTGCGCCCCGGGGGTGACAATGTCTTCCTTCGGGGCGCTTTTTCTCCTCCCCCTCTGCGACACGGAGAGCTCATAGAGACGCCGAAAAACCCGCGAGAACTGATTTTCGGACCCGACGGACTCTTTTGTTTAACGATCGGCAACCGTTTCCAGACGGCCCAGGGATCGAAGATGCTGGTGACCGGAGGCGACTTTTCCTACGTCGAAAACTTCGATTATCCATACATCGGCTACTTCACCTGCGCTGCTCCTGCCAGCGTGAAGGCCTATTATTCTCCCAACGGCACGGACACTTGGAATGAACTTGCCCTGGTGGAGGATCCTGCCAAGTACTTCATGCCTGCCTTCGGCCACTTCTATGAGGCTGACCTGAGCAACGTGACGGCCGATGACGACGACATGTGGTTTGACGTGCGCCTGGAGATGACTGACGCCGCGGGAAACTACCAGAAGCAGCTCATCAGCCCTGCGTTCTTCGTCAGCAACGTCACATCCATCGACAATGCGACAATCGCTGCCACGGCTTTCTCCATCACGGGCAAGAAGGTGAGCCTCACCAACGGAGTGAAGGCCGATATCACGGTTTATTCCATTGACGGCCGCACTTTGCAGCATGTGTATAGCAACGAGATCGACCTCGGCACAATGGCCCCGGGCCTTTATGTTGTCACGGCAACGACGGCCGACGGACGCGTAGCCTCGGCGAAGGTGATAATGTGATTGCGGAGGGTTGTCCCGCTTGATTGTAGCGGTCAAGGCAAAGCAAGGAAATCCGGAAGATCTAATTTCTGGGTTATTAGTTGGAGAGGAATTTCCTCTCCAACTAATCATTTACCCCATTCCTCAAAAAAACACTTTCAGTCTTACTTTTTTACACTTTATTCTCCAAAACCTCCAATAGTCTATAGATTCTACTTGAAGGGTTTTGATAGTCTTTGAGCGCCCTTGCTCTATTGATGGCATCTTCGAGGTGTTCTCTAAGAAACGTTTTCTGCGTGTCCGTATAGACGGACTTATTATAATTGTTCCACACAGAAGCACTCTTTTTCAGTTCTTTGAGCACGGCTTCCGAACTTAATGCCGTCTTCTGGTCCTTTGCATGTAGAAGCAGCCATATCTCAAAGCAAGGATTGCTCAACAATAATTCGGCTTTGCACGTCATCTGTTTTTTGTTGATGGCAGACACATCCATATCGTACATGAGAAACGTATCTACTTTGTCTTTAGCAGAGATTTTGAGTCCTCGCTCATGCTTGTCAACAAGCGCCTGGGTGTTTCTTGTACCCTCAACGCGTGAGACTATGCGTACTGGCGATTTATACCATTTCCTTATCAGATTGAGATAGTTTTCCTCTGTTTCGCCTTCGCAAATGACCAAGGCGATTCTGCGCATCCGCTTGTCGGGCGCTTTCTCTCTTTTGCTCACCATAGCTACCCCTCCAATAGTTGCTTGATACTCTCCACAGAAGAGTCAACGTAAGGCACGGCATCAAAGCGGCCCTGTATGTAGCCTTTCTCCGCATCCATGTTTTCGCGGAAGTCCTTGAAGTCGTACAATGAATACACCTCCGTAGAACCATCTTCCGACTTGTTGACAAAGACTATCTGATCTCTTCTCAGCCGTCTGACATCTATCAAGTTGGTGTTGTGGGAAGAAAAAAGCAGCTGACTTCCATCGGAGGCATGGATCAAGTCGAGGATGAAGTCGGCCAATCTGGTATGCAGGCCCATGTCAAACTCGTCCATCATGATGCCCTTTCTGTTCTTTACGACATCCAGGAGCCGTATCAGTATCTGGAAGAGCTTCCTTGTTCCGTGAGACTCTTCAAGATCCAAATCGAACATCACGTCCTTGTTGTGATGATGGAAGGTCTTGAACTTGAGCACATCGACCAACTTGAAAGAAACCTCTCCCTGGCCCGAGACTGCTACCGGAGCAGAGACCTGCTCCTTTCTCGCTTCTATGTCCGTAATATCCGTGTCGCACACCTCAAGAGCCTTGAGGATGACGTTCTTGTAGGTATTGAAACCATGAAGGGCCACCACGTCGTTCACATTGACCAATCCCAGAAGAAACTGGTTCATGAAGTAGCGATACAGTCGTTGGGCTATCTCTCTGTTCATCGAACTGGCTCTGCTCAAAAAGAGATTCTTGTCGCTGGTGTTCAGTACCACATCGGCGGGCTTGCTGATGACCCCTGTACCAAAACGATACTTGCCATCGGCTTGACGGACAAACACCTTGGCGCGTCTGCCCAGCGGATAATGATAAAGACTTTCCGAGAGAATCTTGGTTGTTGTCAATTCAAAAGAGTATTCATACTCTATATTATCACACACAAAATCTATCAGAAAACTGCTTGGTTTCTCCTGCCAGCCATCAAACTTGAACGGCTCAAAGTCGAACACTGCTCCTTCGTTGTGAAGATGCGACTCCAGGATCATCCTACAGCAGAAGTTGATGGCCTTCAAGATATTCGACTTGCCAGAGGCGTTAGGCCCAAACAAGCCAACAGATTTCAGAACGGGGACGCCATTCCAGTCTATGACATTGTGCCTCAATTCGCGGGTCAGCGCGGTATTGATATTGGCTGCCCGGAAGTCAATTCTCACCCTATCTTTAATGGAAAAGAAATTTTCAAACTCTATTTTTAACATCATCAGAATGCGTATTTTGTAGTTTTTCCACAAAATTAACCATTTATTTCGACTACACGCACTATCAGAATGTTAAAACTGTGTTTTACAATAATATTTAACTATTTTTGGGGCACCCCCGCTCACTACGGCGATTTATGAACAGATAGTATGACGTTTGGGTGGCACTTGTTGATGAGGCTGTTTTTTGAAACGACACGAACAAAACAACCCCCTCCCTTACGGATAAATAAATAAAAAGGCGAGGCTGCGTCAAAATCTACCTCTCGACGCAGCCTCTTATTGCCAGGGAATCTTCCCAGGTCTTGGATCAGCTTTTGACTTTTTTAGATCATCACCTTCTCGGTCTTGCCCTCACCCTTGCGGATATACAATCCCTTCTTCGAGGGCTTGCCGTTGATCTTGACGCCGTTGATATCGTAGTATTCGTCGTGGCCGGTGGCGGTCTTCACGTCGTGGATGGCGGAGGAGACCGGGTGTGTGATCTTGATGCCATCTACAATCATGGAGTTGCCCGCATTGTCGCCCTCATCGCGCATGTAGCGCCAAGCCAGTTTCACGTCCTTGCCAGCATAGTCGGAGAGGTCGATGTCGAAGTATCTCACGCGGAGACCGCTGCCGTCGTAAACCTGTCTGTCCGTGAGCAGCGAGGTGACATCCTCGCTCAAGTCCCAGATCTCTCCCCAATGCTCGCCGCCGTCGGTGGAGATCATCACCTTCATCGTGTTCACCACCACACGCTCGGTATAGACCAGCTTGTTCCAGTCAAACTTGTCGCAGTCATAGACCGAGAGGTAGTCGGCCTCCAGGATAAACTGCAGCGTCTCCTTGTCCTTGAGCGAGATGACGGGCGAGACCAGCCACTCGTCCTGGGCGTAAGGCTTCAGTCCGTACTTCTCGTTGCTATAGCCGAAGTGGATAAAGGCCACGGACGTGCCGTCGGGCGTAAACTCCTGGTACATATTGGAGCTCTCATAGCAGTACCATGTGTTGTTGATATTGTGGTCCAGCATTTCCTGCGTGGGGGTGTTCTCCTTGGTGTTGATCTGCGACCAGTCCTCCGGCAACCAGTTCATACCGTAGCTCAACTGCCATCCCTCGAATCCCTCGTAGAAGGTCGTCTCGATGTCGTCCTCCACCTTCTGTGCCTTCTGCACAGGCGCCGCATTCATCAACGTCTCGACCTGAGGCTTCACCAGTCTCTTGAATATTCTGCCCTGCTGGTCTTTCACAACCTGCATTTCGTGTCCTGCCGGGAGGCTCTTGGTTTCGAGGACCGTCTGTGCGGAAGCCGCGCAAGTAGCCGCGAGGGCCAAACCGAGAAGTAATTGTTTTTTCATAAGCTTAAAATTTTTGAGTATAACGCAATCGCAAAGTTATAAATATTTATTGATAATCCCAAATATTTAGCAAGAAAAAAGCTATTATAATGCAAGCCAAGACACCAATAGTGCAAGCTTAGATGTTAACAGTGCAAGTAATAGTGCAAGCTCTGACGCTAACCGTGCAAGGTACCGAAAGAAGAGGCTATCAAAAGAGGAGCTAAAAAAGCTTATTATTTCAATATGTGCAGACTGGGTCAGCATTGAAGAAATAGTAGAAAGGAGCGGAAAGAGTACCTCGTATATAAGAAATGCAGTAATACCATTGCTGATAGCAGAGAAAGCGACTTTTATCTACAGCGCATCATCTGGAAGGATGTTGGTGCGAGTGGAAACTTCTTAACGGCATGATGACATTACGACATTACAAATACCCGAAAAACGCCTTGCCACAAGCGTATCTGCCTGACGTAAGAGGCTTCCTCGGCGCAGGAAAAGGCGAAAAAAGGTCGAAGAAAAATCAAACTTCAAAACGAGAAATAGACTATAGAACGAAAGAAAACTGGGGGTGTAAAAGCAGTATCTGTTCCAGATTCATGAATTTGGAACGGTGCAACCGACGAAAACCATGGCCTAGCAGAATCTTTTGATAACTTTGCAGCACAGTGAGGCACGAAGAAAGAAGAGAGCAGCGATCTGTTCGGGCCGCCCAATATGGGAACAATCCTAATAAATATGGGAACAATCCTATAAACATGGGAATAATCCTATAAATATAGGAACAACATGGAAAATTGAATCAAAATCATCAAATAACTAACAACTATTATACTATGGTAAGAGATCTACTATTCTGTACGACGCTTTGCGCTGGCTTGTATTCCGCCGACGCTTGCGCCCAGGGCCTTGACAGACTGCAAGACCCCACACAAGACCCCACGACGGAGAAATATGAAACCTTCGTACACGGTGGAGCCACGGAGGCAAAGGCGCCCGCCATTGCCAAGTCGCACATCGACCTCAGAGACAACGAGGTGTGGTGGGGCTACTTCAACGGCGAATACAAGAGCAACGACGCCTACGACCTGCTGAAGACGGGCTGGGGCGGCGAACTCACTTACGCTGCCGGTATCAAGATCTTCTCCCAGAACGACTTCGACATGGGCAAGGGCAAGACCATCGAGGGTATCAAGTTTGTCATCCCCGACCTCAAAAACATCGAAGACGTGAGGATATGGATCTCTACCACGCTCTCGGAGAAACTCGACATGAGCGACTGCGACATCTGTGTGCAAAACCTGGACAAGGCCAACCTGGTGCAGGCCCTGAACAGCACACCCGACAATTTCACCAACGAAATCCGCTTCAATACGCCCTACACCATCGGCGACGAGGACGTCTATGTGGGCTACAGCTTCCGCGTCACCCAGATCGAGACTACCTACGACGAGTGTCCGCTGGTCATCGAGGACCGAGAGGCCAACATCCTGGCCAAGGAGGGCGCGCTCTACAAGCGATATGACGACGACCCGGAGTGGATGGACTATACAACGAGTGGCATTTTGGCCATGCAGGTACTCTTCAGCAGCGCTGACATGAAGAGCAACGCGGTGAACATCACTGACAGCTTCACCGACGTGGCTGTCAAGAAGAACGGTACGGCTACGCAACCGCTGACGCTCTCCACCATCGGCAAGGAGGGTCTGAGCAACTTCAAATATGTCGTGACGACTAATGGCGAGATCAGCGACGAGCAGACCGTCACGCTCGACGAGCCCATCACCCAGATCGGTGGAGAATATACCTACGACTTCCCGCTGAAGGGTGGCGACACGCAGGGCGTCTATAACACGACCATCAAGATCACAGAGGTCAACGGCAGCGCCAACGAGGGTCTCTACACGGAGTCTGCTGGCCAGACCATCGTCGTGGAGAACGCACCCGAGCGCAAGGTGTTCATCGAGGACTATACGGGCACCTGGGTGAAGGGTGCGCCCTTTGGCTTCATCAACAAGCTGAAACTCAAGGAGCTCTATGGCGACAAGGTGCTGGTGGTCTCTTCCCACAACGGAGCGAAAGACCCGATGTATCTCAAGGAGTATGACACCTATGCTTATAGAAGCGGCATCAAGTCGGTGCCCTCTACGGTCATCGACCGCACCTACTGGGCCGTCTATCCCTACCTCGGATCAGACATGGGCCAATACCTCAGATATGGTTATGCTGACGACGTGGACAGAGCCTTGGCCCAGTTGCCAGTGGCTTCGGTCGATGTGGAGAGCAAACTGAGCGACGACGAGAGCACCATCGACGTAGAGGCAAAGGTAAAGTTTGAGTTCACTGGCAAGAAGGACAACTACGCACTCTTCTACCTGCTGACCGAGGACGGTATGCAGGACGAGTCGTGGACTCAGAAGAACGGCATGGGCTTCTATGCTGGCAAGGGATATGAGACCTACGACCCGCTCTTCGAGCGGTATGTCAACGGTCCAGAGGAAATGACGGGACTGGTCTATGACGACGTCGTGGTGGCCATCAAGGGTCTGAAGACCGGCGTGGAGGGAAGTATCTCGCCGACCATCCAGCTCGACGAGATCCAGACTGGCAAGGAGTCGTTCGACCTGTCGGAGTATCCTATCATCCAGGACAAGAAGCAGCTCTCAGCCTGCGTGGTGATCCTCGATACCAAAAGTGGCAAGGTCATCAACGCCAACAAGTGCAAGGTGAAGGGCGTAGAGACGGGTATCAGCGGCAACACAGCAACCAGCAAGGCCGTGGAGGTGGCTCGCTACACGGCAGACGGCCGACAGGTCAGTCAGCCCGTGGAAGGCGTCAATATCATCCGCTACTCGGATGGTAGAATCGTGAAGAGCGTGGTTCGCTAACGCGGACCATCATCCATAAGGCAAGGGTGTTTCCCCACTCTTTTTCCTATCAAGAATCTTTCGCGGAGAGGGAGTCGGGGAAACACGCTTGCATCTTGAGTTATCAAGCAGCGCTCAGGATGGAAGCATTTCCTGCACAAGCAAGGCCCGAGGATCGACCCATTATTTTCGACCACTTGCAATCAACTAAAGACCAAAGTCTGCTAACACCTTAGATTTAAAAGTTATGGTAAAAAAGTTTTTACTTTGCGCTTCGCTGTTGGCTGGTATGTTCACGACCAGCATGTACGCCCAGAGCCTTGGGCAACCCGAGATGCTGAGACAGACGCTGACTCCTGTGGAGAAACAGGCGCCGCTGAAGCACCACGGCAGCGCAGGCAAGACGATGAAAGCACCCGCGGTGGCCAAGTCGCACATCGACCTCAGAGACAACGAGATGTGGTGGGGCTACTTCAACGGCAAGTATGAGTCGAGCAACGCCTTCGACATGCTGAAGATGGGCTACGGCGCCAAGATCACCTACGCCTGCGGTATCAGACTGAAGGCCCAGAACGACTTCGACATGGGCAAGGGCAAGACCATCGAGGGTATCAAGTTTGTCTTCCCCGACCTCAAGCATATCGAGGACGTGAAGATCTGGATGTCCACCTCGCTCTCGGAGGTGAAGGACATGAGCGACTGCGACATCTGTGTGCAGAACATCGACAAGGCCGACCTGATCGACGCGCTCCACGGCACACCCGACAACTTCACCAACGAAATCCGCTTTGACACGCCATACACCATCGGCGACGAGGATGTCTATATCGGCTACACCTTCCGCGTGACGGACGTGGAGGACATCTACGACCAGTGTCCCGTGGTGTGCGACGAAACCCCCGAGAACATCCTCAGCATCGACGGTGCCTTCCTGTGGCGCTATGACGACGACGAGTGGTATGAGGAGACCGACGGAGAGGTGATCGCCATGCAGGTGCTCTTCAGCAGCGATAACCTCCGACAGAACGCTGTCAACATCGAGGAGAACTTCCAGGACGTGGCCATGCAGAAGAACACGACGGAGGTGCTGCCCCTGACGCTCTCCACCATCGGCAAGCAGGGCCTCAAGAGCTTCAAGTATGTCACCACGAGCGCTGGCAAGGTGATCGAGGAGCAGACCGTGACGCTGGATGAGCCCATCAACGAGATGGGTGGCAAGTATGTCCACGAGTTCCAGCTGAACTCCGGCGACGAGGCGGGCGTCTATCCCACCACCATCGAGATCACCGAGGTCAACGGTGCCGAGAACGAGGGTCTCAACAAGACGGCTGCTGGCGACGCCATCGTGGTCAACAGCGTGCCCCAGCGCAGGGTCTTCATCGAGGACTACACCGCCACATGGGCCAGAGGATACGCCTACGGCTATGCCAACAAACTGAAACTCAAGGAGATGTACGGCGACAAACTGGTCATTCTCTCCATCCACGGTGGCAAGGAGGACCCGATGTTCTGCGAGGACTATGACAGCTACTGCTACTGGAACCACATCAACTCCTATCCCTCGTCCTATATCGACCGCACCTATATGGACGTCTATCCCTACTTCGGCAGCGGTTCTGAGGAGGGCTTCAGCTTCGGCTATCCCCAAGATGTCGACAAGGCGCTGGATCAGCTCTCCGTGGCCACGGTCGATGTGGAGGGCAAACTGAGCGACGACAATTCCAAGGTCGATGTCGAGGCCAAGGTGAAATTTGAGTTCAGCGGCGAGAAGGACAACTTCGCCCTGTTCTACGTGCTCGCCGAGGACGGAATGCAGGACGAGTCGTGGACGCAGAAGAACGGTCTCAACGAGTATCAGGGCATTGGCCTTGAGGATGCCGAGCCGCTGTTTGAGCCGTTCATCAACGGCGAGAGCGAGATGACGGGCCTGGTCTATGACGACGTGGCGATCGCTGCCGACGGTCTGAGCGACGGCGTGGGCGGCAGCATCTCTTCGACCATCTCCCTCGACGAGACGCAGACCAGCAACCACACTTTCTATCTGAACGAGTATTCCAAGATCCAGGACAAGACGAAGCTCAGCGCCTACGCCGTGCTCATCGACACCAAGAGTGGAAAGGTGGTCAACGCCGCCCAGTGCAAGGTGAAGGGCGTAGAGACGGCTATCAGCAGCGTCGCCAACGACAACGTGGTAGAGGTGGCTCGCTACACGGCAGACGGCCGACAGGTCAGCCAGCCCGTAAAGGGTATCAACCTCGTGAAGTATTCTGACGGTAGCGTGGTGAAGCGCGTCGTGAGATAATCCAAGATCATCCCAACAAGCTTCATACTTTTCAACCCCAAGGCTCCTTGCGATGGCTTTGTTCAGATGCAAGTGTTTGAGTGCTCCACACAGGAGGCTTGGTGGTTTTTTCTTTATATGATCAGCTAACTTTAAAACAAATAACTATGTTGAAAAAATTATTACTTTGCACGTCTCTCTTGCTCGGTGCTTCCACGCCCCAGCTCTATGCGCAGCGCATACAGAAGATGGAGAGCGTCCAGCAGACTGTGGCCGCAGCGGATGGTGTCGAGGAGATCATCGACCAGGGCAAGGCGATCCATTCCGTCAAGGCTCCAACCGTACAGAAAGCGCATATTGACCTCAAAGGCAACGAGGTATGGTGGGGCTACTTCAATGGTAAGTACAGAACGCACAAGGCCGAGGACTTGCTGAAATATGGATTTGGCGGCGCGGCCGTTTATGCTTGTGGCATCAAGATACCCGCCAACAACGCCTTCGACATGGGCAAGGGCAAAACCATCGAGGGCATCAAATTTATCTTTCCGGATATCAAAAATATTGACGACGTAAAGATTTGGATCTCCACCAAACTCTCCACGGCAGAGGACATGAGCGACTGCGACATCTATGTGCAGAACGTCGATAAGGCCGACTTGGTGGACGCCACAAAGGACAATCCCGACAACTACATCAACGAGATACGCCTCGACCAGCCCTACACCATCGGCGACAAGGACATCTATGTGGGCTATAGCTTCCGCGTGACCCAGATAGACGACCACGACGACCAGGTGCCGGTCGTCCTCGACAACAACGACGACAACATCATCTGCCGCGACGGAGCGTTTCTGAGAAGATACGGCACGAGCCCCACCTGGAGGGACGGCACCGACTATGGCGTGCTGGCCATACAGTTGCTCATGAGCAGCGCCAACTTCAAGGACAACGTCCTGGAGATGGAGGATGACTTCGACGACGTGGTCCTGGAGAAGAACGGCACGGGCAAGGTGGCCATGACGCTGAGCACCTCGGGCAAGAACGGCCTCAAGGACTTCAAGTATGTGGTGAGCATCGACGGCCAGGTGAGCGACGAGCAGACCGTGGCGCTGGAGAAGCCGATCAAGGAAATGGGTGGAAAATATACCTATGAGTTCCCCGTGAAGGCGGGCGACAAGCAGGGTGTCTATCCCGTGGAAATCAAGGTCGTAGAGGTCAACGGCGGCGACAACGAGGGCAGCAAGACGGTGGCCAAGGGCGAGATGGTCGTCGTGGAGAAGCCGGCCGTGCGCAAGGTCTTCGTCGAGGACTACACGGGTCTGTGGTCGAGCGGCTATGCTTTCGGCTACGCCAGCAAGATCAGACTGAAGGAGAAGTATGGCGACAAGGTGGCGCTGGTCACGGTCCACAACGGTATGTCCGACCCGATGACGGACAAGGAGTATGACGAGTATCTGAAGGCGATCGGACTGAAATACTTCCCCAACACCGACATCGACCGCACCTTCTTCCAAGTCTATCCCTACCTGGGCGCCAACAAGTCGGAGTACTTCCGCTTTGAATATGCCGACACGGTCGATGAGGCGCTGAAGCTGCTGTCTCTCGGCAGCGTCGATGTCAGCGGCAAGGTGAGCGACGATGGCAGCAAGGTCGATCTGGAGGCCAAGGTGAAGTTTGGCTTCACGGGCGAAAAGTCCAACTACGCGCTCTTCTATGTGCTGACGGAGGACGGAATGCACGACGACGCATGGGTGCAGGACAACGGTATGCAGGACTATGCGGGTATCGGACTGGAAGAAGTGGAACCGCTCTTCGACCCGTTCATCAACGGTCCCGAGGAGATGAAGGGCCTGGTCAATGACGACGTGGTGGTGGCGTCGAAGGGCGTCCACAAGGGTATCGAGGGCAGCATCTCCTCGACGATCAAGCTGGACGAGGTGCAGACCAACCACTTCTCCTTCACGCTCTCCGACTATCCTATCATCCAGGACAAGAGCAAACTGAGAGCTTTCGCCGTGCTTCTCGACACGAAGAGCGGCAAGGTGGTCAACGTCAACGAGTGTAAGGTGACAAACTGCGAGACGGGTATCAGCAACGTCACGACGGATGGCAAGGCCGTGGAGGTGACTCGCTACACGGCCGTCGGCCGACAGGTCAGCCAACCCGTAAAGGGCGTCAACATCGTACGCTACTCGGACGGCAGAGTCGTGAAGACTGTCGTCCGCTAAGCTGAGCCATTCATTTAGTTTTCTATTATCATCGTGTAGCCCGTTGGCCGAATGGAGCATGAGCCTCCACTGGTCAACGGGCTTTTCCTTCTTCTGATTTCATCATAATACACTCAATACAAGCCGTTTAGGTCTTACGCTTTTGCGTTGGTGCATCTGTGCGGTAGATAGTCTGTGGAGACCACTTTCGTACAAGCACGGGGTAGTAGGGGGACAGGGGCGGGGCCTTCTTACGACGGGGGCGAGGGATAAGTAATCATCGGCGGCGGTCCTAAGCTATCATCGGCAAGGTCTCCATTTTATAACACCTTTAAACACCTTAAGCGCAATGAACAACTACAGCATCACGGCAAGATTCGTCAACGTAAAAGCTCTTCGAGATCTACCAGGCCAAAGCAAAACTCATTTGTCAAACCCTAAAACGAACAAGAAAAAATCATGGATGAAAAGAAAGCCAGGTGTGGCGATAATACCGCCATAACTATCAAAAAAAATGAGTTATGGCTGAGTTATCACCTATAAGTCAGCCATAACTACGAAAAAAAAGGAGTTATGGCGGCGCTATCCTTGCATAATTCAGATCTTTTTGGTATCTTTGCACCTGTAAGATGGAGATATAAACCAAATAAAATCAGAAAGTTATGGGTGTAAACGGGATTATAGGGCGTGAGTACGAGCAAAAACTCATCCAGGAGCGCTGTGAAAGTAGCAAGGCCGAGCTGATAGCAATCTATGGTCGCAGGCGTGTGGGAAAGACTTTCTTGGTCCGAAAAATGTTCAATGACCAGTTTGCCTTTTCGTTTATAGGTATGTACGAAGTGGAGCGCGCAGTGCAGCTGGAGCAGTTTCGGATGGTATTGGAGCAGTATTCCAAGCAAGCCGTACCCAGACTGAAAACCTGGTTTGAGGCATTTGCTGCTTTGCGGGAATATCTGTCGGGAATATCTCAGCAAGACCCGATTGTTCTGTTCTTTGACGAGTTGCCGTGGATGGATACACCAAAAAGCAATTTCATCGCAGCTTTCAGTTTCTTTTGGAATTCATGGGCTTCTATGATTCCCAATCTCAAACTGATCGTGTGTGGTTCTTCCACCACGTGGATGCTATCAAAGTTTATAGGCGACAAGGGAGGGTTGTACGGTCGCGTGACTCGTCAGATCTACCTCTCTCCATTCTCCTTGGGCGAGACTGAGCAGTTCTTAAACGAACTGAAAGGGCTCAAGCTTACCCGCCAGCAGGTGTTGGATGTGTATATGATACTGGGTGGCATTCCTTACTATCTTGACATGCTGGAGCGAGGTGTGCCCTTGGACGCGTGTATCGATAGGTTGCTTTTCTCGCAGGATGCGCCATTGCGTGGAGAATTCGGTTTTCTCTTTCGATCTCTCTTCCACGACTCCAAGCATTATCGCAAGATAGTAGAGGTACTCTCGCAAAAAATGAAGGGGATGACACGCAAGGAATTGATGGATGAGCTGAAACTGAAAAGTGGCGGACAGTTGTCAGAAATCCTGGAGAATCTGCAGAAATGTGATTTTATAAGGAAATACGCTACTATAGGAAAAAGTGAACGGGACGCACTTTATCAGTTGACCGATTTATACTCACTGTTTTACACCCGTTTTGTGGCTAACAACAGTGGGCAGGACAAAAGCTATTGGAGCAACATGCGCAATTCGGAAAGCCGAACAGCCTGGAGTGGTTATGCTTTTGAGCAGGTTTGCTTCCACCATATCCCACAGATCAAGAAGGCATTGGGGATTTCAGGCGTGTTGGCAAATGTCTATTCCTGGTCTTGCAGACCGTTTGCGGATGCTACCGGTGCGGAGTGGCGAGGAGGTCAGATAGACATGCTGATAGATCGTGCTGACGGAGCGATCAATATTTGTGAGATGAAATACGCCAAGGACGAATTTGTCATAGATGCCAACTATGAGCAGCGGCTGCGAGAAAGAATGTCGTCATTTGCCGTGGCGACCAAGACGAAGAAGGCCTTGCTACATACTTTTATCACGACGTATGGGGTGAAGCGGAACACGCATAGCGGATGGGTGAATAGTGAGGTGAAAATGAATGATCTTTTTGGATAGAGAGCAAAAGCATAATAATGCTCAAAGAATGGAGGAAAAGCATGGGGATTGGGAAAATAATCGTATATTTGCAAACAAAAACCAGGGAGCTATGGCAGAGACAAGAAACAGAAGGTTGCCCGTAGGCATTCAGTCATTTGAGAAAATCAGAAAGGATGGATACCTTTATGTTGACAAGACGGATATTATCTGGCGTCTTGCCAACACTGACAACACGTATAATTATCTGAGTCGTCCGCGCCGTTTTGGTAAGTCGCTGCTCGTTGATACGCTCGAAGCCTACTTTCTGGGCAAGAAGGAGCTCTTCGAGGGACTGAGGATCATGGAGCTGGAGAAAGAGTGGGTGAAGCGCCCTGTCGTCCGGCTCGACATGAGCCAGGCCGGAGCAGAACCAGAAAGTGTGCGAAGCTATCTGGACGATGTTTTCCATACCCTGGAGGCGGAGTACAAGATAGTCGTGCGCCAAGATTGTTCGCTTGCCGTAAGATTCAAGAATATCATCGAGGGTGCTTACGACAAGACAGGGCAGCAGGTGGCCATTCTCATCGACGAGTACGACGCTCCGTTGCTGCACTCCTGGAAGACGCCGCACCACGAAGCCTGCACCAGCATCTACAGAGAGGTCTTTGCCATCCTGAAGGCGAACGACAAATACGAGCGGTTTGTCTTCATCACGGGCATCACCAAGTTTACGCAGATCTCGCTCTTCTCCGTACTCAACAACCTGAGCAACATCAGTTTTGAACCTGAATACGCTGCCATCTGCGGTATTACGAAGGAAGAAATGCTCCGCGATTTCAAACCCGAAATCGACAAGCTGGCTGCGTATGAGAACCACACCTACGACGAAGCCGTGGCGCAACTGACGGCCTATTACAACGGCTATCATTTCAGCCATGACAACATGGCGGACATCTTCAACCCCTTCAGTCTGGTCAACGCCCTGTCTGACTCAAAATTGAGGAACTACTGGGCCGCCTCGGGCGCCACTTCCTTGCTTCCGAAGTTTGTAGATAATATAGAAATAAGACTGAAAAACTTCGAGAATTGTCCGATAGACAGCGACACCTTGGAGACTTCCGATGTGACAGGAGGCGGAGCGGAACTGTTCCTCTATCAGTCGGGCTATCTTACCATCAAAGGTTATACGGACGGCATCTATATACTTGGCATTCCCAACTATGAGGTTCGCAAGGCACTATACAAGATTGTGCTGCCTGCACTGACGCTGAAAACGAACGACCAAGTCATATCTACCCAGAGCATGTTGTTGTACAACCTCCAGCTGGGCAACCTGCCCGAGGCCATGAAATGTCTGAAGGCGCTTGTGGCCGACGTGCCCTACAGCAACAAGAAACTGGCCAGCATGGACATGGAGGAGCGCTACCGACTGATATTGAGCACGATATTCAACGCCATCGGCTGCCGGGTAGAAGTAGAAAAAATGATCGCAACGGGCAGGATAGACATGGTCGTGGAGACCATCCATATCATCTATGTCTTGGAACTGAAACTGAGCAACAACGGCGGCATTCACGCCGCGACGCAACAAATCCGGGACAAGCAATACGCCGAACCCTTCAAGGCCGACAAGCGACGGGTCGTGGCGCTGGCCATAGAACTGGACGATCAGGGAAAGGGACTGGTCGATTGGAAGGAAGCCTGAAAAACATTACACAAAAGGCGGGCAACAAATTATTCGTTTTAAAAAAATATTTGTACTTTTGCAGCGGATTCACACCCCACGGACATAAAGAATGGAAGGCGGGTCTTGATAGATGCCAAATATAAAAAAACAAAGAAATGGATAGTTTGTTTCTTCTACAGTTTACCTGCTTTCTCTTCGTGTCGATCAATGCCATCATCTTGGGGATCACACGACTACAGATCAAGTGGATGAACCGCCGATACGAAAAGTCGCGATGGCTGATATTCGCAGCCATGGTGGGACTGGCCCTGCAGTTTCTGGCACAAATGGGGGGGGGAATTTCGGGCGAAAGGCGACGATGAGGGAGCCATATTCAACATGCTGGTCTATCCTCCCTGCTTCACGCTCATCGCCATGGGCATCTACAATATCGAGGCCATGCACGCCAATCTCCGAAAGATGAACGTCGTTTGTGCCACTATTTATGCCGCCATACTCGCTATCTTTGGTGTAGGCTATAGCCAGAGCGGAAGTTTCCATATTGGCAACTGGCTCTATGTGATGGTCTTCCTGTTTGGCGTCAATTTGGCCTACTGTCACGTGATGATAATAGTGGAAATCAGAAAGCGCAGGAAGATGCTGGAGGAAATGGCGGGCAACGATATTCTGCCCTACGTGAGATTCGCACGCGCCAGCGTGATCATCCTTCTCCTTCTCATTATAGCCATGCCTGTCGCCGTGCTTTCCACCGATTTTCTATATGTCATCGGACCCATGGAACTGCTTGCCATGCTTTTCTTCATAATCAGTTTTGTGTCGCTGGGATATAACTACAACCCTGCCGAGGAACTTTTGGATAAGGATGTGGAAGCAAACTATGCCATCATGGAAAACGGGCAAATGGAAACCACGCAAATAAAAACCACAGAGACGGAAAGCACGCAGACGGAGATCGAGCAGACGGAGATCGAGCAGACGGAAAGCGCGCAAACAGAAAATGGTGGAGAGGCTGCACCCTGCGCTGAAGAGCAGAAAGAGAAACAGGCCAATGAGGAAGAAACTTTACAACAACAGTTTGCTGCAGCACGACAGAAGATCATCCGCGAGAAGCTGGACGCCTGGTGCGCCAGCAGGGGATATAAAGACACATCGGTCAACATGATCTCGCTGGCACGCTCGCTAAGCATCACCAAAACGGAGTTGTCACGATACCTCTCCTCCTGCTACAACACCACCTTCCGTATCTGGCTGGCCGAGGTGCGCTTTGAGGCTGCCAAGCGGATGATATTGGAGCATCCCGACTACAGCAACGACGTCATCTCTGCGGAATGTGGCTTCTCATCCCGCTCCTATCTCTACCGCATGTTCAAGGAGAAGGAGGGCTGCTCGCCTACGGCCTGGAAAGAAAAAAATAGTTAAAAAAATACGTTCAAGGTGTCTCCTTCCCCCCGAAAGAGACACCTTTTTTGGTAGGAAATGGACACCTACATAGGGAAAGTGGACACCTTGATTGATGGGAAAACACTAATTTTGTGTCGCACAATATAAGATCCAATGGATTGTCAAGTCAAATTAATTAAAGCATATTCATAATGTTACATTTCACACATCAATCAAAGGAACTGCAAACAGGCACAGTCCTAAAGGCGACGAGAGTAAAAACTATTGCTCTGTTGTTCATGTTGCTACTCTTGCTACCAACTCTATTGCTGGCAAAAGGTGGCGTCAACAAGTCTTCCTTATCCTATAAGGCTGCTTCCACAGAACCAATAGCTCGCGCAGAATACAATAAAACCACAAAAGTTCTTACATTTTTATATAATATTCCTTCAGCAACGGAAGATGAGAATCTAACGGTGGTGAAGTTTTACAATAAGTTAGACAACCCAAAATGGTTCAATGGTGAGTGTTCTACATTTGATAATTGGACAGAAGAAATAAAGAGTGCCACTTCGGTAATCATAGAAGAGAGTTTCAAAAACTATGCGGTACCAACATGCGAAAAAATGTTTTATGAATTCGATAATCTGAAATCCATTACAGGCCTGGAATATCTGAACACTACCAATGTAAAGAGTATGCGTCAGATGTTCTGCAACTGCAAGGCGCTGACATCTCTCGATATAACTCATTTAAAAACGAATACCGTAACGGACATGGCTTATATGTTCAATACCTGCGGAGTAAGTTCACTTGACTTGTCGAACTTCAATACTGAAAACGTAACGGACATGGCTTATATGTTCAAGTTTTGCAACCAACTTACTTGGATCGATTTATCAAGCTTCAATACAGCCAAAGTAGAAAAAATGTATGGCATGTTCCAAGGTACGGCACAGTTGGAACATATCTATGCGAAAGAATTATTCACAACGGAACAAGTAACCAATGCAAATAATATGTTTTGGGGTTGTCTGAAACTTCCAAACTTTGATTCTAATGTCGTGGACAAAACACATGCTAACAGATTCAAAGATGGTTACTTCGAGGAACTGGTGGCCAAATCGGGTGAGGAGAGGATAGGAGCTGTAATAGATAATGGACTTACAGCAAATCATCTCAACCTTAACGACGACAAAGATTTATATCTATTCAATAACTTCGTAGCTAAAAAGGCCGCATACAGTCGCACGATGAAGGAAGGTACAAAATGGGCTACGCTTTGTCTACCGTTTGCTGTCTCACTCGATGGTCAGAACTTCCGCGCCTTCCATCTGCTTTCGACTACAGAAGATGGCGTAGAACTCAAGGAAATGGAGAAAGTAATCCAGGCTGGTACGCCTGCTGTCATCATGATGAAAGAGGCGGAGACCAAGCTCCAGTTCTCTATAGACAATTCGTCAATAATAAGTAATATTTCACCCGAGACTACTGAGGACTACAACTACAAGTTTGTGGGTATCTATCAACAAAAGGAGTTCAACAAGGATACGGATGGCAACTGCTTCATCGTGAAGGGCAGCATGCTGATGAATCCTGCTAAACTGCTGGAGAACGAAAAGACCACAAAAGTGGCCTGCAAGCCTTTCCGTGCTTACTTTGTTTACAATTCTGAAACTGTAGGCGCCAAAACGCTGAACATCAGTATCAGCGACAAGACGACAGCCATCGATCATCTCGATGCTATAGGCGATGGGAAGGCGGAATACTACGACCTGCAGGGCCGTCGCCTCAATGAGCCTCAGAAGGGCATTAACATTGTGAAACGTGGTGGAAAAACCATGAAAATAGTCATCAAATAAAGAATGAGAATTATGAAAAAGAAAAATTATATCAAGCCGGAAACAAATAGCGTGGCTATCCAAGCACAGACGTTTTTTGCAACATCTCTCACAAAATTTGAGTTCAAGCAAGCAACTGAACTATATTACGAAGAGAATATAGAGGAATATCGCGAAAAGGACGGAAGTATATGGGCCGACTAAGATGATGGAATAGTGATCGACTCAACGTCAAGGGTCTATGTGCCACAATGATAAGTGGCGTATAGACCCTTGTTTTTTGCCGTTTCACTTAAGGGAATCACCCAGGGAAATATATTGGCCTACGAAGGCACGGACGTGGGCGGCGTAGGCGACGGGATGGTCGTGGAAACTACGCGCATGGATGCTGCCCGGACTGACCCATTGCGCCTTGGGCTGGGGCTTGGCAGCGTAGAGGCGCGCCAGCATGGAGAAGGGCACGAAGGTGTCGCGGTCGCCATGAATGAAGAGCATTGGCTTGTGGCAACGGGCCACCTGACGCAGAGGCGAGGCCTCGTCGAAACTCCAGCCGTAGCGGACACGACAAAGGGCGCTGCAGGCATGGAGCAGGGGGAAAGCGGGAAGGCCGAAACGGTCGTGGAGTTCACCCTCAAACTCGTCCCAGGCGCTGGTGTAGCCACAGTCTTCGACAAAGCACTTCACATAGGAGGGAAGCGTTTCGCCCGAGACGCACATCACGGTGGCAGCTCCCATCGACACGCCGTGGAGCACCATCCGCGTGCTACCATCATGACCGAAACGGCTGTTGGCCACCTCCATCCAGCGCATCACGTCGAGGCGATCGAGCCAACCCATCTGCACGGCCTCACCCTCGCTGCGGCCGTGGGCGTGGAGGTCGGGGAGCAGGAGATTGAAACCCATGTGGTGGTAGATGGAAGCGATGTGCATCATACCCATACCGTTGTCCTCATAGCCGTGGACGAGGAGGGCCACGCGGTCGGTGGGTCGGGGAGCGAGGATATAGGTGGCGTGGTGACGCTCGCCTGTGGGCATGGTGACGAAAGTGTCGCGCAGGGCGTGGTGTCGCTGCAGACTGTCAGCCCAGGGGCGCAACTGCGGGTTTTCGTCGATGATGTTGTGGAAGCGCCAAGAGAGGTCATGACTGTGTTCCATTGACGGACGGAGGGCATAACGCAACATATAGTTACTGCCCAGACCGAGGACCGCGAGGAGCACCACGCAGACCACGGCGAAGCCCACAAGAGCCCGCTTGCGGGAGGAGAAGGGACGTTTATTCATATCTTTATTCATAATGAGTATTCATTTATAATGGATCTTCAGCAACTGCAAAGATAATACTTTTTTTTGTGTTTACTCCAACCAGTAGAGGTAAAATACCAAAAATAGTATTACCTTTGCAGAGCCTTCACCCCCTCTTGAAGAGGACGGATCATAGAGATTTACGGAGAAGAATACGCGTAGTGTTACACCCTTCAAGTAGAAAAAGGACGGCGATAGGCGAATCGGTTTGATAGAAGCATACGTGCCTCATTGTGAATAAACCTGTGGAAAACCCCGTGGAAAAGTAGGGGAACTATCTTCTCATAACCTTGTGGATTTCCACCGACCCACGGCCGAAACCTACCCAGAGTGGATATCCACAGGGTTATCCAAGCCGATTTAGACAACTTTTCAACGGATTTAGGCGCTCAAAAGATATAAACTTATTATCTTTGCAACAGATTGTGGAAATGTGGAAAAATGGGTTTACTAACTGACTATCAGAAAATACAAAAAATGATAAAGCAGGGAAAAGGCTAGGAAAGTGTGGATAATGGAAAACGGGCAATAAGACCCAGAAGTTATCCACGTTATCCACGGCCTATCATAACTCATCATATTTTCTTTTAAAGAGAAAAAAAGAAATAATAATATAAAGAAATTGAGAATATGACAGAGAATAAAATTGTATGGCAGAGACCAAAAGACAATAGCAAAGCATATCAATAATGCATTGAGGGAAGAACTAGAAGAAGAGTCGGTAGTCGCAAAATTTGCGACACCCAAGAAATATGGCAGGAAAGAGGGTTATACCCAAATGCAGAAAATAGATTACTATAATCTTGTAATCAATAAATCAGATTTAACGGCAATGATAACTGACGATTTATTATTAGTGCTCAAAAACTTTCAAGGAGTGAGAGAAGAACAAGGCGAAAACGAAAAACTCAGAAATCTTGCAGTTCAGTTCATGAATGTGGCAGAGAATATTTTACTTGGCGCATGCTTCGAAGTCAATGGAGTCAGGCGGATTTATCCTCTTGAAATAGAATTCTATTACCATGAGGAGGGTGACGATGGGCTTAAAGACCCCGTGATGTATCATACAAATGATCATGAAAACAAGCAACTTGATTATTATCCATTAGGGTCGTTGAACAGTCATGTGTCTGGCATAGATATTACGTTTGAGAACGAGGAAAAACATTATAGGGCATCCATGTTGGTCAGGAAATACAAAGTATGCGATTATGACGGAGGTGAATGGGTGGCAAAGGAAAAGAAAGAGTGCGAAGTACGTTCTACCTATATCTACGAAGACATGTTTATGAACATACCATTATCTGATGGCATTACCATAAACTGGAGATCATTCAAGTCTGCTGATTCTCTTGAAAGTATATGTGTAAAACCAAGAATTAATGTTGCCGAATATAAAAAGGACAAAAATGGCAAATATCAAAAAGTTGAGATTCCTAAAGATGAATACAATAAGTTCTCAGATGACAAGAAGAAAGAATACTTTATGTATTCTGGAAAGATACTGAAAAAGTGTAATCGTATGTGGAATTATTCTGTAGTAGGTGACAGATTATGAATGATATGCAAGTGTGTGTGTCAGAATGGTTGTGTAGAGATTATCCTGCGGTGTATATGTCGTTGTGCAATGCTTTGGAAAAAAGCAATGTTAAATATCAAACTCTGTATAATACCAAAGAGGTGTGGGTTCGCGACTATATGCCTTTACATCTGGGCAACGGCAGGTACGCAACATTCAATTTCGAGCCAGACTATCTTGACACGGGAAAAGGCAAATACATCACAAAACAAGATATGGTGATCAGAGACCTTGGCATAACAGTGGTTTCACATCTTGACATAACGTTGGATGGCGGCAATGTGGTGAGGTGTGGTGACAAAACCATAATGACAGACAAGGTTATCTCCGAGAATCCGAACATCAGACCGCTGAAACTGATAGACACAATAGAAAAGGTCTTGGAAACTGAGCTTATCTTGATACCCTGGGATATGGAAGAACCATTCGGGCATGCTGATGGAATGATAGCATATATAGGCAACGGGAAATTGCTAATGAATAATTATTGCCAGATGGGAAAGGAGGCTGACTCATTACGCAAAAGACTGCACAAGATACTTGACTGTCATTTTGATGTGCAAGAACTCTCATATGATGGTAGATTAAGAAAAGATTCATGGTGTTATCTCAACTATATCGAAACTCCTAAGACTGTTATAATTCCAGAAATTTCAAAAGACCTTGATTGTAGCAATGACAAGGCTGCGGTGAATGCATTCTCTGGTGTTTTCCCAAATAAGGAAATAATCCAAGTGTATGCAAATCCATTAGTTAAACATGGAGGTGCAATACATTGTATTACATGGGAATTATACAAATGATAAGCTAACAATCACCATACCCAGGCCGATGCCGAAGCCTGTGCTGCCATCGCATTACAAATACTATAAAATATGAGTTCAATAAACAATTTAAAAGATCGGTTAAAAGGATATAGGTGACAAGACAACCATTACCCTATCAAATTATATTCAACTGCTGAAAGGACCAGGAAGTTTCGTCATTCCTGACTATCAGCGTGGTTATGTTTGGGGACAGAGAAAGAAAAATTCACAATCTGATTCTGTCTCTTTCTTAATAAATTCACTTAAGGAATCATACAACCATAAAAGTGATATATTCCTGCTGAAAACGGAGGATATCCACCCACCTCAAACGGGGATATCCGTTCACTTTTCTGGCTCGTTAGTCTAATGGCGATGCAAAATTAGTCATTTCAGTGGATTTCTGTACTTTTTATGTTGCTTTTTTGGCGCATGGAGGCTCCTTTCAACTCAAAGTACACGCAAGAAGCACATTGAAGGGCTTAGTTGCGGATTTGAGGTAATAATAATACCACCTTTGCATTGTGGATAACCCTGTGGAAAAACAGGGAAAAGGCTAAGAAAATGTGGATAATGGAAAACGGGCAATAAGACCCAAAAGTTATCCACGTTATCCACGGCCTATCATAACTCATCATATTTTCTTTTAGAAAGAAAAAAAGAAATAATAATATAATATAAAGAAGTTGAGAATATGAACGTGAAAGAAGAATGGAAGGCGAAAGTTTTCTTGCACTGGCGCGCGAAGCTGCCAAGACGGAGACCAAGGTGATGGTTATGTGTGGCGTCCACTCTTCTTGCCTCCACGGAACAAAGGCTTGAATATCTCCTCGTCGATCTTGGTTGTCACGAGGCTATAGAACTGGTTATGCCATTCGTTGGGGTCAGAATACTTCTTTGAAGCACGATTTCCTAACTGCATTGAGGGAGCCGTGAATATATCTAACTGAGGATTCGAATCTGTCTTTTTAAACATAGTCATCCTTTTAATTGATGGTGTAAAGATACGAAAAATAATCTAGATAACGGCATAAATCAGAGATTATTTTCGTGAAATATAATCATTTTAAACAGACCTTACTTTTTAAAGTGGGCTCATTTATTTAGAGTCCATCATTTCTTCATGCTACATTTGGAACTCGTCCAAAAAAATGTTTCTGTTGCAAAAGAATAGGTAGGTGTGAACAGAAAAGGCACACAACAGCAATAACTTTGCAGTCAAAACGTTATGTATGTAAAGACGTAATATATTCATGGCTCTAAATCAAACAAATAAGCTTGTATGGATTGTAGAAACCATCTATCGAGCACGTAAGATTTCCTTCGAGGAACTGAACCACCGCTGGATGGACAATGTAGACCTGAGCGGTGGTGAGGAGATGTTGAAGCGTACATTCCACAAATGGAAATGGAATATTTTTGACACCTTTGGCTTGTCAATAGAATGTGAAAAGGTAGCTCCATATAGGTACTACATCGCCAATGTGGACGACATGAAGAGTGACAGTATCCAGAACTGGTTGCTGAGTACGCTTTCTGTAAGCAATTCACTCCTGGAAAACAAATCAATCAAAGACAGGATTATTCTTGAAAATGTGCCAAGTGGTAGGGAATATCTAAAGCCAGTTATGGATGCGATGAAGAAAAACCGCTTCATCCACATCAACTATTTCAACTACAGGAAGGGGGATACTCGCGACCATTACGTTATGCCTTTGTGTGTTAAACTCTTCCGTCAGCGTTGGTATATGGTGGGACGTAATTGGCCAGCAGGCAAGATGTTTGTCTTCTGCCTCGACCGCATACAGGACTTCCGTCTTTCAAGCCATACCTTTGAATATCCAGAAGAGTTCGACCCACAGGAATTCTTTGATGGTTGTATCGGTGTAATCTCTGGCGATGGGTGTGATATCGAGAAGGTGAGAATCAAGGTCAACTTCGGTCAGGCAAACTATCTCCGCGACTTACCATTGCATGAGTCACAACAAGAAACTGAACAAATTGATGGGTACAGCATTTTCGAATTGCAAGTCAGACCAACAATCGACTTCCAGCAGGAACTGCTTTGGAATGGTGAAAATCTTGAAGTGCTCGAACCACTCTGGCTCCGCAAGGAGATTGCTGGTAAGATAAAGAGGATGTGGAATCTATATAAGGAGCAAGAATGAATATGACTGAGAATAAAATTGTTGCAAATAATGGTTCGTCTATCGTTCTATATACGACTGATGATGGCAACACCCAACTTGAAGTAAAGTTGGAAAAGGTATGAATTAGTTTAAAAACAAGTAATAACAATTATGGCAATACCTATTGACCAATACCTTCATCAGGAGGTAAAGGATTATATAAGAGACAAATATGACTCTAAAAAAAAGTGACATCCTACTTTCGGAAAGGGTCATGGCAAACCAGTCGTTACATACAGGTAAGTACCTGTTTGAAAGATTCTGATATTCATTATGAATACTATAATGGGGAAGTACAGCTTCATTTTGAAGGGAAGTATGCAGAAGACGGTTTTAAAGATTTCAAGGAATACTTGGTAGAAAGAACCTCTGACAGCCCCAAATTGAAATGGAAGAGATGGCAAGGTCGGAATAAGGGTACATGCGTGTTGATGCGAAATATCGATTCTATAGTCGATCTGTTCCAGACTTTCTCAGATATGATAAACATATTTGATCCTTTAATAAATGAATTTGCAGGTAATCATGAGGATTTATTTTCTTCTATGCATAAGACTGAACATTTTATAGATAGATCTTATACCATTCAGGAGGATGTATTTGGGCAATTACCTCAAGTTGAAATCTGCAGTGTAGGCTCCTTGCCCTTCGATGCTTTTGTAATACCTCCATATCAAAGACCATACAAATGGACTGCAAAGAACGTCAATCAACTTATATCAGATATTCTTGCGTTCAGAGAGCGTAAGCAATACAGACTCGGAACTCTCGTTTTGCACAACGACGAGATTGTTGACGGGCAGCAACGCATTATCACGCTTGCGCTGCTCATACGTATTATGTACAATGCTTTGAAAGATGAAAAGGTCAAGGCAAGTTATTCTTATATAGATAAAAAGATAAATGCTTTTTCAAATTCCGATAAAGTGTCTTTTTCCAACCGCTATACACTTCATAATGTCATTGAGAATATCCATACGATAGAAAACCGAAAGGCTGATTTTGATCAGCAACTTTTCGATTTTCTATTGAGAAAGTGTGAGTTTGTTGTGGTTCGACTAAACAGTATATCAGAAGCGTTTCAGTTCTTTGATTCGCAAAATGCTCGTGGTAAGGATCTTGCTGCACATGATCTACTGAAAGCATACCATCTGAGAGAGATTTCGGTGCTCAGTCAGGAGGACAGCAATAACATTGACGAATGGCAAAACAAGCCAACCTCTTTCTTAATGGAGGTTTTTCTGACTTTGTTTCGAGCCAAAAGATGGTCTCGTGGAAAATGGGGAAGACGGTTTACCAAGGAACATACGGATGAATTTAAAGGCATTTCTTTGAGTGACGGTAAACGTTATCCATTCTATCAAATGGAAGTGATAGCCCATATATTTTCCTCTATGTACAACCAAGATCCTATGAGAGCGATTGACAGGAATCATATAGAATATCCCTTTAATCTTGATGATCAGATAATCAATGGCGGACGTTTCTTTGATATGATTCGCCATTATATGAATTTGTATGAGCATATACGGCAATATAGAAAAACGCTACCGGATGGAAGTCGAGCCAAAGAAATTCTAATCTTGATTACATCCTATAATGGGTCAAGAAGGACTGGTGATGGATACATCAGGGATATGTTCTATACTCTACTCCTGTACTATGTAGATCGTTTCGGAGAAGAAGAACTTGATAAGGTTACACCTCAATTCTTCATATGGGCATACAAACTAAGACTACAGCTATCTGCCGTACAGTTGGCATCCATTGACAACTATGCCACGGCTTGGGATAGCATGTTCAGGTATGTCCATGATGCCAAAACTCCGTATGACATAATCAACATCAATATCGAAGGCGTGCAATCAAAGCAATGTTCTGGTTGTGAGCAGATAAAGAATTTGTTTAAAGAATATAACAAGTATTATGGCAACGATTGATAACAATATAGCCCAGCTAACGGTAAGGGAATTTCTTTCAGAGGGCAAGTACGTTATTCCCATCTATCAACGCAATTATGATTGGGGAGAAAGAGAGGTCTTGCAATTGTTGGAAGATATTTCTGACTACGCAAAGAACAATAATAGCCAAAACTATTATATAGGCTCCGCTGTAGTTTTTGTAAGGACCGTCAGCGGAGAAACATATTTTGAAACTATAGATGGCCAGCAACGTTTGACGACGTTGACCATTCTTGCCAGCTTGTTGAAAAACCTTAATGTAGCAAGTTGGTTCGAAAAGCCCAATCTTTCTTATGACCATAGAAAAGAGGCAGACGATGCTCTCGTTATGCTTCAAAGAAATCAATATTCAGAACATCAGGCTGCGCAGAATATAATTGATGTATATGGTTTGTTCAACAAAAATCTTCCACAAGTCCTTAAAACAAAAGGATTGTCTATAGATGTTTTTGCAAACTACCTTTTCACAAAGGTTATCATTCTTCGAATTCCAGTTCCGCAAGACACTCAATTGAACCATTACTTTGAGATAATGAACACTCGTGGAGAGCAGCTCGAAAAACATGAGGTTCTTAAAGCAGTATTAATGAACAATCTTTCGCCTAACGAGCATAAACTTTTCCATCTTATATGGGAAGCTTGCTCTGATATGAGTTCATATGTCCAAATGAACTTTTCGGTTGCTCAAAGGGAAATTATCTTCGGCGATAAATGGACGCATCTGCAATTTGAAGATTTTGATTCTCTGTGTAATGAGATTGAAATCGATAATAATAGTTCTTCGATTGAAGATAATGAAGACTGTGCTCTTCATACGCTCAACAACCTTTTTGAGGATGCTAAAAACAATAAAAGGTATGAACTACCTCGCGATGGAAGCCTAGATGAGGGAAAGCAAGACCGTTTCGGATCCATTATCAATTTCCCAAACTTCCTTCTGCAAGTACTCAAAGTGTGCTATCATGGCAGCGACTTTTATCGAGAAGATGTAGATGCTGGAATCAGACTTGATGACAAGGCCTTGATACCTACCTTCCAAAATGTGTTAAAGTCTATAGCAAACGAGACAGAAAGAAGGTGCTTTGTTAAATTCTTTATTATGGAGCTACTCTTATTGAGAGTCCAATATGATAGTTATGTGATTAAACGAGAATATCTCAACGGATCCGAGAGTTGGAGCTTGAAGTCAATTCGAAAATATGACAACAACAAAGCAAATTATGTAAATACGTTTTCTGCGGGTAGCTCTGAAGACGAGAATGACCTCGGTAAAGAAATCAGGATGCTGGAAGCGATGTTCCATGTCTCTGCACCTACCCAGATTTACAAGCATTGGCTGAATGCTTTGCTTTACTATATTCATAAGTGTATTCATAAGCAAGAAGACTTCGACTCTTCTTGCTTGCGGGAACGGTTATACCATTTGGCTTGCAGTTATATGCTGGATATCTATATAGGTAAAGAAAAGTCTGATTTTGAAGACATTATTTACCGTAGCGACAGCGATGACTTCTTACCTTATCATAACACCGATAATATAGACTGGAGTCAAATAGACTGTGGTTGCAATGTTCACAATTTCGTATTCAACTTCTATGATTTTATTACTTGGAAGGAGAATCCTTCGAAATACTCGAAGTTCGAATTTTCATATAGAACATCGGTAGAGCATTTTTATCCGCAGAATCCTATGCCTGGATATGACAACCTAAAAGATAAGGGACTTGACAGTTTTGGTAATCTGTGCCTTATCAGCAGAGGCGTGAACTCTAAATTCAGCAACAATATGCCAAAAGCTAAACTGGACAATTTTGGTCTTATAGAAGAAGTCCGAAATGGTCTTAGCCTAAAGTTGTTGGAAATGATGGATATTGTGAAGAACAAAGGAGACTGGGGTGAGACGGAAATCAAGGAATTTGACGAGTCTGCCAAAAAAAGAATTTTAGAAGCATTGCAGCAAATAGGTTAAAACTATCTTTTTCCTACGACGTAGTACATTTCCTTAATTCTGCAACACTATTATAAATTAAGGCACAGGGGGAATTTTCCGTGGATTTCCCCCGTGCCGTTTTGTCTTGCTGACAAGTTCAAATTAGTTAACCCTATTTATACACAAAGTGGACTATGACGTTTTGCTTTTAGAATCAAAGTTCTGCAAGCCTGGGCATGAGATATATTCCAGATTAGGCACCTGTTCGATCGTAGCAGAATTTGATGGCCGAACTCTCCATATATTCTATTCTAATCATTTTGAATTTCTTGACTATACTCCTTGGAGAGAATTCCTATATGCAGAAAATGAGGATGGATGTAGACATGGGAATACCTTATTACGATCTCGATTACATTCTGAAATGATAATATTTCAGCAAACATTTCATTTTCTTCGATACAGTGCCCATGTTTGGCATACCCAATGCCGACCTTTGCATCATCTAAAATAATAACATATAATAATATGGAACAGAAAACAAATGATGAATTCATGCGTTACATCCTCATAGAGGAAGCATGGAAAGAAGTATCCAACAATTTCTCGTGGAGCGAGACTTTGCTTGAAAAGTACAAAAACCGCGTTGATTGGGATAAAATCTCCTCTAACAACAATATTCGCTGGACAATTCCTATGATTGCCAAGTTTTCCAAATATATAAATTGGATTACTTTCTCGGAGAGTGCCAACGAAGAAGTCTTGACTCCGGAAGTGATAGAGACGTTCAAGGACAATTGGGACTGGCACGCTCTGTCAGGTAATCAAAATCTACAGCTGTCTTGCCAGGATTTGGAGAAATATGCAGACTCTATGGATTGGGAAAAGATAATTTCAAGATGGGATTGTAAACTTTTTGATGAAAGCGGTATCGATTTCTATGAGAAGTTTCGAGAGTATATCCCTGCCAGTAAGCTTCAGGGGTCATACCTTTGGGATGAAATGGTGGAACAACAGAAGAAGTCACTAATTCGTGAAATTATATCATAACGCAAAAAGTCTATAGTATGGCACTTTGGAAAAATACAGTAAAGAACAATGGCAACGCCGCTTGTAAAAACAAGAGACAACACCTTAAAAAAGGTATGTTTGTGGAAACCAGCACTGAAACTACGCCGCCGCCTATCAGTTTGACACGTAAACAACCCTTCTGTCAGTAGAGGCAAAATACTAATAATAATACTACCTTTGCTTTGTGGATAACCCTGTGGAAAAGCAGGGGAATAACCTTTTCATAACCCTGTGGATTTCCACCAGCCAACTGCCGAAACCTACCCAGAGTGGATATCCACAGGGTTATCCAAGCCGATTTAGACAACTTTTCAACGGATTTAGGCGCTCAAAAGATATAAACTTATTATCTTTGCAACAGATTGTGGAAATGTGGAAAAATGGGTTTACTAACTGACTATCAGAAAATACAAAAAATGATAAAGCAGGGAAAAGGCTAGGAAAGTGTGGATAATGGAAAACGGGCAATAAGCCCCAAAAGTTATCCACGTTATCCACGGCCTATCATAACTCATCATATTTTCTTTTAGAAAGAAAAAAAGAAATAATAATATAAAGAAGTTGAGAATATGAACGTGAAAGAAGAATGGAAGTCGAAAGGTTTCATTGATGAGCCCGTTGATGAGTCTCTGGATCTGAAGCAGGAGATACGCCGTCTCTGCCGCGAGAAGGACGCTATCATCCTGGCCCACTACTACACGATGCCGGAAATACAGGACATAGCCGACTTTGTCGGCGACTCGCTGGCCCTGGCGCGTGAGGCGGCCAAGACGGAGGCCAAGGTGATGGTTATGTGTGGCGTCCACTTCATGGCCGAGACCTGCAAGCTGCTCTCGCCGGAGAAGACGGTGCTCTCGCCCGACCTTACGGCGGGCTGCTCGCTGGCCGACAGTTGCAAGGCTGAGGACCTTCGGAAGTTTAAGGAAGAACACCCGGGCTACGAGGTGGTCTCCTACGTCAATACGACGGCGGCGGTGAAGGCGCTGACCGACGTGGTGGTGACCTCGGGCAACGCCAAGAAGGTGATCGACTCCATCCCCAAGGACACGAAGCTCATCTTCGGACCAGACTACAACCTCGGAAGCTATATCAACTCCGTGACGGGCAGAAACATGTTGCTGTGGAATGGTGGCTGTCACGTCCATGAGCGCTTTAGTGTGGCGGAGATCGTCAAACTCAAGGAGCAGCATCCCGAGGCTGTCGTCATGGCCCATCTGGAGTGTAAGGCGCCCGTGCTGGCCGCTGCCAACGTGAAGGGATCGACGGCCACGATGCTCCACTACGCACAGGATCATCCTGAGGTCAAAGAGTTTATTGTTGCTACAGAGGCTGGTATCCTCCATGAGATGCAGCGCACCTGTCCCAACCAGACTTTCCTCCCTGTGCCTCCTGAGGTGACGGAGGGTGGCAGAGGCTGCGCTTGCACGGAGTGTGAGTATATGAAGAAGAACACGCTCGAGAAGGTGTATAACGCACTGAAGTATGGCTGGCCTGCCGTAGAGGTGGATCCTGCCATTGCACGCGACGCCGTGAAGCCCATCGAGCGCATGCTCTCCCTCAGTTAATCCGCATGAAGGGTAGGGTGGCTTATCAGTTATAAAAATACAGCAGGATGATGGAAAGGTCCGTCTCCTGCTGTATTTTACTTTTTATCTGAATGGGAACAAGCGGATTGGTTCTAAAAAACAACAAACAAGTCTTATATACAATAATCAAACTTATCTTATGAGGAAAATCGTATGTTCAGTATTTGCATTGTGCTGCTGCTCGCTGGTGCTTGCGCAGGAGAAGACGCGCAGTCTGTCGGTAGAACTGCTTGGTGCGCAAAATGTGGTGGGCGTCAACTATGATAGCCGTTTCAAGGGCAACTCGGGCTGGGGCTACCGAGTGGGCATAGGCTATGGTTATGGAGACAATTCCAGTTGGATCGATCAGAAAATCAGTGGTGTGGGTGTGCCGTTGGAGTTGAATTACCTGCTTGGAGAGAAGAAGAGTAAACTGGAGGTAGGCTTTGGCGCCAGTCTGGGTATGTATCATGTCAAGGAAACGTCATGGTTCTATTCTCAGCCCGTGCCGCCCGAGACGGAAGGAATTGCAGAGCCCTATGAATCGAAGGAGAACCGTTTCGGCTATTTCTTGTTTGGCAACATCGGCTATCGCTACCAGCGTACCAACGGTTTTATGTTTCGCGTAGGCTTATCGCCGTCGTTCAACTTCGGCGATAAGCATGGCCTCAGTAAGTCCGCCTTCTACCCGTACATCGGACTTGGCTGGTCGTTCTGACGCTATCAAGGCGGACTGTTTTTTTCTATATATATAAGGTATGTTTTTCTATATATAAATAATGTATAGGATAATGTATAGGAAAACCTACTGAGCGTTCTCCTCCTCTTCCTTGGTGAGCACGTGGTCCACACCTTCCATACGGTCTATTAGATAGACGGGGCGGCGCTTGGTCTCGATGAAAACTTTGCCGAGGTATTCGCCGATAATGCCCAGGGAGATGAGCTGCACGCCTCCGAGGAAGAGGATGAGGATGACGATGGTGGGGAAGCCTTGGACAGCTTCGCCGACCACAAGCGTCTTGATGAAGACATAGACCATGTAGAGGATGGCCAGTAGGGCACTGAGCAGGCCGATGATGGTGGAAAGGCGGAGCGGGGCGGTGGTGTAGGAGGTGAGGCCGTCGATGGCCAAGTCAGCCAGGCGGCGGAAGTTGAAGGACGACTGGCCTGCCGTGCGCTTCTGCTCGTGGTAACTGATTTCCTGTTTCTTGAAGCCAATCCACACGTACATTCCCTTGGTGTAGCGTTGCGACTCGCGAAGTTGCCGCAGGGCGAGGATGCAGCGACGGTCGAGGAGGCGGAAGTCGCCTACGTTTTCGAGTACGTCGAAGCGGGTGGAACGGTTGAGGAGGCTGTAGTAGAGGCGGCTCAGACGGCGCCGCAGCCAACTCTCGCGGGCGATGTCTCGCCGCGCATAGACGTCCTGTGCTCCCTCCTCCCAAAGGTGCAGCATGTCGGGTATGAGGGCAGGCGGATGCTGGAGGTCGGCGTCGAGGATGATGACGCAGTCGCCCGAGGCGTGGTCGAAGCCCGCCAGCATGGCATTCTCCTTGCCAAAATTGCGTGAGAGGCTGATGAAGGCCACCCGCGGGTCCTTGCGACGCAGTTGGCGCATAACGCTGAGCGACTGGTCGCGGCTGCCGTCGTCGATGAGCAATACCTCCCATTGGTATTGCACCTGGCTGTCCATGACCTCGCACAGGGCTGCATGGAGGGCGGGGAGCGACGACTCCTCGTTGTAGCAGGGAATGAGCAGGGTGACTTTCTTCATGTTTTCTTATTTCGTATATCTTTGGAGACGGATAGTCGATAGTTGAGTTGGGTTTGGAAACCCAACAGAAACTCTATGGCCGAGCTGTTTTTGAAACCTACAGAGATTTTATAGCAGGGGGCGAGGAAAATCAGTTGATGACGGCAATCTTGCAGACCACACCTTTGCTGCCATCCTCCGTGGCTGCCTCGACCATATAGACGCCACTTGCCACCCGTTTGCCGTCGAGGTCGTTGCCGTCCCATGTGAAGGTGCCACCCTGGCTTCTACCCTCGGCCACGAGTATTCCCGCGGTAGTGACAATCTTCACGTCGGCGTTGTAGCTCAGTCCCGTGACGGTGATAGTCCCACGGTAGTCTGGGCGAACGGGATTGGGATAGGCGTAGGTGGTCTCCTTGTCCATCGTCTGCGAGGGCTCCGAGGCGTCGCTCAGATAGGAGCAGAGACCCTTGTCGGTGCCGATGAAGACCTCTCCCGTCTTGGGGTCGATGGCCAGCGACTCGATGTTGTCGCTCACGAGACCACTGTTGGAGGAAAGGAAATGGTGAACCTGCGTGTTGAGGTCGGCGCTGATGAGATAGACGCCGTTGCCGCCCGTGCCAAACCACTTGCGGTTGCCGCCATCGACGGCCATGCAGGTGATGTCGATGTTGTTGAGCAGGTAGTCGGCGAGGTTGCTGCCGTCGTTGCGCGGCACCTTGTACTGCTGGAAGACCACGCTTCCGGGATCGGTTGACAGGTCGGAGGGCTGCAGATAGACAGGGCCACCGTTGAGTCCCGCCCAGATATTTCTGTCGCGGTCCTCCGCCATGCAGCGCACGCCACCGCCGCCATTGACCTCGGCATTGTCCTCGTTGACGAAGCGCGTATAGCGGTTGATACCCTTTGTGGAGGGCTGATAGACTACCAGGGCTGGCGTCTTGTAGTGGTTGTTGGCCAACCAGAGGTTACCCGAGGTGTCGAAGGTCAGGCAGCCGCCGTTGTTGAGCGATGTGTTATCGCTGCCCATGAACGACTTGTTGTGGTGGCTCACCCATTCTCCCTCCTTAGTGAGCTGGCTCAGGGAGGAACCATCGCTGATGCCATTGAAGACCCACAGGTCGCCCGTGGTGTCAAACTTCAGTCCGCTGACGATGACATAGTCCTTGTTGCCAGCCGCCACGCCATGGGCCACCTGCAGGCAGCCTCCACTATTATCGTAGTTATACTCGCGGACGAAGGTGCCGTTGCTAAACTCGTAGAGGCCGGTTCTGCCTCCCGCCAGGACGCGGGCAGGATTGGTGGGATCGACGTCTATACACATCAAGTCGAGATACTGGTGGCCCGTCTTCGCCGCCACGTCGTCCTCATAGATTTGCCACTCTCCGCCGTCGAGCACCTGGATGGTGGCGGGACGGCGCAGCTCGGTCAGTCCGTAGCCGCCACCGACGGTATAGAGTTTGCCGCCGCTATAGCGCATGAAGCCGAAGTAATTGTATTGGGGGCCGCCCGGTGAAAGCGTCTTCGCTGTAGCCATCAGATCGGGGTCAGGACTCACGCTGCGCGCCACATACTCGCCCGTGCGCCGCCAATTGCCCTTGTCGAGCAGGTTGTCCGTCATGAGGGCCCGATACTGTCCCTTCTGCTTCGACTCGGCGTAGATGTAGCCGCCCTCGATGTGGCAGTAGTCCACGGCAAAGCCGAGGTTGTAGGTGTTGGCTATCTCCGCCTGCGCCACATTGAGGCAGACGATGCCGAAGCCTGTGGCGATGTAGCAGAGTTTCCCGTAGTTGTAGATGCTGTGGATGGTTTTGTCGGCGGTCATGGAGTGGTTGTAGTAGTCGCTGATGCTCACTACGTTGTCCTTGCCATCGACCAAGTCGATATAGCCCGACTCATAGATGACGACGAGGCGCGCGGCCCCCTTGTTCCACCCGATGAGCGTCACGCCCGTATCGGTCAGTCCGTTGGTCTTGTCGAAGGTGTGGATGCTCTGGTCCTTCTCGTTGTAGGCATAGAGGTCGTTGGAGGCGAGGACGTAGAGCCGGTCGCCTCCTTTCTCCACCCATGTGGGGTTGTGGTAGGACATATACGCCTTCCACGTTCCGATTTCCTGTGCCTGCAGGCCCGTGGCCGAACTCAGGAGTCCGGACAAGAGCAGGGCTGATACGAAATGTTTCATCATCTATGAGATATAAATAGGTATAAATGGGGACGGACAAGCCTTGACGGGCAAGGATAGCTGTTCCGCCTTGTGCTTACGCCTTCTCTCCGTGGAGAAACGCCACCAGTTTTCTGACGGCTCTTCCTCGGTGGGAAATTTGGTTTTTGACGGTCTCGCCCAGTTCGGCAAACGACTGGTCGTAGCCTTCGGGGATGAAGATGGGGTCGTAGCCGAAGCCTTCCGTGCCATGCTTCTCCAGGGCGATCGTTCCCTCCACCTCGCCACAGAAGCAGTCCGTGCGGGGCGAGGCCGACGGCGCGTCCTGTCTCCTTATTAACGTGATGATGGTGCGGAATCGTGCCTTGCGGTTGTTATTATTTCCTAATTTGGCCAGCAGTTTGCGCATATTGGCCTCGCTGTCGTGGTCTGTTCCTTCGGCGTAGCGCGCGCTATGGACTCCAGGCTCGCCACCCAAGGCATCGACTTCCAGTCCCGTGTCGTCGGCAAAGCAGTCGTAGCCATAGTGGTCGAAGACATACTGTGCCTTGGCGAGGCTGTTCTCCTCCAGCGTAGCCCCGTCTTCGGGAATATCCTCGTGGCAACCGATGTCGGCCAAGGATAGGAGCTCGTAGCCCGTTCCCAGTATCTCGCGCAGTTCGCGCAGCTTGTGCGCGTTGTTGGTTGCAAAAACCAGTTTTATCTTGTCGTTGTTCATCTTCTATTCGTTGTTTATATTCTTCTAGTCCATCATCTTCTTGTTGATCATACTTTTTCCTCTGCGGCAGGAATTTCTCCCTTTATAGTGGGTTTCTGTTCCTTTGCGTCAGGGACTTCTGTATGGTTCTTTTGGGCTGCTTTCTCGGTTTCCTCGCCCAGTGCCATTTCCTTGCGCATCTTCTCCGAGATATTGCCCTTGATCTCGTCGAAGCCATTGCCAAAGACGCCAATGACGGCCGACTGTGAGACGAAGGCGTGGGGGTCCACATACTTGATGAGGCGGAAGATATACTGGCTCTCGCGCTTGCGTGCCAGGACGAAGAGCACCTTGGTCGGTGTGTTGGTGAACCAGCCGTAGCCGTCGAGTATCGTCACGCCGTGGTGGGTGGTGCTGCCAATGGCGCTGGCTATCTTCTCATAGTTTTTGGAGAAGATCAAGAACTGCACACTCTGTCGTCGCGAGTTGAATACGTAGTCGAGCATGACGTTCTCCGTCAGCAGCGTGAAGAGGCCGAAGACCACCGTGTGGAGACGCTCCTGCATCGTTGCGCCAAAGGCTGAGAAGAAGAGACAGGAACCGATGATGCAGAAGTTGACGCAGATGAGGACGTTGCCCAGCGAGATGTCCTTGTACTTGTTGATGCAGGCCGCGATGATATCCGTGCCACCGGTCGATCCATTGCTCAGGAAGACGATGGCAAGGCCCGATCCGGTGAACATCGTGCCAATAATCAAGGCCATGAACGTGTTGCCTGCTCCGAGGATTTGGATCATCTGGCCGTCGCCCCCCGTCATCCAACTCTGTGCCAGCGTGAGCATGGTGGAGAGCAGAACGATGGCGTAGATGGTCTTGAGCAGGAAGCGCAGGCCCAGGATCTTCAGCGCCGCGATGAGCATGACGACGTTGAGCGTCAGGTAGGTTTGGTAGATGGGAATGCCCGTGACGTAGAATACGATGGCGGAGAGACCCGTCAGCGCACCTGTCACAATCTTGTAGGGCAAGAGGAAGCAGGTCCATCCTATGGTGTAGAACATCAGGCCCAGGGCGATGCAGAGGTAGTCCAGCATCTGGTTTTTCATGTGCTCCCTACTGTTGAGAAAGTTTTTTACCGTTTTTGACATAATTGCTATTGAGATATACTGTTACTATTGATACTATAGAGATATACTATACTATAGAGATATACTATTGCTGAGATAAAATCTATTGAGATAATCTTGTGTCTGTGAAGAGGGGTCGGAAGATGTTTTCAGCTCCCGACCCCTGTTATGCTAATCGTCTTTGGTCGGTCTATTTTACCACGATGTTGATGATGCGTCCCGGTACGACGATGGTCTTGACGACCTGCTTGCCCTCCAGGTACTTCTGGCTTCGCTCGTCGCTCATGGCCGCCTCGATGATGGCCTCCTTGCTGGCCGTGGCGGGCAGGTTGATCTGGAAGCGCGCCTTGCCGTTGAAGGAGACAGGCATCTGCACTTCGTCCTCGACGAGGTAATCTTCGTTCCAGGTCGGCCACTTGGTGTCGCAGACGCTTCCCTTGCCGCCTGTCTGCTCCCAGAGCTCCTCGGCAATGTGGGGAGCGAAGGGTGCGAGGACCGTCACCAGGGTACGGAGGATGCGGAGGTTGCGACACTTCTGCTGCGTCAGCTCGTTGGTGCAGACCATAAATGCGCTTACGCTCGTGTTGTAGGAGAAGACCTCGATGTCCGTGCTCACCTTCTTGATGAGTTTGTGGAGGCTCTTGAGTTCTTCCTTCGTCGGATCTTCGTCGAGGAGATCCTGCTGGAAGAGTTTCCAGAACTTCTTCAGGAAGCGGTGGCAACCGTCAATGCCGTTGGTGTCCCAAGGCTTGCTGGCCTCCACCGGACCGAGGAACATCTCGTAGAGGCGGAGCGTGTCGGCGCCATACTGGCTTACGATGTCGTCGGGGTTGACCACGTTGAACATCGACTTCGACATCTTCTCAATGGCCCAGCCACAGACATACTTGCCGTCCTCGAGGACAAACTCGGCGTTCTTCAGTTCGGGACGCCAGGCGCGGAAGGCGTCGAGGTCGAGGATGTCGGCGTGGACGATGTTCACGTCGACGTGGATCGGTGTGGTGTCGTACTGGTCCTTCAGTCCCTTGGAGACGAAGACGGGGTGTTCGGCAGCGTCGGCTGCATTGACACGATAGACGAAGTTGCTGCGGCCCTGGATCATGCCCTGGTTGACCAGTCGCTGGAAGGGCTCCTCCTTGCAGCTCACGCCGAGGTCGAAGAGGAACTTGTTCCAGAAGCGTGAGTAGATGAGGTGGCCCGTGGCGTGCTCCGTTCCGCCGACGTAGAGGTCTACGTTCTGCCAATACTCGTCGGCCTTCTTGCCCACGAGTGCCTGGTCGTTGTGCGGATCCATATAGCGGAGGTAGTAGGCGCTGGATCCGGCGAAGCCCGGCATGGTGCAGAGCTCGATGGGGAAGACGGTCTTATGGTCGATGAGTTGCTTTTCGACCACGCAGCGCTTCTCCGTGTCCCAGGCCCACTTCTCGGCGCGTCCCAATGGAGGCTCGCCACTCTCGGTGGGCTTGTAGGCGTCGATCTCGGGCAGCTGCAGCGGCAGGCAGTCTTCGGGAATCATATAGGGCATGTCGTCCTTGTAATAGACGGGGAAGGGCTCGCCCCAGTAGCGCTGGCGGGAGAAGATGGCGTCGCGCAGGCGGTAGTTGACCTTGACCTGGCCGATGCCCTGCTCGGTGATAAAGGCCTTGGTCTTGGCGATGGCCTCCTGAACGGTCAGCCCGTTGAGCGTGAGCGTGGAGTTCACACCCTCGCGCGGCGAGTTCATGACCGTGCCCTCCTTGGCGTCGAAACTCTCCTGGCTGACGTCGGCTCCCTCGATGAGCGGGACGATGGGCAGCTGGAAGTGGCGAGCGAAGGCGTAGTCGCGTGAGTCGTGGGCCGGGACGGCCATGATGGCTCCCGTGCCGTAGCCGGCGAGCACATATTCAGAGATCCAGATGGGGATGCGCTCGCCCGTGAACGGGTTGACGCCATAGGATCCGGAGAAGACACCCGTCACCTTGTGGTCGGCCATGCGGTCGCGCTCCGTGCGCTTGGCGACATAGGCGAGATAGGCCTCCACCTCCTCGCGCTGCTCGCTGGTAGTCAGCTGGGCTACCAGCTCCGACTCCGGAGCCAGTACCATGAAGGTGACGCCGAAGATCGTGTCGGCACGTGTGGTGAAAATGGTGAAGTGGCCGCGGCGTTCCTCCGTGCCCTCGGGTGTGATGCTCTCGAAGCGCATCTCCGCTCCCTCGCTGCGTCCCACCCAGTTGCGCTGGGTCTCCTTGATGGAGTCGCTCCAGTTCACGAGATCCAGTCCGTCGAGCATCCGCTGCGCATAGGCCGAGACGCGCAGGCACCACTGGCGCATCTTGCGCTGGACGACGGGGTAGCCACCGCGCACGCTCACGCCGTCCACCACCTCGTCGTTGGCCAGCACCGTGCCCAGGTCCTGGCACCAGTTGACCATCGTCTCGCCGAGGTAGGCGATGCGGTAGTTCATGAGCGTCTGCTGCTGCTCCTTCTCATTCATGCTCCGCCAGTCGCGGGCCGAAAAGACGAGCGGCTCCGTCTGGGCCACGTCCATGTCGAGCGTGCCCTCCTCCTCGAAGTGGCGCACCAGCTCGTGGATGGGGCGCGCCTGCTTCGTGCGGTTGTCGTAGTACGACTCAAACATTCGCTCAAAGGCCCATTGGGTCCAATGGTAGTAGCCGGCGTCGCAGGTGCGCACCTCGCGGCTCCAGTCGAAGCAGAATCCTATCTTGTCCAGCTGCTCGCGGTAGCGCTTGATGTTCTGCTCCGTCGTCACCGCCGGGTGCTGTCCGGTCTGGATGGCATACTGCTCGGCGGGCAGTCCGTAGGCATCGTAGCCCATGGGGTTGAGGACGTTGAAGCCCTGCTGGCGCTTGTAGCGCGCGTAGATGTCGCTGGCGATGTAGCCCAGCGGGTGGCCGACGTGCAAACCTGCTCCCGAGGGATAGGGGAACATGTTGAGGACGTAGAACTTCTTACGTGTTGGGTCCTCCGTCACCTGGTAGGTCTGATGGTCCCGCCAGTGCTGCTGCCATTTCTGTTCGATCTCTCTGAAATCGTATTCCATTGCTATGTTTTTGTGTTATCGCTTGTACTGTTTGCCGCCCGAGGGGGTGTTTGGGGCAATTTGCGTGCAAATTTACAAAAAACTTTCCTCATTGAAGCGTTTTTTTCCGTGATATTCCCCTGTCGTTCCCTAAATTTGGAACGAATTGTTCCGAAAACCTTGTTGAGGCCCTGTCGGCTCACCCGATAATCCAAAATCACCCCAAAATAGGCTCATGAGACAAATCGGAAACAACTCATCAAAAACGCCTCAAATCATACTCAAAAAATGAAGTTATATTCATCGGCCTATGAAGTTAACTTCATTTTTCGAAGGTCTTAGAGATAGGTGTGATTCTACCAAATGACGTCATAGAGACTATCGCATTGACAACTCATGAGACACATAGAACAAGGAGCGACCCACGGTAGCTGAGGGCCCGTCTCAATGGTAGCTTACCCTTCGTCTTGGTCGTAGCTTACCCTTTGTTTCGGTTGTAGATAAGATTCGACTGCAGATCTCTTGTGGAACGACCTCATTCAGGCGGCGGATTGTTACAATTCGATGACGTTTGTCTAAAAATATGTTTGGCTACTAATAAATAATTATAAATCGTTTGTTGCTCTTTGGTATTGTCGCTAACTTTGCATTCCTCAAAAAACGCCCCCTCCCTTCGCCCTAGGCTAAGGGAAAGAAGAGAGAAAGTGGAGTGGGGCGGTAAGTATAAGATTATCAATGATGAAAGATCAACAACACATCATGGGGCTTCGTGCCGAGGAGGTGGTGGCCAGTCGTCAGAAATACGGGGAAAATGTCCTTACTCCGCCGAAAAAAGCGTCCGTCTGGTCGCTTTTCCTGGAGAAGTTCAAGGACCCGCTGATCATTATCCTGCTCTTCGCGGGTGTCCTCTCTATCGGCATAGCCTGCTACGAGTATTATGGTCTGCACCACGGCGCGACGGTCTTCTTCGAGCCGGTGGGCATCTTTGTGGCTATATTCCTGGCTACGGCCGTGTCCTTCTACTTCGAGCGCGAGGCCGACAAGCAGTTTTCCATTCTTAACCAGGTCCACGACGATGAGCCCGTGGAGGTGATTCGCGACGGCAACGTCACCTCCATCCCCAAGCGCGAGGTAGTGGTGGGCGATATAGTGGTGCTGCCGACGGGAGCGGAGATTCCCGCAGACGGCGAACTCTTGGAGGCGGTGAGCCTCTCGGTCGATGAGTCGTCGCTCACGGGAGAGCCCGTCTGCCGCAAGAGCATTCACCCCGAAGACTTCGACCCCAATGCCACCTTTGCCACCAACCGCGTCTTGCGCGGCACGAAGGTGATGGAGGGCCACGGCAGGATGCGCGTCACGGCCGTGGGCGACGCCACGGAGAATGGCAAGGTCTTCGAGGCCGCACAGATAGACAATAGTGTCCGCACGCCGCTCAACGAGCAACTGGACCGCCTCGGACTGCTGGTGACCAACGTCAGTTATGTATTCGCAGCCCTCATCATCGTGGGACGGCTCATCGTCTTCTTCGACTGGGCGCCCGTGGTCTGGACGCTGGCTCTGCCCACGGCGCTGTTCTTCTACCTCGTCATCTGCCGTTTCAAGCGTTGGCGCTGGACGTTCAAGGCCGTGGCTTCCACCAGCTACTTCCTCCTGCTGCTGGCCATGATCTACTATTTCCATCTGTCGCTTGGCGGCGCGGAGCAATGGGACGACCTGGTGACTTATACGCTCAACACGCTGATGATAGCCGTGACGCTTATAGTCGTCTCCGTGCCCGAGGGACTTCCCATGGCCGTGGCGCTGAGCTTGGCTTACAGTATGCGGCGGATGCTCAAGACCAACAACCTCGTCAGAAAGATGCATGCTTGCGAGACGATGGGGGCTACGACCGTTATCTGTACTGACAAGACGGGCACGCTGACGCAGAACAAAATGCAGGTCTATGAGAGCCGTTTCTTCGGGATGCCTTCGGGATGCCTTCGGGATGATGCTGTGGCCGAGGGAATGGCCGTCAACTCCACGGCCTCGCTGGATTTCTCCGACCCGAAGTCGCCCCAGGTGCTGGGCAACCCTACTGAAGGTGCTCTCCTGCTGTGGCTCGACCAGCAGGGCGTGGACTACCGCCAGTTGCGCGAGGCTGCTTCCATCGACGAGGAACTGCCCTTCTCTACGGAGCGCAAATATATGGCTACTGTCGTCCGCTCGCCTCGGCTTGGAGGGCAGCGTGTGCTCTACGTCAAGGGTGCGCCCGAGATCGTGCTCTCGCTCTGTGCCCAGACGGCAGGGAACGTGGCGCGCGAGACCATCGATGGCTGGCTGGCTGGCTATCAAGGCCAGGCCATGCGTACGCTGGGCTTTGCCTCGTTGCCACTCAAGGACGGCGAGGAGGCCATCGCCGAGGGCAAGGTGGTGGCGAAAGGCCTTACCTTCCAGGGTATTGTGGCTATCAGCGACCCCGTGAGGGCCGATGTGCCGGCAGCAGTAGAGGAATGTATGAAGGCGGGCATCTTGATCAAAATCGTCACGGGCGACACGCCAGGAACGGCCAAGGAGATAGGGCGCCAGATAGGTCTCTGGACTCCGCAGGACGGAGACAGGGAAATCATCACCGGGCCGGAGTTTGCTGCCCTCTCGGACGAGGAACTTGCTCGCCGTGTGATGGACTTGAAAATCATTGCCCGGGCGCGCCCCATGGACAAAAAACGGCTCGTAGAGGCGCTGCAGAAACTCGACCAGGTCGTGGCCGTGACGGGCGACGGAACCAATGACGCACCTGCCCTCAAGGCGGCCCACGTCGGACTATCGATGGGCGACGGAACGGCCGTGGCCAAGGAGGCGAGCGACATCACGATCATCGACAACTCGTTCTCTTCCATCGGCAAGGCCGTGATGTGGGGACGCTCGCTCTATAAGAACATCCAGCGCTTCCTGCTCTTCCAGCTCACGGTCAATGTGGCGGCGTGCTTCATCGTTCTCAGCGGCGCCTTCATGGGCACGCAGAGCCCGCTCACGGTCACGCAGATGCTATGGGTGAATCTCATCATGGACACCTTTGCCGCCATGGCTCTGGCTTCGCTGCCGCCTTCGGAGCGCGTGATGCGGGACAAGCCGCGAGACCGCAAGGCCTTCATCCTCACCCGCGCGATGTATGAAAATATCCTGGGTGTGGGCGGCTGTTTCTTCGTCTTGCTCTTTGTGCTGCTCTATATCTTCGAGCACGCCGGCATCACGAGTCTCATGGACTTGCTCCACGTGCGCCTCGGAGCGTCCGACGGACTGACCCGCTACGAGGAGACGCTCTTCTTCACCATCTTCGTGATGACCCATTTCTTCTATATCTTCTGTTCCAGGGCATTCGAGACGGGACGCAGCGCCCTCCATTTCAAGGGCTGCAAGGGACTGCTGCTGATCGTGGCCATCATCTTCATTGGACAGATAGCCATGGTAGAACTGCCGGGAATACAGCATTTCTTCAACGTCTGCGACCTCAAAGTGGCGGACTGGGCCATCATCATCCTGGGCTCTTCCCTCGTCCTGTGGGTGCGGGAGGGCTGGAGCTGGCTCAAGCGCTGCGTCGGCTAAGGACACAGAATCTGTGTGCTGGGCGGGCGCGCCTCGAACTTTTTGCGCCCGCCAGGCACAAAAACGCGGGTATCATTTTGCCATTCGGCCTTATTTTTGTATTTTTGCATCCTTGAACTTTCGCGAAGGGGAAGAGCCACGCTGCTTGCTTGATCTTTCCCCCTCTGCGGCAACAATTCAACAAGGCAAAGGCTGACTATGGCAACAAACGACAAGGGACTTACCCCCATGATGCGGCAGTTTTTCTCGATGAAGGAGAAGCACCCCGAGGCGCTGCTGCTCTTCCGCTGCGGCGACTTCTATGAGACCTACTGCGACGACGCGGTGGAGGCTGCGCGCATCCTGGGCATCACGCTCACGCGTCGCAACAACGGAGCGGCGAGTGGGGCGGAGATGGCGGGTTTTCCCCACCATGCCCTCGACACCTATCTGCCGAAACTCATCCGCGCTGGAAAGCGTGTGGCCATCTGCGACCAACTGGAGGATCCGAAGAAAAAGCGGGCCGCCATCAAGGGCAAGAAGGGCCTTTCGGAGATGGACAAGATGGTGAAGCGCGGCATTACCGAACTCGTGACGCCGGGCGTGGCCATGGGAGACAACGTGCTCAACTACAAGGAGAACAACTTTCTTGCCGCCATCCATTTCGGTAAGGGGGCTTGCGGTGTGAGTTTGCTTGATATTTCCACGGGAGAGTTTCTCACCGGAGAGGGCAACTACGACTATGTGGAGAAACTCCTGGGCAACTTCCAGCCGAAGGAGGTGCTCTACGACCGCACGCGCAAGCAGGACTTTGAACAGCAGTTTGGTACCAAATTCGTCACCTTTGAACTCGACGACTGGGTCTTCACCGATCAGACGGCGCGGCAGAAGCTCCTCAAGCATTTCAAAACCAAGAACCTCAAGGGTTTTGGCGTGGACCACCTGCGCAACGGCATCGTTGCCGCAGGGGCCATCATGCAGTATCTGGAATTGACCCAGCACACACATATCTCTCATATCACCTCGCTGCGCCGCATCGAGGAGGACCGCTACGTACGTCTCGACCGCTTCACCATCCGATCCCTGGAGCTCCTCCAGCCGATGCAGGAGGAGGGCACGAGTCTGCTTGACGTCATCGATCATACGGTCACGCCGATGGGCGGACGCATGATCCGACGGTGGACGGTCTTCCCGCTGCGCGATGTCAGGCAGATCAACGAGCGGCTCGATGGTGTGGAGTATTTCTACCGCGACACGGACTTCCGCGAGACGGTGGACGACGAGTTTCACCGCATCGGCGACCTGGAGCGCATTATCTCCAAGGCAGCGGTGGGCCGCATCTCACCCCGAGAGGTCAACCAGTTGCGCCATGCGCTGGCTGCCACTGTGCCCGTGAAGACGGCTTGCCTGGAGTCGGACAACGAGGCGATGCGGCGTGTGGGCGAGCGACTGAACCTCTGCGAGACGCTCCGAAAGAGAATAGAGCAGGAGATACAGCCCGACCCACCCCTGCAGATCAACAAGGGGGGCGTGATAGCGGCGGGCTTCAGTCCTGAGCTCGACGACCTGCGATCCATCCGCGACAATGGCAAGGAGTATCTGTTGCAGATACAGCAGCGGGAGATGGAAAAGACGGGTATCAGTTCGCTGAAGATAGGCTTCAACAACGTCTTCGGCTACTACCTGGAGGTACGCAACACGTTCAAGGACAGGGTGCCAGCGGAGTGGGTGCGCAAGCAGACCCTCGCCCAGGCGGAGCGCTACATCACCGAGGAACTGAAGGAGTATGAGGAGAAAATCCTCGGTGCCGACGAGAAGATCATCGCCCTCGAGACTTCGCTCTTCATGCAGTTGGTGGAGGACATGAGGGAGTATATCCCGCAGATTCAGATCAATGCCAATGTCATAGCCCATCTCGACTGCCTGCTCTCCTTTGCCAAGGTGGCGGAGGAGCAGGGCTACGTGCGCCCCGTGGTCGATGAGAGCGACGTGCTCGACATCAGCCAGGGTCGCCATGCTGTCATCGAGACGCAGCTTCCTGTCGGGGAGCGATATGTCCCCAATGATGTCTATCTGGACACGGAGCGCCAGCAGATTGTGATGATCACGGGTCCTAATATGTCGGGTAAGTCGGCCTTGCTGCGCCAGACGGCCCTCATAGCAATCATGGCCCAGATGGGCTGTTTCGTGCCTGCCGAGCGCGCCCGCATAGGACTGGTGGACAAGGTCTTTACAAGAGTGGGCGCCAGCGACAGTCTCTCCACGGGTGAATCAACGTTTATGGTGGAGATGACCGAGGCTGCCAATATTCTCAACAACGTCACGCCACGCTCGCTCGTGCTCTTCGACGAACTGGGGCGCGGCACGTCCACCTACGACGGCATCTCCATAGCCTGGGCCATCGTGGAATATCTCCACGAGCACAAGCGTGCCCAGGCTCGCACGCTCTTTGCCACCCACTACCATGAGCTCAACGAGATGGAGAAACGCTTCGACCGCATCAAAAACTACAATGTGAGCGTCAAGGAGATGGATGGCAAGGTGATCTTCCTCCGCAAACTGGAGCGTGGAGGCAGCGAGCACTCCTTTGGTATCCATGTGGCCGAGATAGCAGGTATGCCGCCCTCCATCGTCCGCAGGGCTTCGACGATCCTGAAGCAGCTGGAGGCGGACAACGCTCAGGTGGGGTCGGCGGGAAAACCGAATGTGGAGAATGTGGCGACGACCGACGGAATGCAGATGTCGCTCTTCCAGCTCGACGACCCCGTGCTCTCGCAGATCCGCGACGAGATACTACATCTCGACATCGACCACCTCACGCCGATGGACGCACTCAACAAGCTCAACGATATCAAGCGAATACTCAATGGCAAATAGCCCCTGGAGAGCGGCGTGCAGCATAATAAAATATAATAATGAGTTGGAACGCATGGCTATACAAGCAAAATTGCGTAACTTTGCACCCCAATCGAGTGATTGACTCAATTTATAAGGTAATAAGAACTTCAACAAGGAAAACAGAATGGCATATCTTTTTTCATCAGAGTCTGTCTCTGAAGGACATCCCGATAAAGTAGCGGACCAGATTAGCGACGCTTTGCTCGACCAGTTTTTGGCCTATGACGACAAGGCACATTGCGCCATCGAGACTTTCAACACAACGGGACAGGTGGTGATCATGGGCGAGGTGCGCTCCACGGAGTATGTCGATTTGCAGACCGTGGCCCGCAAGACCATCGACCGTATTGGCTACAATAAGGCTGAGTATCAGTTTGACTCGAAGTCTTGTGGTATTCTGACTGCCATTCACGAGCAGAGCGAGGATATCGATCGGGGCGTCAGCCGCGAGGACGAGGAGGCGCAGGGTGCTGGCGACCAGGGAATGATGTTCGGCTACGCCTGCAATGAGACGGCCAACTATATGCCCGTCACGCTCGATCTCGCTCATCTCATCATGCGGACGCTGGCAGACATCCGCAAGGAGGGTAAGCAGATGACCTATCTCCGCCCCGACTCCAAGAGCCAGGTGACGGTGGAATATAGCGACGAGGGTGTGCCGCAGCGCATCGTCACCATCGTCGTATCGACACAGCACGACCCCTTCATGGACGACGACGAGGCAATGCTGGCCCAGATTCAAAAGGATGTGGAGGAAATACTCATGCCGCGGGTGAAGGCGCAGATCGAGTCGGAGTCCGTCCTCGCACTCTTCAACGACGACATACAATATTTGGTCAACCCCACGGGCAAGTTTGTCATTGGTGGTCCTCACGGCGACACGGGCCTGACGGGCCGCAAGATCATTGTCGATACCTACGGCGGACGTGGTGCCCATGGTGGCGGCGCCTTTTCGGGCAAGGATTCTTCCAAGGTGGACCGATCGGCCGCCTATATGGCGCGCTACATTGCCAAAAACATGGTGGCTGCGGGTGTGGCCGATGAGGTGCTCGTGCAATTGGCCTATGCTATCGGCAAGGCGGAGCCCGTGAGTGTCTATGTCAATACTTATGGACGCAAGCATGTGGCGATGAGCGACGGCGAGATAGCCGCAAAGATAAAGGGTCTTTTCGATCTGAAGCCTAAGGCCATAGAGCGCCAGCTCAAGCTGCGCCAGCCGATGTATCTTGAGACGGCAGCCTATGGCCACATGGGCCGCAAGAACGAGGTGGTGAAGAAAAGCTTTACGAGCCGCTACCACGAGACGAAGACCATCGACGTGGAACTGTTCACCTGGGAGAAACTGGACCTGGTGGAGAAACTGAAAGAAGCATTCGGACTCTAAGCAAATGCCTGTTCTGCTGAAGGATACGCTGACGACGCAACCCGTCAATGAAAACGCGACGCCCAATCCGGGGTCCAATTTTACGACAATAGACGGGGAGACGCGCAACACGGCAGGGATGACTCCCTACCGTGTGTTGCAGGAGTTGCGTCCTGACGCGACCGAGGACCAGAAGGATTCGGCCATTCAGGCCCATTTCAAGGTCGGCGACATAGCCTACAACACGCGCACGGACACGATGACGACTTTCGGCATCCGGGTGCTGAAGGTGAAGCCCTTCGAGAAGACACGCTTCATGGACACGACCTACTTCCATGGCGGGAAGTATTTCCACCCCGAGCTCGGACTGCCACGGGTGGGCGTGGCGGGCGATCCTGCTCCCTATCTCCTGCGCAACGACAACACCATCACCTCGCTGCTGCTGGGCTGCTTCTTGTTGGCTATGTTTTCCTTTTCCTTCTCCAAAAATCTCTTCTTGCAACAGCTGAAGAATTTCTTCTTCGTGCCGCGCAGCGTGGCCGAGATGACAGAGACGGCCCTGGAGCGTCGCTTCCAGTGGTTCTTCATCCTCCAGACCGCCATGCTCTTGGGCATTATCTACTATGTCTATCAGGCGTTCTACCTCCATACCGACTTCGTCATCGACTCGCAACTGGCCCTTATCGCACTTTTTGCGGGCTTCTTCACGCTCTATTTCGGAGTGAAGTATGGTATCTATAAGTTTGTCAATTGGGTATTTTTCCATCGTCAAAATAATGAACAATGGAACCGATCCTGGCGACTGCTTAGTGCCACGGAGGGCGTGCTGCTTTTCCCACTCGTCCTTCTCGTCGTCTATTTCGACCTTCCGCTCCCTTCTGCCTTTATCTACACCGCTTCCATCATCGTTTTGGTGAAGATTCTGACCTTTTACAAAAGCTTCACCATCTTTTTCAGTCAATCGAACGTCCATCTGCAAATTATTTTGTACTTTTGTGCGCTCGAACTGATGCCGATCGTGACTTCGTGGGGCATTTTGGAAATGATAGCAAGCTATTTGAATATAAATTTTTAAGACAACGATGATTAAAAAGATTTTGATATCCCAACCACAGCCCAGTGCCAAATCTCCTTATTTTGACATAGAGAAAGCACAAGGTGTAGAAATGGTGTTCAGACCGTTCTTCAAAGTGGAAGGAATCACGGCCAAGGAGTTTCGCCAGCAGAAGATCAACATCCTCGACTACTCGGCTGTAGTGTTTACTTCGCGCCACGCTGTCGACAACTACTTCAAACTGGCCAAGGAAATGCGCATCACCATTCCTGAGGACATGAAGTACTTCTGTGTCATCGAAACCATCGCTCTTTATATTCAAAAATACGTCCAATACCGCAAGCGCAAGGTCTTCTTTGGCAAGACGGGCAAGATTGCGGACCTCATCCCGACTATGGTGAAGCACAAGGTGGAGAATTATCTCGTGCCGCAGAGTTCGGTCCACAACGACAGTCTCTCTTTGCTGCTGGACGAGAAGGGCCTCAAGCACCGCGAGTGTGTGATGTACCGGACGGTGAACAACGAACTGACGGAGGAAGAGGTGAAAAACTTCGACTATGACATGGTGGTCTTCTTCTCTCCCACGGGGGTGCAGTCGTTTATTAGTAGTATGCCCCAGTTTGAGCAGGGCGACGTTCGTATCGCAGCCTTTGGTCCTGCTACGGCTAAGGTGATCCGCGACTCGGGACTGCGTCTTGATTTGGAGGCACCCACCAAGGAGTTTCCGTCTATGACGGCAGCGGTGGAAAACTATCTGAAGCGAGAGAACAGAGTACAGCAATAATTCATAGAAGCGCATAGACCAAAGTATAATAACGCCCACGAAGATGACTGCGGGTAAGCACACATTCGGCAAGGAAGAGCATATCGTCAGCAAGTTGCAGATAGACCGTCTCTTCAGCAAAGGGGGCAGCCGTGCGTTGTCGGCCTTCCCGATTCGTGTGGTCTATCGTCTCTATGACCGTCCGGAGTATGACCCCGTGGCCGTGCAGGTGCTCCTGAGCGTACCGAAGCGCCATCTGAAGCATGCTGTGGCGCGCAATCGCGTGAAACGCCAATTGCGCGAGGCGTATCGCTTGCAAAAGAAAATCCTCGCCGAGGCGCTGCCCGAGGGCAACCATCTGGACCTGGCCTTCATTTGGCTGAGCGATGATTTGGTTGATACCGCGACCGTCCACCATCGCATGGGCAATCTCCTTGCCCGCCTGGCGGAGCGACTGGGTAGTGCCAAAGCCTGACGGACTTAGCACATAGCGTGATGATGAGACTTTCGGAAGCCGCGCGGGCACTTTCGCGCATCCTTAGCTGGTTGCTCATCCTGCCCATTCGCTTCTATCAGCAATGTATCTCGCCCTTCACGCCTCCCTCTTGCCGCTTCACGCCGACGTGCTCGGAGTATGCGCGTCAAGCAATAGCAAAGCATGGACCTTTCAAGGGTCTCTATTTGGCCATCCGCCGACTGCTCAGATGCCATCCCTGGGGTGGATCGGGCTACGACCCCGTGCCTTGAGTCAAGAGGCGGGCCCACTACGATGCGTAGCGCCCATGATGGAGTGCTATATATCAATAAGGAGAAATAGAACAATCTTTTAAATACATCTCATACAATTTCTATGAAGAATTTTGTTGAAGAGCTGAAATGGCGTGGAATGCTTGCACAGATCATGCCAGGCACAGAGGAATATCTTTTGGAACATACCGTGTCGGCCTATCTCGGCACAGATCCTACCGCAGACTCCCTCCATATCGGACACCTCTGCGGCATCATGATGCTGCGCCATCTGCAGCGTTGTGGACACAAGCCTTATCTTCTCGTCGGAGGCGCTACGGGTATGATTGGCGATCCCTCAGGCAAAAGTGCGGAGCGCAATCTCCTTGACGCCGAGACGCTCTACCACAATCAGGAGGCCATCAAGAAGCAGGCATCCAAGTTTCTTGACTTCGACGGCACGGCGCCCAACAAGGCCGAGATGGTCAACAACTACGACTGGATGAAGGACTTCTCCTTCCTCGACTTTGCCCGCGAGGTGGGTAAGCACATCACCGTCAACTATATGATGGCGAAGGAGAGCGTGCAGCAGCGTCTCAACGGTACGGCGCGCGACGGACTTTCCTTTACTGAGTTTACCTACCAGCTCCTCCAGGGTTACGACTTTCTCCATCTCTACCGCGAGCATGGCGTCCGGTTGCAGTTGGGTGGCAACGACCAGTGGGGCAATATGACGACGGGTACTGAGCTGATCCATCGCACTCTGGGCAACGACGTAGAAACCTTCTGTATCACTTGTCCGCTCATCACGAAGGCCGATGGCAAGAAGTTTGGCAAGACGGAGAGTGGCAACGTTTGGCTCGACGCCAAGCGCACCACGCCCTATGCCTTCTACCAGTTCTGGCTCAACGTGGCTGACGATGAGGCTGAGCGCTATATCCGCATCTTCACCGACCTCGACCATGAAACCATCGAGGGGCTCATCGCCGAGCACAGACAGGATCCGGGCCGCCGCGCCCTGCAGCGTCGTCTCGCCGAGGAGGTGACGGTAATGGTCCACTCGCGCGAGGACCTCGACATGGCTATCGCTGCCAGTAACATCCTCTTCGGCAAGGCTACCCGCGAGACGCTGGAGCAGCTTGATGAGGCTACGCTCAACGATGTATTCAAGGACGTGCCCCACTATACAATCTCCCGCGACCAGCTCGGACAACCTGCCGTTGATATCTTCTGTCAGGAGGGTTGGCAGATCTTCCCCAGCAAGAGTGAGATGCGCAAGCTCGTCAAGGGCAACGGCGTGAGCCTTAACAAGGAGAAGCTCACGGCCTTCGACCGTCCTGTCACAGCCGAGGACCTCATCGACGGCAAGTATCTGCTCGTGCAGCGTGGCAAGAAAAACTATTACCTGGTCTCTGTAGGCGAATAGACCAAGGATATCTGCAAAGGCGGGTTGTAAGCGGAAAACCGCTTGTAGCCCGCCCTTGCTCATTCGTACCAACCTGTGCTCTATCCATTTTTGACAGCCCCCTCTACAAAGAGAGAAATGGTGGAAAAAATGCTCGTAGGCGAGTAATTTCCGGGAAAAACACGCTAAAAATCCAATTTTTCACCTAAACGCTTGGTTGTTTAGGAAAATAGTGCTATCTTCGCACATGAAATATATTAAAGACAAATAAAAACAAATTATCGGTTTAAGTTATGAAGAAAACATTACTCCTTTTAGGTGCAACTGCACTTTTTTCTTCTGCCGCATCGGCTCAGTCTACTCGTCTTGCCTCCATCTACAGCAACGATGAGTATGAATTTACCCTCTTCGGATATGACGACCAAGGCCGTTTCAACCGTGTGGAGCGTCACGACTACAACGGCAGCATCTACTACGACAGCCTGGTCTTTAACGACAAGAGTCAGATCGAGGTGGATTATGCTTTCCAGAATCGCGACAACGATGAGGGTTATAAGCTCATGGCGAAGTGTACCTACGGCTATGATAAGAATGGCAACGTAGAGTGGCGTGACAACTACAACTCCTTTGGAAGCGACGAGCTCAGCCAGAGTGCCCATATCGTTTACACTTACGACGCAAAGAACCGGATGACACGCCAGACACAGTATTGGGCCAACGACTACGAGAATCCGTTTGCGATCATCACTTATACTTATAATGAGCTTGGTCAGCATATCACTACTGTCGAGAGCTACTCCGACTTCTTCGACCCGTCCGTATTTACCGAGGCCAACAAGAACGTCTATGAGTACAACGCCAAGGGACAGATCACCAATGTCAAGCGCTATAGCGTCAATGAGGGTCAGTATGAGTTGGCCAATACCGAGGAGTTTGACTATGACGACTTGGGCAACGTCACCGAGGACCGCATTGTAGTCAGCTCGCGCATCGTCGCCAAAAACGTCTATCGCTACAATACTTCCGTCGATGCTTCGGATATCTATTATCCCGCATCCCACGAGTACAATATCGGCCGCACCTTCGGTTTGAACAGCCAGCTTGAGGAGGAGGATATCTGGGCTGATGCAGACGATGACGATGTCGATGAGGCCATCTATGCCTACACGCTGATTTATCACTATGAGGCCAGCGATCCCAACAAGGTAGAACAGGTGACTTCTACCAAGGCTTATGTTGATGCCAATGCCAAGGAGATCCATTTCGGCGGCGACGTCACCTGTGTCGTTAGCATCTATGGTCAGGATGGCAAGCTCGTCCTCAATACCAGCGCCCGTGGCAAGGCCGACCTTTCCACCCTTCCCGCTGGCATGTATATCGCCCGTGTACAGGGTGTGGGCACAGCTCCTTCTTTCCACAAGTTCGTGATCAAGTAGGCAGCAGACTACGGACGAAAGTCTGATAACAACCACTTGAGACAAAGGCCTTGGGTGGGAGTCCAAAATCAATCGCAGAACAGGCAAACAGTAGTGACTGTTGCCCTTGGATCGGCGGCTGATTTTGGACTTTTATGTTACTCGTCTCGACCTGCTTTCGCTGGCAAGAAAACAGGGTGCTCAAATCGTATCCTACTAAACAACCTTAAAAAAGGGCACTCGCTTCCCTATTTTACATAATTAACACTTTGAAAGTGCGCTTATTTCGATTATTCTGCTTAAATTTGCAAGCAAAACGCCGTCCGAAAGGGTAGGCGAGCCGTTTTGCTGCACTACCGCCAGCTTTAGGCAGCAGCGGCAACGCATAAAAAGTACAATAGATCAAAAATGATGATACGCAAGATTTGGCCGCTCATGGTCGTCCTTTCTGCTGTCGCAATGCTCAGCTCCTGCCTCGGCAACGATGATGACGATGTCGACAACTCCTATACTTATTACAACGATGCGGGCATCGTCTCCTTCTCTCTCGGTACGATGAAGCAATATCGCGATACGGTGGCGAAGGACGGTAGCGACTCTACCTACTTTGTCCACATCGTCGGTAAGAGTTTTCCTTTTGTCATCGACCATGTGAAAGGACAGATTTACAATCCCGACTCATTGCCCTTCCGTACCGACGTGAGCCGTGTGGTGGTCACGGCTACCACACGCAACTCGGCCCTCATCTATATCAAGCGTCTTCCCTCCGACACGTTGGGAATCAACAAGGACAGTCTGGTCCGCTACGATGCCACCGACTCGCTCGACCTGCGCCAGCCCCGCGTCTTCCGCTGCTTGTCGCTTGACGGCACGGGATGGAGAAAGTATGACGTCAAGGTCAATGTCCACCAGCAGAGTGGCGACGACTTCCATTGGAATCGCATGGCTGACCAGCCCATACTCACTTCCATGACCGCCATGAAGGCTGTCGTCCTGGGCGATAGTCTCTATGTCTTCGGACGTGCCGAAGGGAGTGGCCTTGTGCTGGGAGGAAGCCGCAAGGACGGCAACCTGCGGATGCTTACTCCCGATATCAATACGCCTATTGCTGCTGACGCCTACCAAGGCGTGGTGACGATGGGGCGCAAGATGTATTTTGTCAATAAAGGTATCGTGATCTCTACCCCGGACGGCATCCACTATGAACAGAAGAGTCACGGCGATAATGGCCTCGTGCGCCTTGTCGCTGCCAGTCGTAAGGAACTCTTTGCGCTTACCACTACGGGCCATATCGTTTGCTCTCGCGACGAGGGATCCTCCTGGACAGAGACTACAATCGGCGACGACAAGCAGTTGATGCCCACAGAGATAGCAGGTTACACCTGTCAGCCTGTCCGTACCAACGACGAGGTGGACCGCATTTTGATCGTTGGTAAACTCACGGGAAGAAAGTATGCAGCCTCCTGGACAAAGATCACGGACTACAACGACACCCATATTGTCTATCCGTGGACCTATGTAGATGTGGCCGATGACAACCGCTATGCTCTCCAGGCCTACAACGGTCTGACAATCACGGCCTATAACGACGGTGCATTGGCCTTTGGCACTGATGCAGAGGGACGCTTCTCCCAGCTCCTTTATAGTAAGGATGGTGGTATTACCTGGAAGCCAACGGAGACACAGGCTATTCCGTCCGCGTTTCAGACTTCGGCAGCAGCCTTCACAGGCGTAGCGGATGCCGACAACTATATCTGGTTGCTCAACAGTGACGGACAGTTGTGGCGCGGCAGACTCGATCGTCTTGCCTGGAAGAAGTAGTCGGCCGACAAGACTTTGCCCGTTGCTACCTATTATATATTAGGAAAAATATAAGTACTGGGATCAGTTCGATCATATACTAAGTCATCAAGACAAGAATGAGGAAAACGCTGCTCTATATCTTGCTTCTGCTGCTGCCCGCCGTTTCATTGCGGGCGCAAGAGGAGGATACCTATCTCATTGAGGTGGGTGCTGGTGGCGGCATGATGGGCTATCTTGGCGACTTCAACAGTACGATCACCAAGGACCTCCAGCCCATGGCCTCCCTGCTTTGGCGCTACAATCTCTCGCCTTACATGGGGGTGAGGGCCAATGTCAGCTACGGCAAGATGAAGGGTTCGTCGGCGGACGTGAAGGACTACTATCCCAACCTTGCAGGAAAGCCCCCTTATGAGTTCAACAATACACTTATTGACGTGGGCTTCACCTACGAGTACAACTTCTGGCCCTACGGGACGGGACGCGACTATCGTGGCGCACAGCCAATCACGCCGTTCGTCTTTGCAGGATTGGGTGCAACCTACGTCTCCCTAGATGGTCAGACCGACAAAAGCAGCGTCTTTTCGGCCAATGTGCCGCTGGGTATTGGCATCAAATACAAGGCTGGCAAGAGAGTCAATATCGGAGTGGAATGGGCCATACACTTTTCGTTGAGTGACGAGCTCGACGGCAAGAAAGACCCCTACGATATCCCGAGCACGGGAGCTTTCAAGAATACTGATTGCTATTCCACGCTCCAATTCACCATCACATATAGTTTCAAGGCCAAGTGCAGAACTTGCCACAACGAGGATGAATAACAAAACAACGATCAATACGCTCGATCCGAACCGCATTCCGGAGCATATTGCCATTATCATGGATGGCAACGGCCGTTGGGCCAATGAGCACGGGAAACCCCGTTCCTACGGCCATCAGATGGGGGTGGAGACGGTCAGGAAAATAACTTCCGAGTGCACACGCTTAGGAGTCAAGTTTCTGACGCTCTATACCTTCTCCACGGAGAATTGGAATCGCCCAGCCACGGAGGTGGCTGCCCTTATGGGGCTGGTCCTCTCGTCTCTTGAGGACGAGATCTTCATGAAGAACAACGTGCGCTTCCGCGTCATTGGCGATATGGGTCGCCTGCCCGACGAGGTGCAGCAGAAGCTCCGCGAGACGGAGGAACATACCAAGGACAATACGGCTATGACGATGGTCGTGGCCCTGAGCTATTCCGCGCGCTGGGAGATCGTGAAAGCGGTCAAGGATATTGTCGATGAGAAATGGAACCCTCTCATCTCCCGCCGTATTGGATCGGAGGATATCACAGAGGAAGTTATTGCCCAGCATTTGCAGACAAGTTTCATGCCCGATCCCGACTTGCTGATCCGCACGGGTGGGGAGCTGCGCGTGAGCAATTTCCTGCTTTGGCAAATAGCCTATTCGGAGTTGTACTTCTGCGATACCTACTGGCCCGACTTCGACGAGGAGGACCTCCACAAGGCCATCATCAGCTACCAGAGCCGTCAGCGTCGTTTCGGAAAGACCGAGAAACAAATTGAGAACGAAAATCAACAAGGATGAACAAGATAGATAAGGTGTTGCTGCTTGCCGGCTTTCTCTCGGTGGGAACGGCGGCAAAGGTGTGCGCACAAGAGAAGATAGTCAACCCACCGATCAGTTATGCGGGCGTGCCAGGCAACTATCGTCTGGCGGGCTTGCAGGTGTCAGGTGTGGAAGGCTACGAGGACTATGTGCTCACGAATATCTCCGGTCTGCAGGTCGGGCAGGAGATCGAGATTCCGGGCAATGCCGTCACGGATGCCGTGAAGCGCTATTGGAAACACGGACTCTTCTCTGACGTCTCTATCGCAGCCGACTCGATCGTTGGCAACGACGTCTATCTGCATATCTACCTCAAGACGCGCCCCCGTGTCTCCACCATCAATTATAGTGGTGTGAAGAAGAGCGAGCAGACCGACCTCGAAAACTCCCTCGGACTGCTCAAGGGTGGACAGATTACGCCCAACATGATCGACCGCGCGAAGCTCATCGCCAAGAAATATTTCGATGACAAGGGTTATAAGAACGCCGAGATCAACATCCGCCAGCGCGAGGATGTGGTCAACAAGAACCACGTTATCCTCGACATCGAGATAGATAAACACGAGAAACTGAAGGTCCGCACCATCTATATCCATGGCAACCAGCAGTTGCCTGCCAGCAAGATCAAGGGTGGCCTTTTCCGCAAGGGAGCCTTTGCCAAGATCCACGAGGCAGGAAAGCTGGGCAACTTCCTCAAAGCGAAGAAGTTTACGCCCGAGCGCTGGGCAGAGGACAAGAAGAATCTTATAGCCAAATACAACGAGCTGGGCTACCGCGACGCCCGCATCCTGCGCGATAGTGTGTGGAATGCTGACGAGAAGCATGTCAATGTCTATGTGGAGGTCGATGAGGGTATCAAGTATTATGTCCGCAACATCACCTGGGTGGGCAATACGGTCTATTCCACTGACTACCTTTCAGCCCTGCTTGGTATGCACAAGGGTGATGTCTATAACCAGAAGTACCTCAGCAAACGACTGACGGAGGACGACGATGCCGTGGGCAATGCTTATTGGAATAACGGTTATATATTCTACAACCTTGAACCAGCTGAGGTCAACGTCGTAGGTGATAGCATCGACCTGGAAATGCGTATCTTCGAGGGTCAGCAGGCGCGTATCAGCCGTGTCCGCATCAATGGCAATGATCGACTCTATGAGAATGTTATCCGCCGTGAGCTGCGCACCAAGCCTGGCGACCTCTTCTCCCGAGAGGCCTTGCAGCGTTCCGCGCGAGAGATTGCTTCCATGGGTCACTTCGACCCCGAGTCGGTCAATCCTGTCCCGCATCCCAACTACGAGAACGGAACGGTGGATATCGACTGGAATCTGAAGCAGAAGTCCAACGATCAGATTGAGTTGTCGTTCGGATGGGGACAGACGGGCGTTATCGGACGTGTTGGACTGAAGCTCAACAACTTCTCCATGGCCAACCTCTTTCATAAGAACAAAGAGCACAAGGGGTTGATGCCGATTGGCGACGGCGAGGTCTTGCAGCTCTCCGCACAGAGCAATGCGTCCTACTACCAGAGCTATTCTGCACAGTATTCCACCAACTGGTTTGGCGGACGCCGCCCCATCCAGTTTAGCGTGGGTGCTTTCTTTAGCAAGCAGACCGACGTGTCGAGCAACTACTATAATAGTTCCAGCATGTACAACTACTACAACTACATGTATGGCTATGGCAACTATAATTACAACAATTACGAGAATTACTACGACCCCGACAAGTACATCAAACTCTATGGTGTGAATGTCGGTTGGGGTAAGCGTCTCAGATGGCCTGACGATTACTTCACGCTCTCGCTCCAGCTCGCCTATCAGCGCTATGACCTGCGCAACTGGCGCTACTTCATCATGTCCAACGGTACGGCCAACAACCTCAACCTCAGCGTCACGCTCAACCGCACCTCCACCGACAACCAGCTCTACCCGCGCCGCGGATCCGAGTTTATGGTATCGCTGACAATGACGCCGCCCTGGTCTAAGTGGGATGGCAAGGACTACGAGCATTTGGCTACCAACGCCCAGTCGGCTACCTACCAGCAGGAGCAGCAGGAGAAGTACAAGTGGGTGGAGTACTACAAGTGGAAGTTCAAGGCCCGCACCTTCACCGCACTGACCAATTCCACGAAGAGCCTCGTGCTCATGACGCGTGTCGAACTGGGATTGCTCGGTTCCTACAACCGCTTTAAGCAGTCGCCCTTTGAGACCTTCTACGTCGGTGGTGATGGTATGAGTGGCTATTCTACGGGCTATGCCGAGGAGACTATCGGCCTCCGTGGTTACGAGAACGGCTCCATCTCTAACAACGCCCAGGCACAGGTCAACTTCTCTGGCTACAACGCCTATGCTTACGATCGCTTCTCTTTGGAGCTCCGTTATCCGTTCCTCTTGGGCAATACCACGATCTACGGACTCGGATTCATCGAGGCGGGCAACGCCTGGGCACAGACCAAGGACTTCAACCCGTTTGATATGAAGCGTTCGGCAGGTATCGGTGTGCGCATCTTCCTCCCGATGGTAGGTCTGATGGGTCTCGATTGGGCCTATGGTTTCGATAAGGTCTATAACAACGGATCTTACAGCAAGGGTGGCAGTCAGTTCCACTTCATCCTTGGCCAGGAGTTCTAAGTCCGCCTACGCACGGGCCTCTACCCCAGGAACCATGATCTTCATGGGGGGGGGGAGCCTGAGGCAATTCCTGAAGGGATAGGGTCTGACAGAATCCACAGCTCGGGCGAGGAATAGCAACGAAAAAAAATCGAATAGACAAAAACAATAAAGAATATGAAACAGACTATTGGCAAGATGATGGGCGCAAAAGCCTGGACGCTACTCCTGCTCGCTCTCTTCGCCCTCCTTCCGAAGGCGGCGATGGCACAGAAGTTTGCCCTCATCGATATGGAATACGTCCTCAAGAACGTGCCCGCCTATGAGCGCGCCAACGAGCAGCTCAACCAGGTGAGCAAGAAATGGCAGGCTGAGGTCGAAGCCCTCACTACCGAGGCTGGCACGATGTACAAGAACTACCAGAACGAGGTAGTCTTCCTCTCCGAGGAGCAGAAGAAGAAGCGCCAGGAGGACATCATGGCCAAGGAGAAGCAGGCTTCAGATCTGAAGCGCAAGTACTTCGGTCCGGAGGGTGAGTTGTTCAAGAAACGCACCTCCCTGATGACGCCGATCCAGGAGGAGATCTACACCGCCGTGAAGGATATTGCTGACCAGCGCGGCTACTCCCTTGTCATAGACCGCTCCAGCGATAGCGCGGGCATCATCTATGGCTCGCCGAAGATCGACATTAGCAATGAGGTGCTCCAGAAACTTGGCTATAGCCAGGATTGATCTACGAAGAAACAATAATAATAATATCATTAAGCTAAAAGAAAAATGAAGAAGTTACTGATTGCATTGATGCTTTGCGCACCGATGACGATGTTTGCACAGAAGTTTGGCCACATTGACTCCCAGGCTCTCCTGATGTCCCTTCCCGAGGCGGTAGCAGTTCAGAACGAGCTGCAGGCCAAGGGCAACGAGTATCAGAAACAGTTGGAGGACATGCAGAAAGAGCTTCAGACCAAGGCCGAGGCCTACGACAAGGCCAAGGCTACCATGCCTACCGCCAAGCAGGAAGAGACTGAGCGTGAGTTGAACGATATGTACCAGAAGATTCAGCAGACCGCCCAGGACAACCAGAAGGCCTTCAACGACGAGCAGCAGCGTAAGCTCGGACCGTTGCTCGACAAGGTTCGCACGGCTATTGCATCTGTTGCCAAGGCGGGTGGTTACGTCTATATCATGGAGAAGGACGGCGGTCAGCCTCTCTACATCAACGACACGATCAGCAAGGATATCACCGTCGAGGTGAAGGCAGAGCTTGCCAAGATGAAGTAAGTCGACGCCGCATCGACCCGTTATGCAGTCAAGGGCAGATAGACATCGGGTCTGTCTGCCCTTGACCGCTTTTACTCACAATCGCTTATCAACCAAGAAATGAAGATGAAAAAGACCCTTTACACTCTTCTGTTCGCGAGCCTCCCAATCCTTGCCACTGCGCAAGAGGCTGCTGCGCCCCTCTCGCTCTCAGTCACTGAAGAGACTGCGCCCGAATCTACGCCCACCCTACGGTTTGCTTGGTTCAGCCAGGAGGAAGTGCTGCGTTCCATGCCCGAATACCAGGCTGCGGGACGTTATGTCGATTCTCTCAAGACGGAGTACGCCCGTGAGGCTAAACGCTCCGCTGACGACTTCTCGTTGAAGTACGAGGAGTTTCTCGACCAGCAACGCAACCTAGCCACCTCTATCCGCCGCAAGCGCCAGGCCGAACTTCAGGAGCTGATGAGCCAGAATATTGCCTTCAAGGCCGAAGGCGAGCGACTGCTGGCACGTGAGACCCTGCGAGCCTATGCTCCAGCTAAACGCAAGTTGCTGGCCGCTGTGGCAGAGATTGCCCGCCAGCGAGGCTACGCCTTTGTCCTTAATAGTGACGGCGACAACCTCCCCTATGCCGATAGTGCACAAGGCGACGAGATTACGCTCCTACTCAAGCAGGAGTTGAGTGGGAAAAAGTAGGAGCGTCCCGCGCACTTACCCTCTCGCTTGTCTTTCCACACACGGTCTCGTGGTTTCCTGTGTTTCCTTTCATGGTCTCGCTATTGTCCGTGTTTCCTCACGATATTTCAAGATAAAAAACTTATCACTATGACTCTCCCACAAACTCCCGGACCTATCGGTATCTTCGATTCCGGCTATGGCGGACTGACCATTCTTCAGGGCATCCGCCAACAGTTGCCCCAGTACGACTATGTCTATTTGGGCGACAATGCACGCGCACCCTATGGTTCTCGATCCTTCGACGTGGTCTATCAGTTCACACGCCAGGCCGTCGTCAAACTGTTTGAGATGGGTTGCCATCTAGTCATCCTGGGCTGCAACACAGCTTCTGCCAAGGCGTTGCGCACCATTCAGCAAAACGACCTTCCCCTGATCGACCCGGCACGTCGCGTGCTGGGTGTGATCCGTCCTACGGCCGAGATCGTGGGCAATCTTACCCGTTCCCGCCATGTCGGCATCCTTGCCACCGAGGGCACGATCCGTAGCCATAGCTACGCCCTTGAGATCAAGAAACTATCGCCCGACATCACCGTTACAGGTGTGGCCTGTCCGCTCTGGGTGCCTATCATTGAGAATAACGAGGCGGGCACCCCTGGTGCTGACTATTTTGTCAAGAAGCGTATCGATCTTATCCTCCATACCGACCCAGCCATTGATACGCTCATCCTCGGCTGCACCCATTACCCCATTCTTCTGCCCACCATCCGTCGCTACGTCCCCAAGGGAGTCAGTGTGGTGGCCCAAGGATCGTATATAGCCAGCAGTTTGCACGACTACCTCCATCGCCATCCCGAAATGGAAACACGCTGCACCAAGCAGGGCACCGTTCGCTATTTCACCACCGAGCGTGCAGACAAGTTTCAAGACCATGCCCGCATATTCCTTTCCGATGAGGTGCGCGCACAACACATCAGCTTGGAATAGCTCCAATTTCCTAATACAATTCATCCGATAACGCATGTGGACAGGGTTGCCACAGTGTTATCGGATGAATCCGTTTCTATTTCGAAAAACGTACGTTCAGAAGTTATTTCTTCTGTCCTCGTTTTTGGTCTTCCTTGATAAGCTGGAGAAGGTGCTCCACGGCTTCGGCTTCTGGAATGCCACGCTCCACGCATACCTTGCCACGATAGAGGGCGATGCGTCCCACGCCAGCCCCTACATAACCATAGTCGGCGTCTGCCATCTCGCCCGGCCCGTTGACGATACATCCCATGATGCCAATTTTCAAACCCTTCATGCCCTTAGTGGCCTCCTTCACCCGTGCGATCGTCGTCCGAAGGTCGTAGAGCGTGCGTCCGCAGCCCGGACAGGAGATATACTCCGTCTTGACCATGCGCAGTCGCCCTGCCTGCAGGATACCATAAGCTGTGTCGGTGAGATCTTGCATGGCAATGTCGCCATCGTTCATTAGCCAGAGTCCGTCCGTCAGTCCATCCATCATCAGCGCGCCCATGTCCGCAGCCGCCTCCAGTTGCAGGTCTGCCTTCTCCTGCTGCGAGTGTTTGTAGGCTTGTGCGAAGACCACGGGATTCTCGATACCCTCTGCCATCAGTTCGTGGACGAGTGCGCGCTGCTCTCCGAGTCGGTTCTGATGCTGGCTCGGTACGACCACCACTACGTTGGGATTTGCCTTCAGGCACGCCTTATACTCCTCGGCACAACTACCATAGGGCAGCACCAGGAAGATGGGCGCCGTGTCGGGCACAGCCGAGATATAAGGCATGGCATTGTAGGGGAAGATAGGAAACATATAGTCAGCCACGTCCATGTGTTTCTGCAGCTCCCGTCCAAAGGCGTTGAAATCAACGATGTAGCGTTGTCCCTCTACGGGTAGGTCAGGCATCTGTTGCCCCACATAGATGTAGTCGGGGCGCAGCGCCTCCTGACCCTGTGTAACTCCCTCTTTCGCGCCTTGCACCTCCGACACGATGACCACGGGCGGTTGTGTGCCGCCGATAGGTCCCACAGCCTGCGTCTTGCGACGCTCCGGCCGCAGGTAGTCGAAGTTCTTGGCCTGTACGCCCGGCACGAGGAGATGTCCCTGCTTGCGCCGGATGTAGCGCACGAGGTGCTTGGCGACGGGAATCTCCGCCTCCGGCTCCTCGCTCAGCGATACGCGGATGGTGTCGCCGATACCATCGGCAAGGAGTGCGCCGATTCCCACGGCACTTTTGATGCGTCCGTCCTCGCCCTCACCCGCCTCGGTTACACCGAGATGGAGTGGGTAGTGCATGTCCTCGCGATCCATCTCCGCTACCAGCAGGCGTACTGACCGCACCATGACAACCGTGTTGGACGCCTTGATGGAGATGACCACGTCGTCGAAGTTGTGCTTGCGGAAGATGCGAAGAAACTCCATGCAGCTCTCCACGATACCTTCTGGCGTGTCGCCGTAGCGCGACATGATGCGATCGGAGAGGCTTCCGTGGTTCACGCCAATGCGTACCGCCGTATGGTGCTCCTTGCAGAGGTCGATAAACGTCGTCAGTCGTTCCTCGATCTTTTCCAGTTCCTGTGCGTATTGCTCGTCCGTATATTCCAGGTGCTTGAAGGTACGGGCCGGATCGACGTAGTTGCCCGGGTTGATGCGCACCTTCTCTGTATGGCATGCGGCCACGTCGGCCACGTTGGCGTTGAAGTGGATGTCTGCACAAAGCGGCTGCGTGTAGCCCTCTGCGCGCAACTGGCGGCTGATGTTGGCCAAGTTCTCGGCCTCTCGCCGTCCCTGTGTGGTCAGGCGCACCAGTTCGCCTCCTGCGTCGATGATGCGCTTGCATTGCGCCACGCTCCCCTCGGTGTCGAGGGTCGAGGTTGTGGTCATCGACTGGACGCGCACAGGATTGTCTCCACCGATATTGAGCCGTCCCACATGGGCTACGGTTGCGGCACGCCGCTTATAGTTGAACAAATCTGTCATTTCCCTAAGCTATATTTTAGGTAGAACGTATGAGAAAGATAGAATAAAGAAAAGTAAAGCGTATGGGCCAGGCGTGTGCCTTAGCACTTGAAGCGATAACCCTCCATGTGCGCAAGCTCCTCGTTGGCCTTCTCTATCTTCTTGCCCAGTCCAGCTTTCCAGTTTTCCACCTTGCGTGCGATCTCCTCGTCGGCCAGCGCCATCATCTCGGCAGCCAGCACGGCCGCATTCTGCGCTCCGTTCACACCCACTGTAGCCACGGGAATGCCCGGTGGCATCTGGATGATGGACAACATGGCATCGAGGCCGTCGAGCATACCCTTGATGGGCACGCCGATCACGGGCAGCGTCGTCGAGGCAGCAATCACGCCCGGCAGTGCTGCCGCCATACCCGCTCCGGCGATGATGACCCTGAGGCCGCGGCCTTTGGCCTCACGCGCAAACTTCTCTACCGCTTCTGGGGTGCGGTGAGCCGACAAGGCGTTGACCTCAAACGGTATTTCCTGCTCCTCAAGCCACTTGCAAGCCTTCTCCATCACTGGAAGGTCGCTTGTAGAACCCATGATGATACTTACTAATGGTTGCATATCCTCGTTTTTTATAAATGATTTCGTATTTTATAATTATGATAATCTGTCTTTAAGATGTGGCTGTCCGCTCTGTCTCTCAGACCCGGCAGTACCATCCCCCTCCTTGCAGAGGTGCATAGCATGGTGCAAAGATAACCATTTTTTCGCAAACGGGTGGCTCGGGTGGCAGAAAAGCAGAAAACATGTGGGCAGACGGGTGGGGAGTGACGTTTTTCCCACCATCCCAGCTCCCTTTGGCCTGCTCCTGCCCGTTCCAAGCCAAAAAGTTGGCAAGAAATTTTGTACTTACAGGAAATAGCGTTACTTTTGCACAACAAACTAAAAACAATTGAAATGTCATTCATAGCACATTGCAACGAGATTTTCAATCAGGCCATTCGTGATTATCACGTCACCGACAATGTCGATACGCCTATCCATAACCCCTACGAGCGCGACTCGATAGAGAACCGCCTCTATTTGAAGTGCTGGATCGATACCGTACAGTGGCATTTTGAGGATTTGATTCGCGATCCCCATATCAGCCCCGTCGATGGCATGAGCCTCAAGCGTCGCATCGACCGCAGCAATCAGGACCGCACGGACCTGGTGGAGCAGATCGACTCCTACTTCCGTCAGCTCTATTGCGATGTGAAGGTGCTCCCCGAGGCCACGCTCAATACCGAGAGCCCGGCTTGGGCCCTTGATCGCTTGAGCATCCTCGCCCTGAAGATTTACCACATGCGGGAGCAGGCAGAGCGCACCGACGCCAGTCCCGAGCACATTGCAAAGTGCAAGACGAAGCTCGATGTGCTCCTGGAGCAGCAGCGCGACCTCTCCACCGCCATTGGTCAGTTGCTCGACGATATCCAGGCGGGCCGCAAGTACATGAAGGTCTATCGTCAGATGAAGATGTACAACGACCCGACCACCAATCCTGTGCTCTATCAAAACAAAGCGTGAAGGCTGACCATATCATCGTAATCCGCTTCTCCGCCTTAGGCGACGTAGCAATGACGGTTCCCGTCATTGCCTCTTTGGCTGCGCAGTATCCAAAGTTGCGCATCTCTGTCGTAAGTCGCCCAACGGCGCGTCCCCTCTTCCAGCACCTCGCTCCCAATGTGGACTTCATGGCTGCCGATGTGGGCAGCGAGTATCACGGTGTGCGGGGTCTCAACACCCTCTACCGCCGTATGGTGGCCAAGCACCCCACGGCGGTAGCCGACCTCCACGACGTGCTGCGCACGAAGTTTCTTCGCCACCGCTTTACCCTGGAGGGCTTCAAGGTCGCCCATATTGACAAGCATCGCAAGGGCAAGCGCCGTCTCTGCGCCCAAAAGAACAAGGAACTGGTGCAGCAACCCACCTCCTTCGACAACTACGCCGAAGTCTTTGCCAAACTCGGTTACCCCGTTAGTTTCTCCTTTACCTCCATCTTTCCGAAGGAGGGCGCAGACCTCACCCCCCTCGTCCCCGTCGTCGGCCAAAAGGGAGCTAAGGAAGTGTGGGTCGGCCTCGCCCCCTTTGCTGCCCATGCGGGCAAGATCTATCCTGAGGAGAAGATGCGAGATCTCATCGCCTTGCTCAACCAGCGTCATCCCTCGTGGCGTTTCTTCCTTTTTGGTGGTGGCGGACGTGAGCGAGATCTCCTTACAGCCTGGGCCGAACCCTTCCCGAAGACACAGTGTGTGGGCACGCTGCTTCATTCCCTCGATGAGGAACTGATTCTCATGAGTCGCCTTGACGCGATGGTGAGCATGGATAGCGCTAATATGCATCTGGCCAGTGTTGTCGGCACCCCTGTGGTGAGCGTCTGGGGAGCTACCCATCCCTTTGCCGGATTCATGGGATGGGGCCAGCCTGCCGAGAATGCAATACAGGTGGAGGACCTCCCCTGCCGTCCCTGTAGCGTCTATGGCAACACCCCCTGCCTGCGGGGCGACTTTGCCTGTATGGCCGGCATTGCCCCCGAGCGGATCGTCAAGCGCATAGAGGAGGTCGTGGCGAAATAGGTATTGCGCGTATCCCCAATTGTGCCACCCCTCTTGTCCCTCTTTTCCTTGTTGCTCTTTCTTGATTTTCGCGTTCTGTTTCAAGCGTCGTTCTTTCTTTGCCTCTGTTTTTTATATAACAACCCACTTCGATGATGGAAAGTAGCATGAGCACTCGCTACCAACGCTACCTGCGGTTGGAAAAAGGATTCTCCCCCAATACCGTCGATGCTTATATGCGCGACCTGGGGAAGCTGCTCCGCTATCTCTTTACGGAGCGGACCGACGTGCTCGACGTACGCTTGGAGCAGTTGGAGCACTTTGCCGCCTCACTCGCCGACCTTGGTATCAGTGCGCGTTCCATGGCGCGAATCCTCAGTGGCGTCCGCCAGTTCTACCGCTGGCTCGTCCTTGACGGCTACCTCAAGGCTGACCCCACCGTTCTTCTGGAGTCACCCAAGCAGCCCGCCCATCTGCCCGAGGTGCTCTCCACTGCTGAGGTCGATATGCTGGAGTCCGCCATCGATCTCGCCAAGTGGGAGGGACAGCGCAACAAAGCCATCATTGAGGTGCTCTTCTCCTGTGGACTTCGCGTCTCCGAACTCGTCAACCTCAAGTTTCAGAACCTCTTTGTCGAGGAGCGCTACCTCCGCATCCTGGGGAAGGGCAGCAAGGAGCGCCTTGTTCCCATCTCGCAGCGAGCCATCGACGAACTGATGCTATGGAATGCCGACCGCAATGCCATGCGTGTCAAGCCCGGCGAGGAAGATTATGTGTTTCTCAACCGTCGTGGCCACCATCTCACCCGCACGATGGTGCTCATCATGGTGAAGCAGTATGCGCGGGCAGCAGGCATCCAGAAGACCATCTCTCCCCACACCCTGCGCCACAGTTTTGCCACAGCCCTGCTCGAAGGCGGAGCCGACTTGCGTGTCATTCAGGCCATGCTGGGTCATGAGAGCATCGGTACAACAGAGATCTACACCCATATCGACACCTCCACGCTGCGCGAGGAGATCCTCAACCACCATCCCCGCAACATCAAGTGGGCCCGCGAGCACGGCATCGACCGCAGCAAGTCCTCGGAGAGACGATAGGCCCACCCTCACACTTAGTCTTATGTCACAGCCCCTCACCCATTCCTTTCCCCTCCTGCTGCCCACGGTCCTCCTGTTGCTCGGTATCGTCTTTGCGGGATGGGTGGGTTGGTCCGTCGGGGTGTGGGTGGCGTCGCTCTCTGCCACCCTCATTGTTCTGTTCCTCTGCCGCTGCCACCCCAAGGCCAGCAACTTCCTGATCCTGACGGCCCTGTTTCAGTTGGGCGCCTGGCTTTCTGCCCAGGCTGAGGCTGGCCTCCATCGCCTGCTGCCCAAGGAGAAGGTGTGCTATGAGGCTGTGGTGATGAGCGAACCCGTGCCTCGGGGCAAGGTCGTGCGCTTCGACATGGCTGTCCTCCAGCACCAAGGTAAGCCTCTCCTCGTCAAGGCCCAGTTGCTCCGCGACACGATCTCGCATCGCTACGACCGTCTCCATGTCGGTGACGGCCTCCGTGCTGTTTCCATCCTCGAAACCCCACAACGTTGGGCCGCTTCCACCTTCGACTATGCGCGTTGGCTCCGTCTGCACGGTTTCTCCGCCCAGACCTTCCTCCTTCCCTCCAACTGGCAGAAGGCCCGTGTCTCCCTGCAACCCTTGGGCTGGTGGAATCGCCTCGTGCTCCAGGCGCGCCAAGTCCGTCAACGCCTCTTGGACCGCTACCGCCAGTGGCAGATTGGTGGCGATGAGGCTGCCGTCGTCGCTGCCCTCTCGCTTGGCGACAAGAGCGGTCTGTCGAAGCGCCTTCGCGACGACTATAGCCGGGCGGGCGTGGCCCATGTCTTGGCTCTCTCCGGCCTCCACCTCGGCATCCTCTGTGGCCTCTTCTCTCTCTTCTCGCGCCGCCGATCCGGCCGCTGGTTATCCTCGTTGCTCACCCTTACCTGTGCCAGGGCCTTTGCTCTGCTGACGGGTCTCTCGCCGTCGGTCGTGCGAGCCGCCCTGCTGCTCTCCCTCTATTCCGTCTTCTTTTTGGCGCTTCGCCGCCCGCAGCCTCTCAACGTCCTCTTGGGCACGGTGCTCCTCATGGTCCTCGTCCGTCCGCTGCTGGTCTATGACCTGGGCTTCCAGCTCTCGGTTCTCTCAGTGTTGTCCATCCATCTTTTCCTGCCCATCCTCGTTCCGCCATTCCTCGTGGCTCCCAAGACGTCGTGTAGGGCCGTATGGTGGCGCTGTCTTGCCCGCGGCCTGTGGACCTTCGCCAGCCTTTCCATTGCCGCCCAGATCGGCACGTCGCCCCTCGTGGCCTACGCCTTCGGGTCGCTCCCCACCTATTTTCTCATCTCCAATCTTGTGGCCGTTCCCTGTGCCACTCTTCTGCTCTACCTCGTCCTGGCTCTCTTTCTTACCACACCCTTGCCCGTAGTGCAAACAGTTGTTGCCCAAATGGTAGTGAGCGTTGCCAAGGTGATGAACGAGGTGCTTCGATGGGTCTCCTCCCTGCCTTGCGCCACTATCGAGCTGCATCCCACCATTCTCCAGACCGTGCTTTGCTACGCCCTATTCCTTACAATTTGGGCTATGGGCTGGCGTCTGCAGCAGCGTTTTCAGTCGTCGAAGAATGAGCTTACGTGAGAGGAACCCTACCCTTATTGTAAAAATGCGTTATTATTGATTAAAAGAAAAGCCCCTAACTTTGTGCTTTCGAAGAATTTAAGTAATTTTGTGCGCCAATGAAAATGTATATACTAATCATCAATAAATAACGAGCATGAAACTTAAACACTTTCTTGTAGTGGCTTTTGCTTTCGTCGCCGGAATGGCCTCTGCCCAGCAGATGCCTGCCATCCCTATCGATCCCAATGTGCGCATCGGTAAGTTGGACAACGGCTTGACGTATTACATCCGCCACAACAACTGGCCGGAAAACGTGGCCAACTTCTACATTGCCCAGCGCGTGGGATCCATCCAGGAGGAGGAGTCTCAGCGCGGACTGGCCCACTTCTTGGAGCACATGGCCTTCAATGGCTCTGAGCACTTCCCCGACAGTACGCTCCTCGAGTACACCCGCTCCCTGGGTGTGGAGTTTGGTAGCGACCTCAATGCCTACACGGGTATCGACCAGACCGTTTACCGCATCTGCAACGTTCCGACGAAGCGCCAGACGGCCCTCGACTCCTGCCTCTTGATCCTCAGAGACTGGAGCAACGGCCTCACGCTGGTGGACAAGGAGATTGACCAGGAGCGTGGCGTCATCCACCAGGAGTGGCAGATGCGCACGTCAGCCTCGATGCGTATCTTCGAGCGCACGCTTCCGCTTCAGTATCCGGGTTCTAAGTATGGCGAGCGTCTGCCCATCGGTCTGATGTCGGTGGTGGACAACTTCAAGTACAATGAGCTCCGCGACTACTATCACAAGTGGTACCACCCAGGCAACCAGGCCATCATCGTCGTCGGTAACATCGATGTCGATCATACCGAGGCCGAGATCAAGCGTCTCTGGAGCGACGTGAAGAAGCTCGAGAACGCCACGCCCGTCGTCGATGTGCCCGTGCCCGACAACGACAAGGCCATCTATATCTTCGACAAGGACAAGGAGTTGCAGCAGAGCAGCATCACCATCGCCATGAAGCATGACCCCGTGGACGACAAGGCCAAGGAGACCGTGGACTACCTGCTGGAGAACTATGCCAAGACGATGATCAGCATGATGCTCAACCAGCGCTTCTCCGAGATGACGCAGAAGGAGGATTGCCCGTTCTTCGGTTCTTACGCCTACGACGGCCAGTATATCTACTCCAAGACGAAGGACGCCTTCAACCTGGCTGGTAGCGCCAAGGAGGGCCACGAGCTCCAGGCTCTCGCCGCCATGTACCGCGAGGCCCAGCGCGTGCGCCAGTTTGGCTTCACCGCCACGGAGTACGACCGCACCAAGGCCGAGTATCTCTCCCAGCTGGAGTCTTCCTACGAGAATCGTAACAAGATCAAGAACGACCAGTTTGGCGACGAGTATCGTGACAACTACCTCGGCAACGAGCCTATCCCCGGCATCGAGACCGAGTATCAGATCATGTCACAGCTCATTCCGATGCTGCCCGTCGATATGATCAACGAGTATGCCAAGGACCTCATCTCCGACAACGATACCAACCTCGTCGTCACGCTCTACGAGCAGGAGAAGGACGGCAAGGTCTATCCCACCGAGGCCCAGATGCAGCAGACCATCAACGGTGTGCGCACTGAGAAGCTCGAGGCCTACAAGGACAACGTGAAGAACGAGCCGCTGCTCGACGAGACCAAGCTGCCGAAGGCTGGCAAGATCGTCAAGGAGAAGGAGAATACGAAGTTTGGCTACAAGGAGCTGACGCTCTCCAATGGTGCCCGCGTCATCCTGAAGAAGACCAACTACAAGGACAACGAGATCCAGTTCCAGGCCATGGCCCGTGGCGGCAAGAGCCTCTATGGCAAGGCAGACTACAACAACCTCAAGTGCTTCGACTTCGTGATGGGCACCTGCGGTCTGGGCAACTTCTCTAACAACGAGTTGCAGAAGGCCCTCCTCGGCAAGCAGGCCAACGTCGGCGTAGGTCTCGGCCAGTATTACCAGTACCTCAGCGGCTTCTCCGTCCCGAAGGATATCGAGACGCTGATGCAGCTTATCTACCTCAACTTCACCGCTGTCAGCAAGGACGAGGACAAGTATAAGTCCACGATGGCCATGGTGGCTCAGTCTCTGAAGAACAAGGGTCTCTCTCCCGAGGCCGCTTTCGGCGACTCGCTGACCTGCGCTATCTACAACCACGACGCGCGCTACACTCCGCTGGAGGAGGCCGACCTGGCCCACATCAGCTACGACCGCATCCTGCAGATCCAGAAGGAGCGTTTCGCCAATGCCAGCCAGTTTACCTTCTACTTCGTCGGCAACTTCGACGAGGCTACGATCCGTCCGCTCATCGAGAAGTATATTGGCGCCCTGCCGAAGGGCAAGGCCTCTAAGTGGGTCAGCGCCGATCCTATCGCCAAGGGCATCGTCAACGTCAACTTCAAGCGCAAGGCTGAGACTCCGAAGGCCATGGCCAGCGACCTCTACCACATGCCGATGGACTACAACATCGAGAACGTCGTTCTCGCCGACGCTGCCGGCCAGGCTCTCTCAATGGTCTATCTGAAGACCATCCGCGAGGACGCCTCTGCTGCCTATAGCGTGGGTGCATACGGTTCTGTGAGCCGCATGGGCGACAAGGCGTTTGTCCAGATCTTCGACCAGTGTCCGATGGATTACAACAAGGCCGAGCTCGCCCTCTCCCTGCTGGAGGGTGGCATGAAGGACTGCGACAAGTACATCGATGCCGACAAGGTGGAGAAGATCAAGGCCAACATGCTCAAGAACCTCGACGAGGAGCTCAAGACCAATGGTTACTGGCTCAACGTCATGGACGAGTACAATGAGACGGGTGTGGACCTCTACACCACCCATCGTGCCGCCATCGAGAGCCTCACGCCGGCCAAGATCGTAGCCTTCCTCAAGAAGGTCGTGGCCTCCAACAACCACATCCAGGTGGTGATGCTCCCGGAGCTCTAAACCATCCTGCATAGAACAACCCATTAGCAAGAAGCGGTGGAAGACCTCTGTGGTTTTCCACCGCTTTTTGCTCTATTTGCCCTGCGCCCCCTTGCCAAAGCCATGTCGGATGGGTCGAAAAATGAAGTTAACTTCATAGCCCGATGAACTTAACTTCGTAGCCCGATGAAGTTAACTTCGTAGGCCGATGAAGTTAAGTCCTTCAAAGTGGCATAAAAAAAGGATCTCTCCGCGTCACACGGAGAGACCCTCATGGCTTTGGTGGGCGAGACCAGGCGACTGCCTGACGCACCCTTGTGTTTTGTTATCCTTTACATTCTTTTACCTCTTGTGGTAGCACGGGCATAGCGCCGTTTTGTGTGCATACATACGCGCTCACCTCGACAGCGAGTTGGTGGGCCTCAGCCACGCTCTTACCGTATAGGATCGCAGCGCAGAAGGAACCCGTGAACGAGTCGCCAGCGCCCACGGTGTCGGCAACCTTCACCTTCGGGGTGGGTTGGTAGGACATGGTGCCGCGCGTAAAGACATAGCTGCCGTTGATGCCGCAGGTGAGCACGAGCATGTCGAGGTTGTACTTGCCGAGGATGAGCCAGCATTTGTTTTCGATATCAAGCCCCGGGTAGCCAAACATGCGGCCGATGAGCACCAGCTCCTCGTCGTTAATCTTCAGAACGTTGCAGCGCTTGATGCTGGCGCGGATGGCCTCTTTGGTGTAGAAGTTCTGTCGTAGGTTGATGTCGAAGATTTTCATGCAGTCCTTGGGCGTAGCGTCGAGGAAACTGTATATCGTGTTGCGGCTCACCACGTTGCGCTGAGCCAGCGATCCCCAGCAGACGGCGCGCGTCTTTCGGGCTATGGCCTCGATGTCCTTGTTGAAGGGAATGTTGTCCCAGGCTACGTTTTCCTTGATGTCGTAGGTCGGTACGCCGCCAGCGTCGAGCGTCACCTGCACCGTACCCGTGGGGTAGGGCACGCGCGGCATACAATAGGCCAGCTTCTTGGCCTCCAGCTGTTCGATGGTCTCCTCGGCCAGCTTGTCCTCGCCAAGCGCACTCACGGCGATGGCGTTGAGGCCGAACTGTCCAGCGTGGAAGGCGAAGTTGGCAGGAGCGCCACCCAGTTTTTTGCCGTCGGGAAGGATGTCCCAAAGAGCCTCGCCGAGGCCCACTACGTATTTCTCGTTCGTTGTCATAATTTGATAGGTATTTATAGTTGATAGTGATTTGTTTTCTTTACTGTTGCTTGACTCGCGGGATGTAGCTGAGCAGGTAGGCCACGCCCACGGCCATCACGACGGCTGCCGCGGTCTGCGGGTGTTGCAGGCCGGAAGTCTTGGCAGCGTCGCTGGCCAGACCCATCAGTAGCGGGAAGACCGTGCCGCCGAAGAGGCCCATGATCATCAGTCCGCTCACCTCGTTCTTCTTCTCGGGAGCCGAGATCATGGCCTGGGAGAAGACGATAGAGAAGACGTTGCTATTGCCGTAGCCCACCAGTGCGATCGAGACCCAGAGCGCCCACTGCTCCGTGGCGAACACGAAGCCCGCCATGGCCACGCCCATCATCAGGACGATGATGGCGAAGAAGGCGCGGATGTTGATTCGGCGCATGAGGATGGACCCCGTGAGGCAGCCGAGGGTGCGGAAGGCGAAGTAGATGCTCGTAGCGTACTCAAACTGGCTGAGCGTGTCGCCCGGGGTGCCCAGGCGCTCCAGGAGAATCTTCGGCGCCACGGCGTTGGTGCCCACGTCAATGCCCACATGACACATGATGGCTACGAAGGAAAGCAGGACGACGGGCGCGCCGAGCATCCGCACGCTGGCCAGTACGCCCGAGGTCTGGTCCTGGGCGGGTTCCTCCTCGATGGGGGTCATGCCGAGCCACAGCGTGGCGGCCATGCCGATGAGGAAGAAGAGCAGGAAGAGGATACGCCAGCTCAGCCCGAAGGTCGGCGCCGTGGTCGTGGCGCCCCATGCCGCGATGAGCGGGGCGATAAACGAGGCGATGGCCTTGACAAACTGACCGAAGGTGAGCGTGGAGGCCAGGTGGCCCTTGACCAGGATCGTCACGAGCGGATTGAGAGAGGTCTGCATGATGGCGTTGCCGATGCCCAGCAGCGAGAAGGAGATGTACATCAGCCAGAGCTGGCTCTCCTTGGTCGGCATGAAACTGTCGAAGAGGGGAAGGAATACGGCCAGCGTCGTGACGATGATGGAGAGGAGCACCGTCTTCTTACGGCCGATCTTATTCATCAGCATGCCCGTGGGCACGGAGAAGATGAGAAACCAGAAGAATACGAGCGAGGGGAAGAAATTGGCAGCTGAGTCGCTGAGGCCGAAGTCTTCCTGCATGTTGTTTGACACAGCGCCGACGAGATCGACGAAGCCCATCGTGAAGAAGGTGATCATCACCGGGACGAGTGTCATCTTGGAAGAATTGTTGTTGCTCATTGGCTGATACGTTTTTGTTGTCATTGGGAATAGTATAGTTACGAATTGTGCTGCAAAGGTAGAGATATTCTCGCCAGGGGGATATCAATCATGTTTCGCAGGATAGTAAAAACCGAACCGCGCAACATTTTTGCTACAAATGTAACATGCCGGACAGGCCAGGCGCCAGGCAGCCCGCGGGGACGTCGATGCTACTTTTCGTTCATTGAATAATAAAAATGTTGCATGTAACAAAAGTGAATGCCGATGAACGGAATTTTAACCCCTGATGGCGTCGATCTTCGTAACTTTGCAGCCGTAAACAATAACTGAACCGTTATGCAACATTTCAACACAGCAAAACTTGGCGCCTTGGCTCTTGCCTCCATTATGGCAACCTCGGCCAGCGCGCAGAATGAAGGAAAGCGGACGGACCACTCCAAGGAGGAGGGCGACCGCAACGTGATGCTCAACGCGGCCAGCGCCAACGGCCCGCGCGAGATCCAGATCGGACTCCCCTCCGCCGACGTCAATGTGCTGGAGAACGGACTCCCTGTTACCTATGCCACCAATCCCCACACCGTCAACGCCACGTGGCGTTCGGATGCCAGCCTCTCCCATGTCGGACTGCTGAAGATCTCAGAGACGGCTATCACCACTGGCAACATCGGCTATGCCGTCAACTCGCAGACGCAGCTCGGACAGAAGGGATTTCAGGGCACGCTCAACTACAAGACCAACCACTTTGGCCTGCAGGAGATGTCGCTCAACATGAATGGATCGCTCAACAAGGATCTCTTTTACAGTGCAAGCATGTACCAGGACTTCGACCCAGGTACCTTCAAGGTGCGCTCCTCGCAGTATCAGGACCGCACGCAGATCTACAAGCTGGCCCTCACCCAGCGCTACGCGGCAGGAAGGGGCGAGCTGACGGCAATGTACAAGTATGCCAACTCCCACCCCGTCTATAACTACGCCATGCAGTCGGCTCCATTCATCTATGTCGGCGACGGCAGCGTGAAGGAGTTTGGCGACTTCAAGCTCGGAACGACTTCCTATCTCCCCGTCGATGCCAACATCACCTATCGTGATATGCGCACTGGCACGCTGCGGCAGACCTCGCTCTATGACTACTGCGGCAACCGATCTTCGGAGTTCTCGCTCCTGAACAACTTCCGTTTCGACAACGGGCTCAACTGGAAGACGGCCTTCCGCTTCGACCACGCCCGGGGTGCACTGGTATTCCAGACTCCGATGCAGCTCATCGACCTCCAGGCCGACGGTGCAGCCGCCAACTACCAGTACATGCAGCAAGACGCCATGGGACAACCGCAGCGCTACGGCGGACGCTACGTCCAGACGCGTATGTCGTGTCTCAACGCAGGTACCATCAACGAGATGCTCCTCACCTCGGAACTCTCAAAGACCTTCCGCACCTCCACGCTGCGCATCGGCGTGAACGAATGGTACTACCACATCGACTACTGCTCCAACACGACGATGTACGACCAAAGCGTGCCCGAGGACGGATCCTACGCTGTGCGCCTCTGGGACGCCAGCAAGCGCCAGAGCATCTTCTACGACTTCAACAAGAATGCCTCGGAGTACTATCAGGGACACGAGAACAAACTGGCCTTCTACTTCACACACGACTGGGACATCACGCCGCAGCTCAATGCCTACTATGGCGCGCGCATCGAGTGGCAGCGACTGAAGGGCGAGAACGCCGCGGTCAAGAACACGGCCGGCGAATATGTGGGACGCTTTGCCGACTACTACCTCGGCACCACCGCTCCCGACGGTACGCTGATCGCACCGACGCAGATGGCATACAACTGGGTGAACTACGACTTCACGGCAGCGCTGACCTACAAGTTGACGAAGAATTTCGGATTCACGGGCGACTTCACCTACATCGTGCAGCACCCCACGATCTCGACCTTCGCGCCCGCCACGATGCCCAACACGGGCAGAATCAGCGTGCCTCTGGGACGCGCAGGTATCTACTACAACAACCCGTGGCTGAGTCTCACCTCTCTCTTCTCATACATTTCAAAGACCAACAACAACTCTACGCTCAACCTTCAGCATGACGGAGAAATCAAGGCTGCTCCGTTGACCTATGACATTCAGACGTGGGGCTGGACCACCGACGTGGTCGCACACCCCTTCAAAGGATTCGACTTCCACTTCCTATTCACTTACCAGAAACCGACCTACAAGAAGTATGAGACCAGCGTGAAGTTTGCAAGCGGCTACGAGGGAAAGATCAACGCAACAGGAAATATCGTGGCAGAGGTGCCGCAGGTGCTCATCGAGCTCGACCCCAGCTACATGATCACGCCGGAATTGAAGCTCTGGGCTTCCTTCCGCTACTTCTCCAAGACCTACGCCAACATCAACGAGGCCTACTACTTCAACGGCCACTGGGAGACCTTCGGTGGTGTCAACTGGCAGGCCAGCAAGCGCTTGTCGCTCGGATGCACCGTGGTCAATTTCCTCAACCAGACGGGTGCCAAGGGTAGCATCGCTGGTGCGGAGCTCATCACCAAAGACGAGGCCAAGGGCATCAACAACCAGCTCATGACGGGCTCCTACCTCCGCCCGTTCACCGTGGAGCTCTCGGCCACACTGAAATTCTAACCAAATGTTTCACGACTAAAATCATAAGACAATGAAGATCAAGTATCTGCTTTCAGCAGGAGCACTCGTAGCCCTCTCGGCCACGGCACAGACCCTGCAGACCACACAGAAGGGCGACACCACGATCATCAAGGTGGAGAACCCGACGAAGTATCTCATCCTCCCCATAGAGGAGGAGCGTCCCGAGGCCCAGCTGCTGCTCTATACCGGCAAGGCCACGGACACCTGGATGGACGTCCGACTGGCCGTGGGCAAGACCGACTACTGCGTGCCCTTCGCCCTCACGCAGGGCAAAGAGGCAGTGGTGAAGATCGTAGGACTGCCGAAAGACGCCGTGGCACTGAAGGAGATGAAACTATCGGACACCTTCGACACGACCAATACGGACTACTACCGCCCCGTCTATCACCACACGCCGCTCTACGGATGGATGAACGACGCCAACGGACTCACCTACAAGGATGGGGAGTATCATCTCTACTTCCAGTACAACCCCTACGGATCGAAGTGGGGCAACATGCACTGGGGCCACTCCGTCAGCCGCGACCTCGTACACTGGGATCATCTCGACCCCGCCATCGCCCGTGACCCGATGGGACACATCTTCTCGGGAAGCACCATCGTCGATACGCGCAACTCGGCAGGATTCGGCAAGAACGCAATCATCGCCTACTACACTTCCCACAGCATGAGAAACGGCAAGCAGGTGCAGGTGCAGTGTATGGCTTACAGCAAGGACAACGGACGTACCTTCATCAAGTATAAGGGCAACCCCGTGGTGACGCCGTTCGACGGACTGGAGAACTTCCGCGACCCGAAGATCTTCTGGTATGAGCCCACGAAGTCGTGGTATATGATCGTGTCGGCCGATAAGAACATGCGCTTCTATCAGTCGAAGAATCTCAAGAAGTGGACCTACGTAAGCCAGTGGGGTGAGGGCTTCGGAGCCCAGCCCAACCAGTTTGAGTGTCCCGACTTCTTCCCGCTGGCCGTCGATGGCGACCCAGCCAACAAGAAGTATGTCATGATCGTCAACGTCAACCCGGGTTTTGTCTTTGGCGGTTCGGCCACGGAGTATTTCGTAGGCGAGTTTGACGGCAAGGAGTTCAAGTGCGACTCCAAACCCACCACCGTGAAATGGCTCGACTGGGGCAAGGACCACTACGCCACCGTCACCTTCTCCAACCTCGGAGACCGCATCGTGGCCGTGCCATGGATGAGCAACTGGCAGTATGCCAATGTCACTCCGATCCATCAGTATCGTGGCGCCAACGCGCTGCCGCGCGAACTGAAGTTGTTCTCCAACCATGGCGAGACCTATGTCTCGGCCAATGTCGTGGAGGAGGCCCGCGCCCTGCGCAAGGAGACCAAGCAGTTGGGCAACGTGGCCGTGGACAACGCCAACCCCTATGTTCAGCGCAACCTCTTTGAGGGTAGCGACGGAGCCTTCGAGCTGGAGGCCGACGTGACGCCGAAGGAGGCCGATGTGGTCGGGATCGTGCTCTACAACGACAAGGAGGAGCGCACGGTCCTCTATCTCGACCTCAAGAAGAAGCGCGTCGTCATGGACCGCTCGGAGAGCGGACTCACCGACTTTGGTCGGCTGGCCGAGCGCCACGATATCGAGAAGCGTGCCGAGGCAGCTGGCGAGATGAAGGGAAAACTGTCGCAGGACCTTGTCGTCAACTACAAGAACGACTTCGCCCTCGGCACATGGGCTCCGCTCGCACTCTGTGACGACGACCACTCTGCTGGCAATGGCTGCTGTGCTGAGGCCCCCGTGGCAGCACAGTGTGGCAAGACTTACCATCTGGATGTCTTCGTCGATAAATGCTCCGTCGAGCTCTTTGTAGATGGCGGACGCATCGCCATGACCAACCTGGTGTTCCCCACCGTGCCCTACAACCACGTGAAAGTCTATGCCGAGGGTGGCAAGGCGGAGGTGAAAAACCTTACGGCCTATCGTCTGGGCCTGTAAGCGGTATGTGCCCCCGGTGCATGGGGATATCTCAATGAAAGAGAGAAAAAAGGCTGGTGGGCTATCCTAAGGCCATGGCAGACCGCTCAGCCGTCTTCTGATAATGGCGAGGGACAGGAAGTGTTTCCTGTTCCTCGCCTTGCTGTTTGGTGCGGTCGTGAAGGCTACTTTTCGCTTGCTGGGTGGAAGAAGGGGAAGCGTTTTCTTCTGCTGGCATAGGGCCGGACGAAGGGCCTTAGAATCTGGGAAATGCAAAAAGCACACAAATTGTTTGCCTGTCTTGTCTTTTTTATGTAATTTTGGGCGCCCAAATATACTAAAAAGCCGTTTTATGCTAAAGTCTATTCAGCATTTCGCTTATATCGCTGCCCTGATGGCAGCCCTCGCCCTTCTGGCCTCTTGTACTGGCGGGAAGAAACGTTATGTCATCGGTGTCTCGCAATGTTCGGAGGACGTATGGCGCGAGAAACTTAACCAGGAACTGCGGGTGGCGGCCCTATACTATAATAATATGGACCTCGATATCGCCTCGGCCAACGACGACGTACGGCTGCAGACGGATCAGATCAACCGCTTTGTGGACAAGGGGGTCGATCTGCTCATCGTGGCGCCAGGACAGGTCTCGATCTCTCCCGCCATCGACCGTGCTTATGAGAAGGGAATACCTGTGATCATTTTCGACCGCCGCACGCGATCCAACAAATATACGGCCTATATCGGTGCGGACAATCGTGAGATTGGCGCGTCGATGGGAGAATACCTGGCGGGTGCGCTGCCCAAAGGAGGACGTGTGGTGGAGTTGTGTGGACTCTCGTCTTCGTCGCCGGCGATAGAGCGGGCGGAGGGCTTCGATAGCGTAGTTGCCGTGCGTCCCTCGATCGACATCGTGGCTAAGCTCCACGCCGACTGGACGGAGCAGGGAGGCTTCCGGGCCATGGACTCGCTGCTGCGTAGTCCGCATCCCGACTTCGACTGCCTCTTTGCCCACAACGACCGTATGGCGATGGGCGCGCGTCGGGCAGCGCAGGAGCACGGACTGGACCTCCAGCGCATCCGCTTCTGTGGAATCGACGCCATGCCGCAGAAGGGAGCCGGACTGGAACTCGTCAAGGACGGGACGCTCTTTGCTTCCTATATCTATCCGACGCGTGGCGACGAGGTGATGAGGCTGGCAATGAATATTCTTGAAGGGAAGTCCTATCAGCGCGAAAACCGTCTCTCTTCGGCCCTTGTCACCCGTGACAACGCCCGCGTGCTACTCATGCAGAACGATGAGACCATGCGCCAGCAGGATCACCTCGCCACACTCCGCTCGCGTATCGACAAGGCAGCCGACGACTTCAATACGCAGCGTGGCTACCTCCTGGTGCTCTTGTTCTTCGTCGTGCTGCTCGTCGTGGCCTGTGGTTTGGCCGTCAGGGCTTATGTGGCCAAGGCGCGCATCAACCGCCAGCTCAATGCTTCTATGGATCAGCAGCGACAGATGACGGAGGAGATGGAGCGGATGACGCAGACGCAACTGCAGTTTTTCACCAATGTGAGCCACGAGCTACGCACGCCGCTGACGCTTATCGCCGGACCGACTGATCAGCTACTGGAGGACGACACCGTGCAGGGAGCGCATCGCATGATGCTGGAGATGGTGCGGCGCAACACGCGCATCCTCATACAACTCGTGGGCGAGATACTCGACTTCCGCAAGGTACAGAACAACAAGGCGCACTTGCATCTCAACCGCTTCGCCTTGCAGCGGGAACTGGCGACATGGGCCAACGACTTCCGGGCGGTGGCGGCGCGCCGTAAGATCACCATCGATGTGGACGCCTCGGAGGTGAGACAGGATGCCGTGATCATTGCTGACCGCGACAAGCTGGAGCACATCTACTTCAACCTGATGTCGAATGCGCTAAAATATACGCCTGAGGGCGGACGGATCACGACGGCATTGTCCTACGACGGCAAGCAGTATGTGCTCAGCGTGAGCGATACGGGCAAGGGAATTGAGGAGGAGGCGCTGCCTCATCTCTTCGACCGCTTCTTCCAGGCGCGCGGTGCTGTTGGCGGGACGGGTATCGGACTGTCGTTGGTCAAGGCCTACGTGGATCTCCATCATGGCGACATCCGCGTGGAGAGCAACGAGGGAGAGGGCACAAGGCTTTTTATCTCGCTGCCTGCCGCCCAGCCAGGCTACGACCCTGCCAAGGATCGCGAGGCAAGGCCGGTGGCGGAGCGGGAACTGGTAGACGATAGCTATGTGCCCGAGGATATCAATGCTAAGGAGGCGGCGGATCGCATCACCAATGCCGAAGACTTCGATGCGGACCGCCCGCTGGTGCTCATCATCGATGACAACAACGGGATGAGGGCCTATCTGCGGTCTATCCTGAAAGACCGGTATAATGTCTCGGAGGCGGCAGACGGTCGCCAAGGCCTGGAGAAGGCGCGGCGCGAGGTGCCGAAGTTGATAGTCTGCGACGTGATGATGCCAGTCATGGATGGCCTGGAGTTTACGCGTCAACTGAAGGAGGACATTGCGACGAGCCATATCCCCGTCGTCTTGCTCACGGCGCGCTCGTTGCCCGAACAGCGTGAGAAGGGTTACGAGACGGGCGCCGACTCCTATCTGACGAAGCCTTTCTCAGGACAGGTGCTCCTCTCGCGTATCGACAACCTGCTGCGCTCGCGCACGCTGCTGCGCTCTCTCTTCTCGGGCGATAAGGCGGAGGCGGCCGAGGAGGAACGGCTCTGCTCGCAGGATAAGACTTTCGTGACAAGACTGCGGGAAATCATCCAGCAGCATCTCGCCGACTCCGACTTCTCGGTAGAGCGGCTGGGTGAGGAGATCGGCCTTTCGCGCGTGCAACTCTACCGCAAAGTGAAGGTACTCACGGGCAAGACGCCCGTGGAACTCCTGCGCAAGGCCAGACTGATGAAGGCGCGCACGATGGTGACGACGACCGACCGCTCCATCGCAGAGATAGCCTACGCCACGGGTTTCACCTCGCCATCCTATTTCAACAAGTGCTTCAAGGATGAGTTTGGAGTCAGCCCTGGCGGAATGAGGGGATAGTGCTCGCGCGCTTCTTCTTTCTTCACGCGCTTCCTCTTGTTGCTGCTTCTGTTATCTCTTTCCACGCAGTCTGCATTATTTCTTCTTCTGCATTCTGTGATTAAAGCCGATTTTAAAAACATCTGTTTCATACCAGCAACAGATGATCAATAAGATTTGGGCGCAGGTTGGTGTGAAGGTGTTGGCAGAGATAGCAGACATCTATCCTCGTATGACGAGCATTCACGATAGCAGCCTATTTGACGATAGCTTTGCAATGGACTTCATCAACTACGGTGACAAAATCATCTATTGTGCAATGTACTTGTATGTCGGCTACATCAACGAGGCTACAAGCTTTGCTGAAAGCCAAGGAGGTGGCGGTAGCGATACCAAGGATTGGGGACGTGACAAGGGTGAAAATAAGATAGAATGGATAAGACGATGTTTGCGATAGGCAACTCGAATGGTAAAACCAAGAAAGGACAAAGGAGTAAGACGGTGAACGATTAGATGTGAGAAATCATATATAGGCTTCTCACATCTAATTGAATACATGAATAATATTACCAAATGAAATACACATCAGCTCTTCTTTTACAGTAAGCAATAGCCACATCACGTGCAGCTTTAATTCTAGTTTTTTCAAGATCCGTCTCGCGTTGTGATTGTCTTTCGATAAGTTCAACAGCTCGCCGAGCTTCTGTATCTTTAGTTTGCTTGATTTGCATGCAGAGTTGTTTGGCTTCAGTAGCACACGAGCTTGTCATATCTATTTGTTGTAGATATTCGACTGCCGCATCAAAATTACCGTTAGAGAATTCAGCCCGAGCTTTCTGAATGACATTATTGCATTCCTGCGTTTGGTATTGACGATAAATTGAAGTTATCTCGTTGTTGACTTTTGTGTAACCAGAGATTGTTGCAGGACAAGATAACAACAGAGCCAGTCCCTCGCCATATTGTTGAATATTGGCGAAAGTGCGAGCACGTGATATTACAGAGTTAAGGTTTTGCTGATAGTAGTCCATAATCTTGTCTTTTGCAGTACGTATGAATGTTGCCAACCGCCTGTCCTCTACCGATACTTTAGAGAGAGCATTTTTTATAGCTTCATCATCGTTGAATCCCTCTCCTCGCACAGTAATGACGCAACTTGCAAAAGTCGTGCTTGTCACAAGATTCGTACATATGAAATCGAACTGTATATCGCTTGTGTGTATGTTTCTCGTGCCACCCTCCACTACTTGACGGTTGACAAAACTTATTTCTGGTTTTATGGCGATTGTGCTTATTTCTGCGGTTTCCACTCCGTTTTCTGTCATAGCAGGCAAAAATCTGCTTCTCAGCATTTTAGCTGTATTTGCACTAAGGTGGTCATTACCTGAGGGAAGTGCGAAAGCTATTTCAATCCCTTGTGCAGAGATTACAGAGAAGCAACTCAACAGTATAGCCATTAGTAACAATGTTCTTTTCATGATCGATTCTCCTGTTATTTTATAGTGACAACCAACATGTTATTGCTTGTTGTCCTTTCTATCTTGATTCCAAGATTACTGAAAAATGTCAGCAATTTCAATCCAAACTTATTGATATTATATGTTCTTCCGTTCTCATCTCTTAGCGGTATGCGAATATCGTCGAAGAGCATCTGCTTGTCGCTTGTTCCCTGGATATGGTAATTGCCCTTATAAGCATTTTCTTCTACCCACATTTCCAATGCATCGGACAAAGCAAGTCCGTCAGTGCCAACCTCTTGCGACATAGAGCGAGATGATGCCTCGTCAATGCCGACTATCACCGCTATGGATTGTCCGTTTTCAGCTATGTCCATCAGTTTATCCTGCATGGTGTTCAAGAATTTGTCCATCCCTATCTCGACAGCTCTTGATGTAAGTTTACCATAGTCATCGGTGTAAAACTTACCGCTTTCGCAAACTGCATTGGCAAGCGAATTTGCAGTAGAGGTTTCATAACCAGACAGGATTACTTTCATGTCATTGCCAGAAGGAGATTCCAACAGGCTTATTTCTGCTTCGACATAAACATCCGCACCAGACTGTTGTATAATCATAGCCTTGACATCCTGTTGTTGGGTATTGCCAAATGCGGTTGCTTTTGACAAGGCTTTTACCTTGGCAAAAAAATCAACTGTAGTATACCCCCTTTGATCGAATGCTTCCTTTATTTTGGTTAAAGCGATACGCTTATTCACGTCATTCTCCAAAATGGTACGTATGTCTTCACCTTGTGTTGTATATGGTATGACCATAATTTTGGGTTGTGCTGTAGGCAAAGAAGTAACCTGTGACTCTATGCTTTGTGCCCATGTGCAGCAGAAAGCACACAGCCCCAATAATATTGTTGTTATTCTTTTCATACTCATTTTTTGATAATTAAGCTACAACGAACTAAATTGTGAGAAGCTTTACTATTTTCAATAGCGGTAATGACTTTGCGGGACACGCTGCATTCGGCGAAAGACTCTCCCGAGAGTTTTGTCACCTTGGCCTTTCCAAGTTCAGATGGATAAGGTTTGCCATCAAGCATCTCTACTGATTCTATCATAAACGTATCACCGACCTTGATTCCAGCATCCTTGCCGACATTGAGAAGTATCGTGTTTTTATCTATCGTCTTCAAGACTTTTCCCTTGACAGGGAAATTCACACGAAAATATTCATAAATATCGGACTGTAGACTTTGCATGGCAGCCGTAACAGCACTCTCAGGCGACAGCATTTCTTTGCTGCATTTTCCATCAAAACTCTGTGCCTCATTGCTTACGCCTGTCTCTACGTCAACAACTTTCAACTGAAATGCTACACTCGCTTTATAACCACGTGTGCTTCCGTCACTGTTCTTCATGCGAAAAACTGGTATCTTAATAATATGTCCTGTTACCAACTGCTCGGCAGCAATAGCCGCACCTTGTTCTGCAAGATTATGGCTATCGAGAAAAGCCTCGCTCTTCTGAAGTTCAAGTTCGTCCACGACTTTGTCACGACTAGTTCTGTCAACTACAACAAAACGGTGAGTGTTAGTAAGCATTTCCACAACTTTCTCTGTCACAAGTCCTATGTACGGACTCTCTTCATCGCAGGTAAACTGAGTTACACCTACGACAGGGCGGTCATCGGCTGCTAAGGAAACTTGCGTATACCCAAAAAGGATACACGCAAGTATGACCGCATATAAAATGCGATATTTTCCCATTACAGATTCTTTGCCGTTTTTGCTGTTTCAATCATCTGCTTGATGGCAGCTATCTTCGCCTTTGACTCTTCGAGCAAGACAGGGTAAGCATCCTTTGTAAAGGCGAGAGCTGATACTATCTTAGCTAATTTTAGAGGATTTTTGATAGTAGAAGATGCCTTGGTTGCAGCTACTGCACCTTTCGCAGCCTCAGCGATAGAAACACCTTCTGTTGTTAGAGTTGTGCTTAATGCGATAAGTTCCTCTACAGTAGGTTTCTTGATGCTCACGTCTGTAACACCATCCTTCGTCTCGCCAATCTGACGATAATAAAGGTTTTGGAGTAGAGCTGATGACGCAGCGGAACTGATGGCTGCGTTGTAAACACCCTGTACATAGGTGTCAACATCTGCAACTCCAGTTTGCTTTGGCTGCTTAGAGCAAAGTTTCTCCAATTTAGCACAACGATCGATACTTGCCTTAATGTCCTCTTTGGACTGACCGAAACAGAATGATACCGACATTGAGAGCAATGCTGCGGTAACGAATAAAAATCTTTTCATCTTGTATTATTTTAAAGATGACTGCCTGGCTACCACAGCAGGGTTAATTTTATTGGCTGATATACAAAACAAAAGAACGTGGAGCCAGTCTGTCACTCGTTCCACGATTCGTAGGCCTTCGCATTGCCCTGTCAGTCCGAAACGAGCAACGCCGAAAGCCCCACGTGTGTGTAAGTATATAAATACCCTTTCTTGACAACGAAAGCGAAATGCAACCGAAGCCAATAAGGGTTGTATACAATACACCCATGAGACGTTCCTTGTTGCTTTGTTCTTGACTGACAAATGAGTTTGCGAAGTTCACGAATCGTCAAAACCAAAGCGTCAGATACGCCTTTTACCATGTATATGTCTGCCCACCCTCTGCCCATAGGGGCTTTCGGTATAGGTATAGACGTTACAAAGGTAATACTTTTACCCTGAAAACCACTTTGTTTAGCTTACAAAATGCTTTTTCAAGTATCAATTTAACGTTATTAAATATAAATATGTCGAAGAAATCCACTTTCGCGTGATTTTTTCTTGCTAAAAGGTTTGTATTATCTAATGATTATTCGTATTTTTGCACCGTCAGTTCCCACCAAGCCTCTCAACGATGCTCAAATGCGTGGGGCTTTTTTTGTATATATACGTTACTCTCAAACTACGCTAATGGAAAGATTACCGCACTTCATTAAACATTATATGACAGAGGCAAATGTTGGAAAGTCGTGTGGTTGTCATTTCAGATGAAGCCAAAGCGGTACGGTATTTGGATAGCATCGGGTACTATCGCCTTTCTGCCTATATGTACCCATTCTAGAAAGCTCCAAAGGAAACTCATCAGTATAAAGATAGTACAACTTTCCAACAAGTGTTGAATTTCGGCGCAGGGGGAATTCTCCGTGGATTGCCCCTCCGCCAGTATTTATTCCTCAGTAAAAGGTCTGTTTGGCGACGTTGAATAGACATTCGACGACGTCGAATGCAGGTTCTGTGACGCTGAACGCACATTCAACGTCGCTGGATAGAACTTTCTTCTAGGCAAAAGTACATCTTTTCCTAATAACAACCAAGACTATTTCTTGGGAAATGCGACAAGGGGAGGCAGTTCCGAGACTAACGGACCTGCCTCCCCTTGCATAGGTTGGTGGATGGAAATCGCCTTCAATTAGCGATCCTTACTTGTGTTTACTCAAAGCGGATGGTTCCCTCCACTTTGTCCTTGACCGGTTGCTCCTCTCGGACTTGCTCGGGAGCCGACTTCTTCTTGATTTCATTCAGCATCGGTTTGGTCCTGTTGAAGGTGGGAATCGACTCTACGTCGAGGATCACGTCCTCGTTGTCGAGGTCGTCCTGCGAGAAGAGGTAGATGTGTGGGCGCGGCTTGGCCAGTTTGTCTCCGTCGTCGCCATAGTATTTGCCGCGTCTGTTGCTACGCTCCGCGTCGGCTTCCTCCTGCTCGGCCTTCTTCTGTGCCTCCTCATTGGCACGCGCCTTGTCCAGGCGGCTATGGTAGCTGGCCACATCCTCCAGGTCGTCGAGGCCGAAGCCCGTGGCGAGGATGGTGATCTTCACCTTCTTCTCCAAGGTGTTGTCGATGGCAATACCCCACTTCAACTCGAAGTTGGATCCGAAGCGACTCATGAAGTCGTTGATCTCGTTCATCTCCTCCATGGCCAGTCCATCGGTGCCATTCTCGCTGCTGAAGGCTATGGAGAGGAGAATCTTCTGCGAGTTATAGATGTCGTTGTCGTTGAGCAGCGGTGAGTTGAGCGCGTCGTCAATAGCCTTGCGCACGCGTCCATCGCCCTCGCCGAAGCCCGTGGACATGATGGCTACGCCGCCATCCTTGAGTACGGTGCGCACGTCGTTGAAGTCAAGGTTTATCAGTCCGCGGACGGTGATGATCTCGGCAATGCTCTTTGCTGCTACGCTCAGCGTGTCGTCGGCCTTGGCAAAGCCGTTGAGGAGGCTCAGGTCCGGATAGACCTTGCGCAGTCGCTCGTTGTTGATGACGAGGAGCGCATCGACGTGCTTTGCCATCTCATCGACGCCGTCGAGTGCCTGGTCGATCTTCTTGTTGCCCTCAAACTTGAAGGGGATGGTGACGATACCGACGGTGAGGATGCCCAGTTCCTTGCTCACCCGGGCGATGACTGGTGCTGCTCCCGTGCCTGTGCCGCCGCCCATGCCCGCAGTGATGAAGTCCATCTTCGTGCCGTCGCTGAGCATTGCTTTGATGTCGTCTATCGACTCCTCGGCAGCCAGGCGCGCCTTCTCGGGTCGGTTGCCTGCTCCCAGACCCTCGCTGCCCAGCTGGAGTCGCTCGGGGACGGGACTGTCCTTCAGGGCCTGTGCGTCGGTGTTGCAGACCACAAACGAGACGTCGTGGATGCCCTGCTTGTACATATTGTTTACGGCGTTGCCGCCTCCACCACCCACACCGATCACCTTGATGATGCTGTTCTGACGATCCGGCTCGCCGAAGTCGAGATGATCGGCCAGCGTGGCCATGTTGTCTTTATCTTTATCCATCATTGTTGTTCAAAGTTATCTTGATAGTATTCTTCTCGTAGCCTGCGCTTGGCAGTTCTCGTTCTATTCCTCAGCCTCCAAGATCTTGCCGCCAAATCTCTTTATCTTCTTGGTGAGTTTCGAAAAGAAGCCAGACTTCTCGGGTGCGGGAGTTGGTTCTGGATCATGTGTGGGCTCTGGTGCGGGAGGTGGTGTGGGCTGGGTGTTTTTTCCGCCATTTCCACCGTTTCCGCCATTGTCGCCGCCCGTATGCGGCTGTGTGCCACCCTCGCCGTTGGTGGTCTGATGGGGGGTCGTTGTCGTAGTCGTCTGGCCAAAGAGGTCTGTTCCTGTGGACTGCTGGTGTACGATAGGTCCACCTGCACAGTTCATGTCGCCCTTGGCCAGCAGGGAGATGATGGTGTTGAGCGTGGTGTCGTGCTTCTTGATGTCATCGATGTTGGACTTGATGGCCAGGTTGACGAAGCGCGCCTTGCGTATCTTGTCCATGTGCGTGTATTTCTTGAAAGCCAGCTCGATGTTCTTCATGTTGGAACCGCCACCCGTGAGGATGATGCCACCCAGAAGTTTGCTGACATACTCCGCGGGCACCTGATGCCACACGTTCTGCACAATCTCCTCCGCGCGTGCCTCCACCAGTTCGATGAGCTGTTTGCTCTCGATGGTGCGCTCGCCGTCGATGGAGTAGGTGAGGGCAGGATCCATGTCGGCTATCTCGGTATAGGCGGATCCGTGCTTGAGCTTCAGCAGTTCTGCCTCGCGCTCTTCCATCTTCAGTGCCGTGATATCCTTGGTGACGTTGTTGCCGCCCAGGGGGATGACTGCCAGGTGGCGCAGCAGGCTCTTGTGATAGACCGACACCGTCGTTGTGTCAGCTCCCAGGTCCACCAGCACGCAGCCTCCGCGCTTCTCCGACTCGGTGAGCACGTTGTCGGCCAGCACCAGCGGTGCGGGGAAGATTTCGGCAATGGCGATGCCCGCCTTGTCGAAAGCCTCGTTGAGGTTGCTGTAGAAGAGTTTTCTCTGGGCGATGTTGAGGAAGTTGCCCTCCAGCCGTGTGCCCTTGATTCCCACAGGATCGACGACATACTGGTTGCCGACCTTATACTCCTGTGTGACGACGTTGAGGATCTCCAGGTCGGGATAGTCCATGCCGCGGTTGCTGTCCATCAGTCCATCTACGATATCGCCATCGACAATCGTCTCCGTGGGCAGGTCCTTGACAATCACGTTGCGCACGCTCCGCACCGACTGGCCGCCTACTCCGACATACACATGGCTGATGTTTTGCTTCATGGTCTTGCTGAGCTTGGCCACGATATTCTTCAGGCAGGTAGCGGTCTTGTCGATATTGTTGACCACTCCCTTGCGGATACACTGCGTCGCATCCTCCTTGACGAGGGCCTGCACGGTGATGCTCCCGTCGAGATTCTTCTTGCCGGCAATCCCCCGGAAAACGGACGACCCCAGCTCAATGGCTACAATAAATTCTGCCATATATATTCCTTATTTAATTATTCTAACTGTCGTTTCTTGCAAATGATCTGGTTGTCAAACTCCACATCGATGTAGCTATACTTGTTCCATCCCGTCTGCGAGAGTCCGTAGCGGTAGAACTTTTGTATGCGGGTGAGTTTCTTGTCCATAAACTCCGTCACTGCTGTCTCGATCTGTGACCGCTGGAGACCTTCGGGCAGTCGGCCGAGGTAGAGGATGTGGTCTCCCACGCGTGGCACCAGCTCTATACCTCTGTTGGGCAGCACGTTGATCTGCACAACCTGGTTTCTCCAGAAGTCGGAGGCCATGATGGCCTTGGCCATCGGTGTGAGGTAGTTGCGGGCGAAGGATCGGCTGATGTGGCCCGTGGCGATGATCAGGTCGCTCGTATATTTGGAGTTGGGCATCGGTCCTCCCTTGTCGTCGATGTAGTAGTCGTCGCCCCTGCTGCTCTTGATGCGGATGATGGGCACGCGCTGTGTGAGGGCTATCGTGACGTGTCCGTTCTGCGTGACGTGACACTCCGCCGTATTGACAAAGGGACTGGTGCGGAGCACCTCCTCGATGGATCGTGGAGAGATCCCCGCTATCGGTTTGCCAAGCGGATAGAGGCCCTGCTGCGTGAGGATATGCTTGATCTCCTCTGCGCTCAGGAACCCGACGTTGTTGGCGTCGGAGATGTTGACATCCACCTTGGAGCAGACCCTGGAGGCCGAGGCCGGCGTGTTCCACAACGTCACGGCCATGACGAGGTAGGCGGCCAGTATCAGGTCGACCACGACAAACAGCACGCGCTTCCAGTTTACATTGACTCTCACGATACCTCCCTGTTGTGCGTTATGCTTTTTCCTTCTCCTCCAGTATGCGGGTTATCTCGGGCACATAGTCGTTGAGGTCTCCCGCTCCCAGGACGACCAGCACGTCGAAGTCTCGGCTGCGCACCCACTCCGCCACGTCGCGCTTGGCTATCATCGTGCGCTCCACCCCCTCGCGCAGGTGGTCGTAGATGAGCTTCGAGGTCACACCCTCGATGGGCTGTTCGCGGGCGGGATAGATCTCTGTGAGCACTACCTCGTCGAAATGGCTCAGCGCATCGGCGAAATCTGCATAGAAATCGCGGGTGCGCGTGTAGAGGTGAGGCTGGAAGATGACCGTCAGTTTGCGGTGGGCATAAAGTTCCCTCAGGCTCTTGGCACACTGGAGGATCTCCTTCGGATGGTGGCCGTAGTCGCTGAGGAACACGTGGCGTGGGTTGTTGATCTTGAAGTCGAAGCGACGCTCCACTCCCGCGTAGGTCTCCATGCCGCGGCGCAGTTCCTCCGCCGTGCAGCCGTTGAGTTGTGCCATTGCCATGGCGGCGACACTGTTCTCGATATTGATGGGTACGGGATGGCCCAGCGAGACTTGGGTCACCGTCTCCAGCGGCGATACGAAGTCGAAGACGATCTTGCCGTCGCCGATGCGGATGTTGGCAGCGTGGAAGTCGCCCTCGTCGCGGCTGTAGGTGTAGGTCTTCACCCCCTCGGGGACGTGGGCCTTCATCTCCAGTCCTGTGTGGAGAATCAGCGCGCCTCCGGGCTGTATCAGTTCGGTGTAGTGGCGGAAGCTCTCCAGGTAAGCCTCCTTCGTGCCGTAGATGTCGAGGTGGTCGGGGTCGGTAGAGGTGATGACCGACATCCAGGGGCGCAGCCAGTGGAAGGAACGGTCAAACTCATCGGCCTCTATGACCACATAGTCGCTTGTCAGCGAGAGGATGTAGTTGCTGCCCACATTCTTCGAGATGCCTCCGAGAAAGGCGTTGCAGCCTATGTGGCTTTGGCTCATGATATGGGCGCACATCGTCGAGGTGGTCGTCTTGCCATGGGTGCCTGCGAAGCAAAGGCCCTTGTGTGTGCGGGTGAGCGTGCCGAGCACCTGTGCCCGCTTCTCGATGGTGAAGTCGTGCTCCTTGAACCACGCCAGTTCGGCGTGGGAGGCCGGGATGGCGGGCGTGAAGACCACCAGTGTGTGCTCCCTGTCGCGGCAGGGCGCAGGGATCTGGTCAACGTCCTCCTCATAATGGATCTGCATGCCCTCGCGCTCCAGTTCGTGGGTGAGCGGTGTCGGCGTGCGGTCGTAGCCCGCCACGACGAGGTGGCGGTGCAGGAAGTAGCGTGCGAGGGCGCTCATGCCAATGCCTCCCGCTCCGACGAAATAGACAGCCTTGATATCTTTCAGTTCCATAATTTTTCCTTTATTGTTCAATCAGTTTGAGGACCTCGCGTGCGATGATCTCCGCCGAATCCTTGAGGCCCATCTTGTGCACATTCTCACCCAGCTGGCGCAGTTTCGTATCGTCGGCCACAGTCTGCAGCGTCAGGTCCAGGAGCTTCTCCGGAGCCTCGGCATCCTCCACGTAGAGGGCTGCGTCGCGACGGACGAGAGCCATGGCATTCTTGCGCTGGTGGTCCTCCGCCACATTGGGGCTCGGAACGAGGATCACGGGTTTGCCGATGAGCTGAAACTCGCTGATGGAGCTTGCTCCGGCACGGCTCACGACGAGGTCGGCGGCATGATAGGCCGCTCCCATATCGCTCACGAAGTCCATCACCTTGAGGTTGGGCAGTTCCTTTCCCTGCATCTCCTTCTGGATGCTGTCGAAGTAGTATTTGCCCGTCTGCCAGATAAACTGCACCTCGGGATGCGCCTTGATCAGATCCAGGTGCTCCAGCACACTGCGGTTCATCGTTCTTGCGCCGAGGCTTCCTCCTACGATCAGCACGGTCTTCTTCTCCGCGTCGAGTCCGAAGGCGCGTCGTGCTTCCTGCGGTGTGCCCTGGGCCTCCAGGATGTTCTGTCTTACGGGATTTCCCGTCATGATGATGCGGTCGGCGGGGAAGAAGCGCTCCATCCCCTCGTAGGCCACGCAGATCTTCTTGGCACGGCTGGCCAGCAGCTTGTTGGTGACGCCCGCATAGGAGTTTTGCTCCTGTATGAGGCAGGGAATGCCCATTCGCGCGCACGCGTAGAGCGTGGCACCGCTGGCGTAGCCACCCACGCCTACTGCCACCATCGGGCGGAAGTCCTTGATGATGTGGCGTGCCATGCGCAGGCTCTTGAGCAAGTGCCACACCACGCTGATGTTTTTCAGCAGATGCCGGCGGTCGAATCCCTTGATGGGAAGTCCCTTGATCTCGTATCCCGCTGCCGGGACACGCTGCATCTCCATGCGGCCCTCTGCGCCGACAAAGAGAATCTTTGCCTCGGGGCGCATCTGCCGCAGCGCGTTGGCTATCGACACGGCGGGGAAGATATGGCCTCCCGTGCCGCCACCGCTGATGATTATCCTCAATTCTTTGTCCATTGTGTTCGTTTTAAATTGCCGAGTGCCGCCAATCTTCTGCAAAGATAGTGCAAACGAGCGTAATGAGAGTTTTACTCTCAAATTGCCGAGTGCCGCCAATCTTCTGCAAAGATAAACAAAAAAAATGTCTTTCTACTATTTTCTGTTTATTTTTCCTCTTTCACCCCTGCCAGATGCTTCCTGCGGCCTTCTTTTTGGCCGAACGGCTGACGGAGAGTATCATGCCCATGTAGATGCAGTTGATGACCGTTGACGTACCCCCTCGGCTGATGAGCGGCAGCGGTTGTCCCGTGACGGGCGCCAATCCCACGGCCACCAGCATGTTGAAGAGCGCCTGTATGACGAGCATGAGCGTCAGTCCCATGGCCAGGAATGCGGGGAAGTTGTTCTCACATCGGTTGGCGATGATGGCGACTCGGAAGAGGAGGAAGACGTAGAGCAAGGCGACGAACGCTGCCCCTATGATGCCCAGCTCCTCGATGATGATGGCATAGATGAAGTCGGAGAATGCCTGTGCGAGTCCGTCTCGTGCGGTCGAATTGCCCGGTCCCTTTCCCACGATGCCCGATGAGGCTATGGCGATGTGGGAGTAGTTCTTCTGTGAGTCCTTGTCTCGCAGGTTCACCTTGTTGGCCGGGACGTCCTCGGGGTTGGTAAACTTCACGATGCGCGACTTCCATGTGTCGAGGCGGTCCTCGAAACGATCCGCCAGGGTCTTGGGCTGCTTTGTCTTGGCTTTCGCCATTTGCTCCGTCAGCTGGTGGCGCGGGTCCTTCGCCCGCTCTTGTTCGGTCTTGCCGTATATCATGATGACCGACAGGGCAATGGTGGCTATTACCGCCATGACGCCGAAGAGTTTTCCCAACTGGTCCAGCGGCACGCGTCCGACAAACATCATCACGAAGATGGTGATGGCCAGTAGGAAGGCCGTGGATCCATTCTCCATGGCAATGGGGATGATGATCCAAGCCGAGAGCAGGAGGATATAGCGAAACGCCTTTCGGTCCGCTCCCTTGTCAGTCTGCATCGCACTCAATATCTGTGCCGTGGCGAGCACCAATGCTCCCTTCGCCAGTTCTGAGGGCTGAAACTGGATGCCAAAGAAGGTGAGCCATCGGTTGGCTCCGTTGATGGTCTCGCCGCCCACGAGCACCCAGAGGATCATGATGATGGATCCGCCGAGGGCGAAGGGCGTGGCCATCTTGAAGTACTTACACTCCACGTTGAGCACACAGACGAGTGCTGCCACTCCCAGTATGATCTTCTTGGCGTGGTCCATGATAGGCGCCCAGTAGTAGCCCTTTTTGAGCGTCAGCGAGCTGGATGCCGAATAGACCTCAATGATGCTAATCATACAGAGGAAGAAGAAGATCATCCAGATGACTTTGTCTCCCTTGAAAATGTTCGTCAATGACTTTCCTTTCATTTCTTTTTTTCTGTTTTTGAGGCGGATGCGAGTGGATCGAGTGTTTTTTTGAAGATTCGCAGAATAGTTGTTGTTCAGTCTTTCCCTCCCCTTTTTCTCTCGTTCCGTGCCCGTCCGCCCTGTCTTGTTTTGTTTCTACGGTTTGTGATTGGTATGATAGAGTCTCCTTCGCCGCCCCCATCGGCACAATGGATGTGCCGATGGGGAATCGGTGTCGGAGTGAGACTGCGACGGTGTGGCGTTATGACCTCATGTGGAAAGTGATGTTTTCAGTCCGTGTCAGAGCGATCTTACCAGTTGCTTAAACTGTTCTCCACGGTCCTCCATGTTCTTGAAGAGGTCGAAGCTGGCACAGCAGGGGCTGAGCAGCACCGTGTCGCCCGGCTTTGCCAGTTCGTGGCAGGCAGCCACACAGTCCTTCATCGAGTGGGTGTCCCGCACGGGGATTCCCAGTTCGTCGAAGTTGGCGTGAAGCTTGGCGTTGTCTGTACCGAGATAGACGATGGCGCGACACTTCTCCTTGACGAGCTCCTTGATGGGTCCATAGTCGTTGCCCTTGTCCTTGCCGCCGACGATGAGCACTGTCGGCGTGCGCATGCTCTCCAGCGCGTACCAGCAAGCATCGACATTGGTGGCCTTGGAGTCGTTGACATACTGCACGCCACCCACCTTGCAGACCTTCTCCAGTCGGTGTTCCACGCCCGGGAAATCGCTCAGGCTCTTGCGGATGCTCTCCTTGCGGATGCCGGAGATGTTGGACGCGATGCCGGCGGCGAGCGAGTTGTAGATGTTGTGCTTGCCCGTGAGCGAGAGTTCCTCCTGCTCCATGTTGAAAGGCGTAGGCTTCTCGATGACGTACTGTCCCTCCTCGATGTAGCCGATGGAGCCCGTCTCCTTGAGTTCGGAGAACGGATACTGCACGGCCTTGATGTCATACTTCTCCAGTTCCTTCTTGATCACCGGGTCGTCGTTCCAGTAGATGAAACTGTCCTCCTGCGTCTGGTTCTGGATGATGCGCATCTTTGCCGCGGCATAGTTTTCAAACTTGAAGTCGTAGCGGTCGAGGTGGTCCGGCGTGATGTTGAGCAGGATGGCGATGTTGGCACGAAACTCGTACATGTTGTCCAGCTGGAAAGAACTGAGCTCGATGACATAATATTCGTGCGGATCCTCTGCCACCTGCAGCGCCAGGCTCCTTCCGATGTTGCCGGCCAGTCCCACGTCGTAGCCCGCATCCTTGAAGATGTGGTAGATGAGGCTTGTCGTGGTGGTCTTACCGTTGCTTCCCGTGATGCAGACCATCTTGCTGTGGGTGTAGCGGCCCGCAAACTCTATCTCGCTGATGATGGGCGTTCCCTGCTGGATGAGGCGCTGTATCATCGGGACGCTGTCGGGGATGCCCGGGCTCTTGATGACCTCGTCTGCCGAGAGCACCTTCTCCTCCGTGTGGTGGCCCTCCTCCCATGCGATGCCGTGGTCGTCGAGCAGCTTCTTGTATTGGTCCTTCACCTTCGATGTGTCGGAGACAAACACGTCGAAGCCTTGCTTCTTGGCCAGCACGGCAGCACCTGCGCCGCTCTCGCCGGCTCCAAGAACTACGATTCTTTTCATCTTTCTTTTGCGCTTGATTTTATCGGGGTGGGAGACTTTGCCGCGTCCGTCTTGCCGGCCCTGGGGCCGTCGTCCGTTGGGCGCGTGTCAGCCTCCCGCTCTTCGTTTCTTATCTGATTTTCAATGTGATGATCGCCAGCGCCACCAGCAGGATCGTGATGATCCAGAAGCGGATGGTGATCTTGGCCTCGTGCTTCGCACCATGCGGCACGCGGATGAGATATTTGCAGTCGGGGTCCAGTTGCGAGTCTTGCGTGCGGAAGTTGTCATGGATCGGCGTGCGCTTGAAGATGCGCTGCTTCACGCCGCGGCGCTTGCCAATCTTGTAGTACCACACCTGCAGGATGACGCTCAGGCTCTCGACGAAGAAGATGCCACAGAGGATGGGCAGCAGCAGCTCCTTGTGGATGATGATGGCGCCCACGGCGATGATTCCGCCGATGGTGAGGCTTCCCGTGTCGCCCATGAAGACCTGGGCGGGATAGGCGTTGTACCACAGAAATCCGATCAGCGCGCCGATAAAGGCGCAGAAGAACACCACCAGTTCCTCCGACCCTGGGATATACATGATGTTGAGGTAGGCGGCATACTGGATGTGGCTGCTCACGTAGGCCAGGATGCCGAGAGCCACGCCTATGATGGCCGAGTTGCCCGCACACATTCCGTCCATGCCGTCGTTGAGGTTGGCGCCGTTGGAGACCGCCGTCACGACAAAGATCGTCATGATGACGAAGAGTATCCAGCCCGCCGCCACGCTATGCTCGCCGCAGAAGCCCATCACCTTGGAGTAGTCGAGGTTGTGGTTCTTGACGAAGGGGATGGTTGTCTTGAGCGTTTTCTCCGCCTTCTCGCTGTGCTTGACGACGATTTCCTGTCCGTTTTTCTGCCCAAGCTCCATGTTCAGGTTCGACTTCACGTCTGGCGAGGCCCATAGCACCAGTCCCACGATGAGGCCGATGGAGACCTGTCCTACGATCTTGTACTTGCCCTTCAGTCCCTCCTTGTTGTGGCGGAAGATCTTGATGAAGTCGTCCATGCCACCGAGGAATCCGAGCCATACCGTCGTGACGATCATCAGGATGAGATAGATGTTGCGCAGTCGGCCCAGGAGAATGACGGGGATGAGCAGGGCGACGATGATGATGATGCCACCCATCGAGGGCACGCCGACCTTGTTGACGCCAAATGGGTCGATCTTCTCGTCGCGTGCCGTCTCCGTGATCTGCTTCCGCTTGAGGTACTTGATAAACTTTTCGCCAAACCAGGCGGAGATGACGAGGGCCAGGACAAGGGCGAGGATCGAACGGAAGGAGATGTAGCTCCATAGGTGTGATCCGCTGACGCCAAACTGGTCGAGCCATCTGAAGATGTAGTATAACATACTGTCTTTGCTTTACTTTACGTTGAAAATGTCGCGCAGCACCTCGTGGTCGTCGAAGTGGTGCTTCACGCCATTGATCTCTTGGTAGGTCTCGTGGCCCTTTCCCGCCACGAGCACGACGTCGCCCTTCTCGGCCATCATGCAAGCCGTGCGTATCGCCTCGCGCCGGTCGGTGATGGTGATCACCTTGCGTCGCTGCTGCGCGTCGAGTCCTGCCAGCATATCGTCGATGATGGCCTGTGGGTCCTCGTTGCGCGGGTTGTCGCTCGTGAGGATCACCTTGTCGCTCTGTCTGACGGCCTCTTGCGCCATGAGCGGTCGCTTGCCGTGGTCGCGGTTGCCTCCGGCTCCACAGACGGTGATGACCTTTCCCTTGCCGTTGAGCACCTCGTGGATGGCCGAGAGCACGTTGGCGATGGCGTCCGGGGTGTGGGCGTAATCGACGATGGCGGTGAATCCCTCCGGCGACCGGATCGGCTCCAGGCGTCCGCTGACACTGCCCAGCGTGCTCATGGCCACGAGCACGGCCTGTGCGTCTTCGCCCAGCAGTACCGCCGCGGCATAGACCGCGAGCAGGTTGCTCACGTTGAAGCGTCCGATAAACTGCACGCCGACCTCCTTGCCGTCGATCTCGAGGTACATTCCCTCGAAGTGGCACTCCAGGATGCGCGCCCTGTAGTCGGCCACGCGCTGGATGGAGTAGGTCTTGACGCTCGCCTTGCAGTTTTGCACCATGAAGAGTCCGTTCTTGTCGTCAGCGTTGGTGACGGCGAAGGCCGTCTTCGGCAGCATGTCGAAGAACATCTTCTTGGCGTTGCGGTAGTTTTCGAACGTCTTGTGATAGTCCAGGTGGTCTCGCGTGAGGTTGGTGAAGAGTCCGCCCGCAAAGTGGAGTCCGCCGATTCTGTGCTGATGGATGGCGTGGGAGGAGCACTCCATGAAGCAATACGTACATCCTGCGCTGACCATGCGCGCCAGTAGCTCGTTGAGGGCGATGGGGTCCGGCGTGGTATGGTCAGCCGGGACGGCCTCTCCGTCGATGTAGTTGCATACCGTCGAGAGCAGTCCCACCTTGTGGCCGAGCTTGCGGAAAAGATTGTAGAGCAGTGTGGCAATGGTTGTCTTGCCATTGGTGCCCGTCACGCCGACCAGTTTCAGCTGTCGCGACGGATCTCCGAAGAAGTGGGTCGCCACGGGTCCTACGGCCTCTTCCGTCGAAGCCACCTGTATGTAGGTCACGCCCTCGGCCTTCTCCTGCGGCATGTCCTCGCAGAGGACCGCCACGGCGCCCTGGCCAATCGCCTTGCCTATGAAACGGTGGCCATCGACCTGCGTGCCCTTCATGGCCACGAAGAGGTCGCCTTGCTTCACCTTGCGTGAGTCGATCTCCACTCCCGCAATCTCGACATCGCAGCTTCCCTCCACCGTGAGAGGTTTCACTGCCTTGAGCAGTTCGCTTAATGCTTTCATATCTTTGAGTCTCTTGTTTTCTCCTTATTATATATATGAGTAGTCCATCACGTTTATAACATGGGATTTCCCATCACGTTTATATCATGGATTCCCCATCACGTTCCTATATGGGTAGTCCCATCACGCCGACAGGGCCTTGCGGTCCTCCCGACGGATGGGTGCTTTCGCTCGCTCCTTTGCCCAGCGCCTCTCTTGGGGCGGCTACGCCTGCAGCGCCAGGTTGCAGCTCATGCCGCTTCTGATGCGTGTGCCTGGTGCCAGGCTCTGGCTGACGACCACGCCGCGTCCGTTGATTCGCGCCTTGATGCCGCGGCTCTCCATGAGATAGACCGCGTCTCGCGCACCCATGCCGCAGACATCGGGCACGTAGGCCTGTCCCACGACGGATCCCTTCACCAGCGTGAGCCGGTTGCGGGTGGTACTGTCATCGACGGCTCCCCAGACCGGGTCGCCGCACTTGAAGTATCCCTTCCATCCGTTGATGAGGTCGAAGCCCAGGTCGTGGAGCACGAAGTCGGCTGCGTGGAGGTCTCCCTCCTTCACCCGCGGCAGCAGCACCGACGACGAGTCGCGTGCGTCCTCCATGCTCACTTTCAGGATCTGCGACATGATGCCCTCGGCAATGTTGTGGAATACCACACCACTCATGCCGCCACCCGAGGCGGGCAGACCTTCCTTCTGTATGCAGACGATGCAGGAGTAGCGTGGGTTGTCGGCCGGGAAGTAGCCCGCGAAGGACAGCAGGTAGTTGGTGCCGCCCGCCTTGTATCCCAGGGCTCCCTTCGACATCTGTGCCGTGCCGGTCTTTCCTGCCACCTCAAACTTGTCGCTGCCAGCCTTTTTTCCCAGTCCCTCGCTGACCACCTCGCGCAGGATGCGCTGTATCCACTCGATGGTCTGAGGCTTGGCGATCTGCTCCTTGACCACCTGCACCGGGAACTCCTGTACCACCTCGCCATCGCGCATGATCGCCTTGACCAGACGCGGGCGCACCAATTTTCCGCCGTTGGCAATGGCGTTGTAGAACGTGACCGTCTGCAGCGGCGGAATCTGCGTCTCGTAGCCGATGCTCATCCAGGGCAGGGCCGTCTTGCTCCAGTTGGTGTACTGTCCCCTCTTGTTCTTCTTCGGCATGCGGATGACGCCCGGCACGTAGCCCGGGATCGGGACCTTATAGTCTGTGGCCAGTCCGAAACTGTGGATCTTCTGCACGAACTTCTCCGGCTGGTCGTGGTAGAACTTGTCGATGATGCGGCTCACGCCGATGTTGGAACTATACTTCAGCGTCCAAGGCAGCATCAGCGTGCCGTAGCCGCCTCTCGACCAGTTGTGGTCCTTCATGTCGCGTCCGTACATGTTCCACACGCCGCCTCCCGTCTCGACCATGTAGGTCGTATCGACGTAGCCGTCGTCGAGGGCCGCCATGATGGAGGCCGTCTTGAATACCGATCCCGGCTCCAGCAGGTCGCTCACCGCATGGTTGGCGATCTCCCTGTACTCTCCGTCGTCGCAGTGCTGCATGTTGACCATGGCCTTGATGTCTCCCGTGGCCACCTCCATGACGATCGCCACGCCGACCTTTCCGCCGATCAGTTTCAGCTCGTCCACGACGGACCGCTCCGCCAGGTCCTGCATGTTGACGTCGATCGTGGTCACTACGTCCGATCCGTTCTCAGGCGGCACGTCGGTGATGGTCAGAAACTTGCTGCGCACCATCATGCTGTGGCCAATGCCCTCCTTGCCTCGCAGCACGGAGTCGAAGGCCATTTCGAGCCCACATCGCGGCACGCGTCCGCCATACTGCTCCTTGTAGAGATCGCCGATGGTGCGTCCTGCCAGCGACCCAAACGGATGCTGCCGGTAGGTGAACTTGTCGGCATGGATTCCGCTTTTGTTTGCGCCCCTGCGGAAGACGGGCAGCTGCGAGACCTCCATCCACGTGTCGTAATCGACGCGCTTCTTCCACACCGGCCATACGCGGCTCCGCTTGGCATATCCCTTTTTCAGTTCGGCCTTGAACTCCTCTGCCGGCTTCTCGGGGAAGATCTCGTTGAGCCCCTGGCAGATGGCGTCGAGGCTATCGGCAAACGCCGTGTCCGTAGGGTTGGACCGCAGCGTCTCGAAGTCCATGAATATCTTGTATTGCGGCATCGTGGTGGCCATCAGCCGCCCGTCGCAACTCAGTATGTTGCCTCTCGTGGCCTCCAGCTTCACGCTGTCGCGAGCCGATTGCTTGGCCGCCTCGGCCCAGTAGTCCTTTTCTGCTGTCATGATGTAGAAGGCTTTTCCCAACACACAACATGACACCAGCGTCATCAATACCGACACCAGCATGTAGCGCGGCATTACCTTTACGTCATTCAGTTTACTCATTGTAGTTGTTTTTTAAGTTATCAAATGGGGTCCGTGCGGCCTTTCTGCCTTTTCCACGGACCGTGTCGTCACTCTGCTTGGCCTCCCTCCTCGGGCACCTGTATCTTGTAGGGCGGCTGGTCCGGGATCTTCAAGATGCTGTCCTTGCTGTTGCGCAGCGCCTGGAGCACAAAGCTCAGTCGCGTCTTCTCGGTGTATTTGCTGCCCGTGGAGAGCGCCCTGTACTTCGCGTCTTTGAGTTTCGCCTCCAGCCGGTTGATCTCCTTGAGCTTCTCCTGCACGCTGTAGCGGTTGGTGACGGAGACGAAGAGAAAGAGTCCCACGACCGCCATCAGTCCCACGTTCTTGCGCATCACGCCCGTCTGCAGCATCTCTCCGCCGATGATCTGTCGGAGCGTGTAGTTGGTGGAGTGGGGATTCTCGTCCTCGCGCGCCTGCTCCTCGATGGCCTGCCTGATGGCCTCGGCCACGCGCTCTGCCTCCGCCTCTTCCGAGGGCTGCTCCGTCGCGGCTTCCTCGCGGGCTGCTCCTTGCGCCTCGACGGCCTCGCCCGCGGCTTCTCCCTCCTTGCCAGCCGGCTTCCTGGCGGCCTTTCGGCCCTTCAGCGGTTCCTCCCGTTGTGGACGCACAGAGGCCTCGCCGGCAGCCTGTGTGGCCTCCGTGGCCCCCACGACCTCCAGCTCGACGGGCTGTCCCATCAGCGGCTCCTGTGTTTCCTTGTTGTTGCTCATCAGCGTTCTGTCCTTTCTGCTATTCTCAGTTTGGCACTACGGCTGCGCGGGTTGCGCTCCTGCTCCTCCGCCGTCGGCACGATCACCTTGTTGTTGACCAGTCGGTAGGGTGTTTCGGCCTTGCCAAAGAAGTCCTTGACGACCTTTCCCTCGGCGTTGCCGCTTCGCATCACGTTCTTGACGAGTCGGTCTTCCAGCGAGTGGTAGGTGATGATGCTCAGCCTGCCTCCCTCTCCGAGCACGTCGGTGGCTGCCGCCAGCAGTTCGCGCAGGGCGTCCATCTCGTGGTTGACCTCGATGCGCAGCGCCTGGAAAAGACGTGCCATTTCCTTCTTCTCCCGGCTCTTGTTTAGTAAAGGAGCGACAACGTTGGCCAATTCTATCGTTGTCGTGATCGATTTTTGCTGTCTTGCCTTGACGATGGCTGCCGCCATGCGTCGCGACTGTCGAAACTCTCCGTAGAGATAGAGCACGTCGGCGAGCTGCTCCTCGCTGTAGTCGCTCAGTAGGTCGGCCGCCGTCAGTCCGTCTCGTTTGTTCATCCTCATGTCCAGCGGCGCGTCGAAGCGGAAAGAGAATCCCCGCTCCTCGTCGTCGAAATGGTGGGAGCTGACCCCCAGGTCGGCCAGTAGGCCGTCGATATGGTCCACGCCGTAGTAGCGCATCCAGTTTTTCAGATAGCGGAAGTTGCTGCGCACAAACGTGAAGTTGTCCTCCGCCTCTGTTCCGATGTTGGCCTCTGCGTCGGCGTCCTGGTCGAAACTGTATAGATGGCCTGTGCCATGGAGCTGGCGCAGGATCTCGCGGCTGTGGCCGCCACCGCCAAAGGTCACGTCCACATAGACGCCACCCTCGTGGATGGCCAGTCCGCCGATGCTTTCCTGGAGGAGCACGGGCACATGATATGTCTGGGTAGAATCGGTCATTGTCGTGGTTGGTTGCTGTCGTTCTCGCTCTCTGCCGCACCCGGGAATGCGCTCCCCATCCGGTCCTCCAGGGCCTGGGCGAAGGCGTCGGCGTCCATGAACGGACCTTCTCCCTCGTCGCCGCTCCAGATCTCGATGGCGTCGTCCATGCCGATGAAGCGCACCTGTCCCTCTATGCCCGCCATCTGCTGGTAGCGGCGGGGGATAAGGAAGCGGCCGTTGCCGTCGAGCGCCACGGGCTCCACGTCGGAGACAAACTGGCGGAAGACCATTTGGTCCTGGCGGTTCCAGCGGTTGAGGCGTGCGCGCAGGCTGTCGAGCATTTGGTTCCACACCGATTCGGGATAGAGCACGAGGCACGGCTGGAAGATGTCCTTGCGCAGGACGAGGCGCTCTGCGCCCGCCGTGCTCAGCACCTTCCGGAAGGAGGCGGGGAGAAACACCCGTCCCTTGGCATCGGTCTTGGAATCTATCGTTCCCAAAAATCGCATGTGTACTTCTTTGAAGAAAATATATTTTCGGCTTCAAAGGTACACATTTTTCCCCACATCTCCCCACGCTCCCCCACAAAAGTTTCAAAAATGTCTGTTTTTTATTGATTCAGGTATAGGACGCCCTCTTTTCCGTCCTTCGCCCGTCGGACCTCGGAGCCGCCCGGAAGGGCCCTGCCGAGGCGGTGGAAATGTGACAACAACATGAAATAAGGGCGTCTTGACCACTTTTTCGGCGGAAATAGTTGCACACTTTGAGAAAAATGAGTATTTTTGCGCATTGTAAGAGAGAATTGACGAAAAGAAAGAGCGGATGGAGAAGACTATCGACATCGAGAAAATACTCACCAGCAAACTCGGCGGCAAGGCGCGCCTCGTGCCCCGCTGCCTGATCAACTGGCTACGCAAGATAGCCCACGAGGACCAAGTGAACCAGTTCTTGTACGACCACCGCGACGAGGTCGGCACGCAATGGCTCACCTCCACCGTGGAGTATCTCAAGATGCACATCACCATCGAGGGCGAGGAGAACCTGCCCTCCAAGGATGATGGCAAACTCTACACCTTCGTCAGCAACCATCCTCTCGGCGGACAGGATGGCGTGGCCCTGGGCAGCATCATCGGGCGCCACTACGACGGTCGCTTCCGCTACCTGGTCAACGACCTGCTGATGAACCTCCCCGGCCTTCGTCCGGTCTGTGTGGGCATCAACAAGACGGGCAAGCAGAGCCGCGACTTCCCACGCATGGTCGAGGCGGCCTTTCAGGGCAACGACCATATCATCATGTTTCCCGCCGGACTCAACTCGCGGATGACCGACGGAGTGATCCGCGACCTGCCGTGGAAGAAGACCTTCGTCACGAAGAGCGTGCAGTATCAGCGCGACATCGTGCCCATCCATTTCAGCGGACGCAACTCCGACCGCTTCTACCGCATCGCCAACTGGCAGAAGCGCCTCCACCTCAAGGTGAACCTGGCGATGCTCTTCCTCGTCGACGAGATGTATCGCAACGTCGACAAGGACTTCACGGTCAAGATAGGCAAACCCATCCCCTGGCAGACCTTCGACCGGTCGCGATCGGCCAAGGACTGGGCCCTGTGGGTGGAGGACCAGGTCTATGCGCTCTAAGGAGGCAGAAGAAGAGACAAGAGACAGAAGAAGGTTCAGAAGAAGAGTCAGAACAAGAGAATCCCCCCGTTTTACATCAAACTCTGGAAAAATGGAAGAAGAGATTATCCAACCCATCAGCAAAGAGGTGCTGCGCAGCGAGCTTACTCCTGAGAAGCTGCTCCGCACGACCAACAAAAGCCACAACGATATCTATGTGGTGACAGCCCACAACGCACCCAACGTGATGCGGGAGATAGGCCGGCTGCGCGAGATAGCGTTCCGCGCGGCAGGTGGCGGCACGGGCAAGGCCGTAGATATAGACGAGTTTGACACGTCGGACAACTGCTACAAGCAGCTCATCGTGTGGAACCCCGAGGCGGAGGAGATCATCGGTGGCTACCGCTATCTCTTCGGACGCAACTGGCGGCTCAATGCCGACGGCCAGCCCGAGTTGGCCACCAGCCACATGTTCCACTTCTCCGACCGCTTCCTCCAGGAGTACATGCCCTACACCGTGGAGCTGGGCCGATCGTTTGTCTCGCTCGACTACCAGAACGTGCGCAAGAACTCCAAGAGCATCTTCGCGCTCGACAACCTTTGGGATGGTCTCGGCGCGCTGACGGTCATCAATCCCGACGTCAGGTACTTCTTTGGCAAGATGACCATGTATCCCAGCTACATCCGTATCGGCCGCGACATGATCCTCTATTTCCTCAAGAAGCACTTCGACGACAAGGACCACCTCATCGTGCCCATCCACCCGCTGAGCTACGAGCACCCCGAGGAGCAACTGGCCAAGATCTTCACGGGCGCCGACTTCAGGGAGGACTACCGCATCCTCAACCGCGAGATTCGCCGCCTGGGCTTCAATATCCCGCCGCTCGTCAACGCCTACATGAACCTCTCGCCGACGATGAAACTCTTCGGAACGGCCATCAACGACGGTTTTGGCGAGGTGGAGGAGACGGGCATCCTCATTGCCGTTGACGAGATCCTCGACGAGAAGCGCGTGCGCCATATCGACAGTTTCGTCAAGGAGCACCCCGAGGCCCTCCATATCACCAGCGGCGCCAACAAACTCATTTACAAGGACCGGGCCTGACCCTTCCGCGAGGACCGGGCCTGACGTTTTCCTCCATCCCCAAACTGTATTTTTCCCCCTCCCGACATGGAATCGATCAAAGAAATATTCAGAATCGGCAAAGGACCGTCGAGCAGCCACACCATGGGGCCGCAGCGGGCGGCACAGATCTTCCTCAAGCGCCATCCCAACGCCCACCGCTTCGAGGTGACGCTCTACGGCAGCCTGGCTGCTACCGGCAAGGGCCACATGACCGACGTGGCCATCCAGGAGGTGCTCCGCGAGGCCGCCCCCGTGAAGATCGTGTGGAAACCGACGGAGTTTCTGCAGTTCCACCCCAACGGCATGAAGTTTGTCGCCCTCAACGGCTACGACAAGCCCACCGAGGAGTGGACGGTCTATAGCGTCGGCGGTGGCGCCCTGTCGGAGGGCAAGGGCAAGGAGGACCAGTGCTTCCGCCCGGAGCAGGTCTATAACCTCCACACCACCAAGGACATCCTCGGCTGGTGTGAGGACAACGGTCGTGGCTACTGGGAGTATGTGGCGCTTTGCGAGGACAAGGACATCTGGGACTACCTGCGCCAGGTGTGGCAGGTGATGCAGCGTGCCGTCCACCGTGGCATCGACCACGAGGGCGCGCTCCCGGGCCCCTTGCACCTGGCCCGCAAGGCCCCGACCTACTATACGAAGTCGCTTGCCTACAAGCCGTCGCTGCAGAGCCGTGGCCGCGTCTTCGCCTATGCCCTGGCCGTGAGCGAGGAGAATGCCTCCGGCGGCACGGTGGCCACGGCCCCGACGTGTGGAGCCAGTGGCGTGGTGCCGGGCGTGCTGGTCCATCTGGCCGAATTCCACAATTTCTCCGAGACGCGCATCCTCCATGCTCTGGCCACGGCCGGCATCTTCGGCAACATCGTCAAGTACAACGCCTCGATCTCCGGCGCGGAGGTGGGATGCCAGGGCGAGGTCGGTGTGGCCTGCGCCATGGCTTCGGCGGCCACCTGCCAGCTCTTCGGCGGCACGCCGTCGCAGATAGAGTATGCGGCGGAGATGGGCTTGGAGCACCACCTCGGCATGACCTGCGACCCCGTCTGCGGCCTCGTCCAGATCCCTTGCATCGAGCGCAACGCCTTTGCGGCCTGCCGTGCCCTCGACGCCCAGCTCTACGCCTCGCTCAGCGACGGCAAGCACCGCGTCTCCTTCGACAAAGTGGTGGACGTGATGAAGCGGACGGGCCACGACATTCCCTCGCTCTACAAGGAGACGAGCGAGGGCGGACTGGCCAAGGAGTTTTAGCAAGCGATTCAAACAACGATTTCAGCCAAAATCCTTGCGACCTGTACGGTTGAAACGGGCTGAAAGCCCAACAGACCATAGCCCAGGGCATCGCCCTGGGTATCATAGCAATCAACAATACGCCCTGCAAGGTAGGGTGTATTGGGTAATTTCAACCGTACAGGTCGGAATCTTTTCCCTTCGTTTTACCTCACCACCTGCTTGACGGTCGTGCGATGGCCTTGCGCGTCGGTCGCGGTGCGCACCACTACGCCCTTCGTGCCCTTGGCGATGCGCCGTCCCGTCAGGTCGTAGTAGCCTACGCGCGTGGGTTCCGTCGTCTTGGCCGTCTCGACAGAGAGGGTGGGGTCAACGGGCGTCAGGCTGGGCTTCGTGTAATAGACGTAGGGATAGTAGTAGCGTCCGCGGTTCACGCCCAGCGTCAGTTCGTCCGTGGAGAAGGACCGGGTGGCCGCGTCGTAGGCCAGCGCCGGGTGGTCTATCTCGTAGAGGCCATACTGCGCGTTGCCCTCACTGTCGGTATAGGGTTCCCAGCCGAAGGGGTAGAGATACATGTGGCCCGCGCCGTAGGTGGTGTTGCCATGGTCCACGCCCATATACTGCCATTTCTCCAGTTTCAGTTGGTTGCCCTCGATCGTTCCCTCGCACCACAGGTCCTTCTGCGTAGCGTCCAAGCCGCCGAGGAAGACGCGGTTGCCCTCGAAGACCACGCTGACCTCCTGGGTCATGCTGGCGTTGCCCGGACCGTAGTAGCTCATCTTGTACGCCACGGGCGTGGCCGTAGCCGAGGGCGAGGGCGCTGCTGCCGGCTTGCTATAGACCGCCACGGTGTCGCCATAGCCGTAGAAGAAGCCGTCGGCGGCCCCCAGTCCGATGAAGGCCGTGGCGTCTCCCACCTTGACCAGCGAGTCGCCCTGCTGCTCGAAGCGCACCACCTGCGAGTTGGCGTCCACCTTGGCGTAGTTGTTGCTGCCGTCCTTGACGTAGCGCCAGGCGTAGAGGATCGGGTCCTCGCCGCCCTGGTTGTCATAGACGGCCTGAGGCAGATGCACCTCGTAGCCGTTGCCGTCGGCCGCCTTCACGGCCTTGACCCACACCTCGGCGTCATCGACGGAGAAGAAGCCAAACGGATTCTTGATGTAGAGACTGCCGTCGTCGGCCTCCACCAGGTCGGCCACGCAGCCGTCGGCGAAGTAGTCGTAGATGGATCCGTCGGAGGGATAGACGTAGCAGCCCTCGAAGTAGTGGTTGACGTCTTTGTGGAGCGTGCCCTCGGGCTGGCTACTGATGATCGTGGAGAGGTCCGGGAGGTCCGATCGGTTCTGCGCCTGGAGGGAAAGGGTCGCTGCCAGGGCGATCGCAAGGGTCAATGTTTTCTTCATAAGCATAAGTATGTTGGATGTTTTCCACAAAAATACTAATATTCGCCCACAACGCCCGCCTGCCTGCGTCGAAATCTTCATTCACGCCCCCGTTTTCGCTCCTTTTTGCATCTAAAGGCCAAAAATATTCATAAAAAACGGAGAATATACCCTGTCTTTGCGTTTTTTTTCGTAGATTTGCGGTGTCATTGTTTCTTTGACAGTATCTACTCATCAAGCACCTATCTCCATGCAAGACCTTGAAATCAAGATAAAGGTGACGCTCTGTCAGATGGACGAGCTCTCTGCCGAGGACCAAGCGCTCGTGGGGCAGGCCATCGAGGCCACGCGCCACAGTTATGCCGTCTATTCCCACTTCCATGTGGGGGCCGCGGTGCGCCTCCAGGACGGTCGTGTCGTCATCGGTGCCAACCAGGAGAACGCCGCCTTCCCCTCGGGGCTCTGTGCCGAGCGCACGGCCCTCTTTGCGGCCCAGGCCCACTATCCCGACCAGCCGGTCCTGGCGCTGGCCATCGCCGCGCGCAACGCCGTGGGACTGACGGCGCAGCCCGTCACGCCTTGTGGCGCCTGCCGCCAGGTGGCGCTGGAGGTGGAGGACCGCTACCAGCAGCCGATGCGCGTGCTCCTCTATGGCACCGAGGGCGTCTATGTCGTAGGGAGCATGCACGACCTGGTGCCGCTCTCCTTCTCCGACGGGGCGATGCGCTGAGGCCGTCTGTCCACACACACAATCACAATCGCTATGCTGAAAAACTATTATGAGCAGGGCAGGGTAGAGGCTGGCTGCGACGAGGCTGGCCGTGGCTGCCTAGCTGGCAGTGTCTATGCCGCCGCCGTCATCCTGCCTCCCGACTATCACAACGAACGGCTCAACGACTCCAAGAAGCTCACCGCCCGCCAGCGCTATGCCCTGCGCCAGGATATCGAGCGCGACGCGGTGGCATGGGCCGTGGGCGTCGTCACGCCGCAGGAGATCGACCAGATCAATATCCTCAACGCCTCGATCCTCGCCATGCACCGTGCCCTCGACCAGCTCCAGGTGCGGCCCGAGGCCATCATCGTCGATGGCAACCGCTTCAAGCCCTACCGCGACCTGCCCCATACCACCATCGTCAAGGGCGACGGCAAGTACCTCTCCATCGCTGCCGCCTCCATCCTGGCCAAGACCTACCGCGACGACGAGATGGTCCGCTTGGCGCAGGAGTATCCCGACTACGACTGGCAGCACAACATGGGCTACCCCACGCGAAAGCACCGCGAGGCCATCCGCCAGCATGGCATCACGCCCTACCACCGCCGCACCTTCAACCTCCTCGGATCCGAGGAACTGACCATCCCCTTTGACTGCTAAGCAATGGATCGGACACAATTGTTGACAAACGATGGTGTGCCAAAACCGAATAACGTGTTAGAGCTACCAAAAGGAGAAGGTCAATGACAAGCGAAAAGCTAATTGAAGCCATGTTTGTATCATTCAGTTTAGAACAGGCACCCTAAAAATTGATAAAAAAATGTTGGGTGTCAAACTTGGGATAAAGCCTAATATGAAAAAAAAGAGTATGCTGAGAACCTATCCAGTAGAACATAAGTGACACTATAGTCTAAGCATGCTAACACTCCAGTACCAAGCAAGTGAAACTCCAGTATCAGGCAGGTAGTACAAAAAGCGGTACTAAGAATAGAGAGAATAGATATCGACTGATACGCTTACGCCAAGACAACTGCCGAAGACGGAGGATATCCATCCACCCGAAGTTTTTCCCTTATGCGCGCATTGAGCTGGTACATTTCTTCGTTTCTCCTTCAAATTGTCTTTCCTCGGGGAGAAAAATTTGAAACCTCGGGAGGAAACAAAAAAACGCACCCCGAAAGTCGTCAATGACAACCCCGGGGCGCGCCCAAACAAATCTATCTTATGAGGAACTATTATATCACGGGAACCTTGATGGTGGAGCTTGTGCCGTCGGCGTAGCTTATCTTCATGATGTAGAGCGATCCGCTGAGGCCCGTCAGCGTAGCGTTGTAGCTTCTACCGTTGACGCTGAGCGTCTGCGTCAAACGCCCCGAGAGGTCGAAGACCTGGATGCGGTCGATGTTCTTGTCAGCACTGACAGCCAGGGTGTTGCCGCTGACGCGCACGGTAGCGCCGCCGGTGTATTCCTTGCTGATGATGCCCGTGCCCTGGCCGTTGACGACATAGACGGGGATATTGATGACCGAGCGCAGTGCGTCGTTGGTGCGGATCTCAATCTTTGCCTCGTAGAGGCCGTTGTCGAGCTTGGAGGCGTCCACGCTAACGTTGACCTTGCCCGTCTTGCCGTTGGCCACGTCGATGTGGCGGTCGGCCACCGAGAGCCAGCTGATAGCCGGTGTGCGCTCGCCCGTGACGTTGGCGCGGAGGCAGTAGTTGTAGTTCATACCGAGGTCAACCATAGACCACCAGATGTCCTGTCCGATATAGGTGCGGTCGCCGAATCCACACAGTCCGTTGCCGTGGTCCACGCCGATGCAGTAGGTGCCGGCAATCATGCCCGTAGCCTGGTAGCCTATCCAGAGGTCCTGATCGCCGATGGTGATGGGCTGGTCGAGGACGACGTGGTTCCATGAGTCCTTGACGGGCTGGAAGGGCTGCTCGACGAGAAGGTCGCCGTTGTTGCTCTGGTCCTTTTGGCCGAAGATGACGATGCTGTTCTTCTTGGAAGGTGTGGAGACGTAGACGTCAACGCTGCTGAGTTTCATGCCCTTCAGGCTTGCCAGCATCTCGCCAGGGAAGTAGTTGGCGTAGATGGCGGTGTCGGCGTTGGTAATACCAATGATATCATACTGTCCGTTGTCGTATCTCAGCACATACTGGGTGGCGTCGTCCTTGGCAGGGTTGGCAGACGTCTTGGCTGCGGCCTTTCTGATCACCTTCATCTGGTTGGCCTGTGCGGGGGCTACCTTGTTGGTAGAGTAATTGGCCGTCGGCGCATACGGCAGGATATAGTTGAAGTCGACGTCGGCCGTGAGTGTGCCTGCACCCTGGTTGGTGAGTTCGATGGCCGTTGCCTTGCTGTCCTGCTTCGTCTCCATGTTGATAGACTTGCCTGACAGCGTCACGGCCGGAGAGTCGTCAGCATTCTTGGTCACGAGGGTGTAGTCCTCGGTCTCGCCGTAGTAGTAGTTGCCCTCGGGCATCGGTGTCTCGTAGGAGAGCACGATGCGCATCCGCTTCTCGCCCGGCATGATGTCGGCGTTCTCGGGGACGCTGATAGTAGCCTTGTTCTCCTTGTCGAAGATATAGGCCTCGGAGTTGTCAAAGACGCCATCGTTGTTCCAGTCCACCCATGCGCGGAGATGCACCTCGGCCTCGTTGGGTTCGACCTCGAGCGTCAGGGGCTGGCCCGGCATGATGTCGGTCTTGAGGTTGGTGCGGTCGGCATAGCTCTCCTCGCCCGACTCGCAGTCGATGTCGCCGATCTTCACGTGCTTGATGAAGGTGCCGCCATAGATTGGTGCAGACTCAGGATAGCTTGTGCCGTCGCCTCTGACCACGTTGGTCACGATGGTGTCAGCGGCAATCATATCGCTATTGGGCGTGACGTTCTTGATGGTGATGTGGTGGTTGCCAATCTCGGAGCAGTTCACGCGTGCATTGAACGTATATTTGTAGGACTCCAGCGACGGTATGGTAGCGTTCACCTTCTCCGTGGCTATCAGTTTGTCCTCCTGTCAGAGCTGGAGCGTCACGTTGTCGATTGCGTCGGAACCGATGTTGAAGAGTTCCACCTGCACCTTGCCATACTGGCTCGCCTCTGAGGCCGTGGGCGAGAGGATACGCGTAAACTTCACTGCCTTCTCGGAGATAAAGCTGCCGTCGCCATCGAGGCAGTAGCAGCAGGACATCTGGGTTCCCCATGCGGGCTCGCTGCCGTCACGACTATCCATCTTGACGAGAGCATAGCCTGGCGATGTGCTGGCCTTGAAAAGCGAGAGGTAGCAGTTTATGGATTCGTCGTTCTCATCAATGGCGTTGATCTGCATGAAGCCGTGCTCCATCTTGATATCCTCGCCCAGGTCAACGTTGAAAGCATAGATGTTACCGTCCATCGTCTCCACGCCAGTCTGCTCACCGATCACGTCGAATACTTTGCTATAGATCAAATCGCCTGGCAGACCTTCTGGGCCGTTGTCATTGTAGAATGCGATCTTCACTTTGATGGGCTTGGTCATATTGCCCTTCTCGTCGATTCCGCCACGCTCAGTGCAGGGAACCCATTCGATTTCCTCGCGGTTGAAGTAGTTGAACATGCCAAGAAAGCGTACGCCGTGGAATGTATAGTAGCAGTCGGTGAAGTGCTGGTAGTAGCTTGTAGCTACGTCCTTGCGGCCCTCATCGGCGCTACAGAATCCGCTCCATGCGTTGGGCTCGTCCTTGTACTCACCTCCGAAGACGGTACCATCAGGGCAACCCAGCAGGTCCTCTACGGTAACGTCAGCTTTGGCTGGCGATTTCTGGAGGCCGTCGAAGCGCATAAGTGGCATTGACTTGCCTTGCAGTCCAGCAGCGTCCTGTCGGACTTGTGCTGAAGTTGTCAGAGCCATCGCCGAGGCCAAGACGGATAAAAGAATAGTTTTTTTCATAAGCAATATTTATAAGTTTTTTGTCCTGCCAACATCATTGCTGACACGTTGAAAAGAATCACGGTGCAAAAGTACGACGATAGGGACAAATAGCAAAAACGTTCTGTTCCAAATTCATGAATTTGGAACAGAACGCGTTGAAATCGAGCGTTTTAGGGTGGGGCGGGCTATGCCTCCACGTCCTTTTTGGCCATATTCTGGTACGCCGACGGCGAGAGGCCGACCATCTTTTTGAAGACGTTGATGAACGTGGTGGGCGACTAGAAGCCCACGCTTTCGGCGATGCCCTTGATGGTGAGGTTGCCGTAGTGGTCCACGTCTATCAGTCGTTCGCGCGCCGTCTGTATTCTGTAGGTGTTGACGAAGGCGTTGAAGTTTTTCTTAAACGAGTCGTTGATGACCTGGGAGACATACTTGCTGTTGGACCCCACGAGCTTGGCCAGTTTGTCGAGCGAGAAGTCGGTCTGGCAGTATTCCGTCGTCTGCTCCATGACGGCCATGATCTTCTGCGCGATGATCTCCTGCTGCTCCTGTTTGAGGTTGCTGTCCTGGTATTTTCCCACGGCTTCCTTGGCCGCGTGCGCCCCCTTGATCTTGCCCTGCTCCTGCAGCTGCGACTGGAGAAGGGCGATGAGCTTGTTCTTCTCCTCCAGTTCGCTGGCGTTCTCGCGGTAGAGATGCTCCATTTTCTTTTGCATCTCGAGGTTGTCCTTGTTTTGCCGGAAGAGGTTGAGGTAGCTGTCGTTGAGCTTCCTTTTCTGTCTGTAGATCACGAAGAAGAAGATGCAGACACAGAGGCAGACGAGCGTGATGCCGGCGATGACCGCCTGCTGCTGGCGTATGGTGCGCTTCCCCGCCTGCTCCTTCTCGTGGAGGGTGTCGATCTCCTTCGTCGTCTGCTCCACCTCGTGGAGGAAGAGTTTGTTCTTCATCATGTCAAACTCCCGCGTGTTCTTGCTCGAGTCCTCGATAGCGATATACTGCGTCTTGTAGTCGTTGGCCTTGGCGATGTCGCCCACCTCGTCGTAGTGGTTGGCGAGGCTTCTGATGGCCCCGGTGAAGTGGAAAAGCACGCCCTTGCGCTTCGCCGTCTCGTAGCAGACGTGGAGGTATTTCACCACGGAGTCGTTTTGATGCATCTCCCTGAAGCAGAGGTATATCTGCTCGAAGGCGTAGCACGTGAACTTGGCTGGCAGCTTGTGCTTCTCCGCGTAGTCGGCCAGGTGTCTGTAGCGCGCTATCTGCTTGGCGTAGATGCCCCGTCCCATCTCGATGCGTCCCTGTGTGTAGCTGCTCATGTAGGTGGCGAGGTCGTTTTTGCGGTCCCTCACGCGCTCGCTCATCTTGTAGTAGCGGTTGGCCTCCTTGAGGTTGTGCTGCTGGACGCAGAGGTTGGTCATGTTGCAGAGGATCTTATACTCCGTCTCCCTGTCGGGATATTTGCGACAGAAGGCGAGCGCCTTCTTGTAGTAATTCATGCCCTTCTCATAGTCGAGGAAGTAGGTATAGGCGTTGCCAATCAAGTTGTAGAGTTTCGCGACGTGGGGCTGCTTCTCACACTCCTCGCTGAGTTTCACGCCCTCCACGCCTAAGTCGAGCGCCTTGATGTAGCTGGCGCTGGTGATATAGAGTTTGCTCACCTCCACGTGGGCGAGGATGCACGTCTGCTTCTCCTTCTCCGGCATGTCCGCCCTGAAGCGTCGGCAGACCAGCGTGTAGAGGATGATGGCCTTCTGGGAGTCGCCCGCGTCGGCCAGCTTCTTCGCCGCTTCCATCACCTTCTCACTCGGTTGCTTGTCGTAGCGTTTGGCCTCGGCGGTGTAGGGGTTGTGGGAGTCCGCCGCGGCCCTCGCCCCCACGGAGACGATCACCGCGAGGAAGAGAAGCGAAAGGAAGCGTAAAGTCTTATATTTCATATACATATAATGATGCGAAATGTGTATGAATTCTACAAGAAGCGCCAGGCTACGGCTCCGCCGTCACCTCCGTCTTGGCGGTCTGCCCCTCGGTCTTGGCCGTCTCCTCCTGGGGCGCAGGCTGGAGCGTCCGCTGGTAGCGATCCATGTCGTTGAGCAGTTTGACCGCCTCCTTCCACTGCTTGTCGTGGAGCAGCTTGTTCTCCACGCTGCCCCGCTGGAAGTAGTAGGCCGCCACGATGTCGCCGGCGAGGATGGCCTTGATCACCTCCTTGTTGTGGTCGAGGTCTTTGGCAAGGTTGTGGTTGAGGCGCTGTTCGAGCGCATCAAACTCCGCGCGCGCGTCGTCGTAGTAGCCCTCGAACTTCGCCAGCTTCACCAGGTTCTTGAGCTGCTTCTCGCTCTCGCGGTCATATTTGAAGCCGCTCTGGATGACAAACGCCTTGAAGTCCTCGTAGTCGGCGTCGGAAAGCTCGAAGGTGGCGGCAGGCGCGATGGTCTTGTGCTCCTTGAGGTATTTCACCTCCCAGTTGAGCATCGCCTCCGTGGAGTCGAGTCCCGTCGAGGCGAGGTAGAAGGCGATGTTGGGCAGCGAGTCGGGCAGCACCTCGATGTCGGGCTTGATGCCGCCGCCGTCGCGCACGATGCGTCCGTGGCGCGTAGTGAAGGTGTGGGTCAGTGAGTCGGGGATGTGCTCGGTGTAGCCTCCGCGCCCGTGGCGGTAGTTGATGGCCTGGATGCAGCGTCCGCTGGGGATGTAGTATTTGCTTGTGGTGAGCTTGATGACGCCGTTGTAGGGCAGGTCGAAGGTCGATTGCACCAGTCCCTTGCCGAAGGTGCGCGTGCCCATGACGACGGCGCGGTCGAGGTCCTGGAGGCTGCCGCAGGTGATCTCCGAGGCCGAGGCCGTCTGGTCGTTGACGAGGACGACGATAGGCATCACGGTGTCGATCGGCTCCACCTTGGTCGTAAACTCACGGTTGGCCTGCTTGATCTTGCCCTTCATCGTCAGGATGGTCTCGCCCTTGGGCACGAACATGTTGACGATGGAGATGGCCTCCTGGACGCTTCCGCCACCGTTGCCCCGCAGGTCGAGGACGAGGCTCTTCATGCCTTGGTGCTTCATGTCGAGCACGGCGCGCCTCACGTCGCGGGCGCAGTTCTCGGTGTAGGAAGTGAGGCAGAGATAGCCGATGCCGCCCGGCTGCACGCCGTAGTAGGCCACGGCAGGCTGCTGGATTTGCTCGCGGGTGATGATCTTGCGGAAGGTCTTGCCCGTCGAGGGGCGCATGATCTTGATCTCGAACGTCGATCCCGCGTCGCCGCGCAGGTGGCTGGAGACGTAGGCCGCGGGCTTCCCCGTCATCGTGGAGTCGTCGATGCTCACGATGACGTCGCCCTTGCGCAGTCCCGCCTTGGCCGCCGGCGTGTCCTCATACGGCTCGTCGATGACCACCGTCTTGCGCACCAGGTCGTAGCGGATGATGGCTCCGATGCCGCCGTAGCGTCCCGTCAGCATCAGGTCGAGTTCCTTGGTGTCGTCGGCGGGGTAGTACACCGTGTAGGGGTCGAGGGAGTTGAGCATGGCCCCCAGGCCGTAGCGTACCACCTCGTTGGCGTTGAGCGTATCGACATACATCATGTCGAGGTATTTATAGACCGTGTTGAACACCTCCAGATTCTTCGTCACGTCGAAGTTGTGACGATTGTTGTCCTGGGCGTAGCTCGTCGTTAGCGCACAGAGGGCCAGCAACACGCCGATTATCTTTTTGGTCATTTCTCTCTATTTTTGGGTTGAATTCGTGATTTTGTATGCTTATTCCACGACCATGCCAGCGAGGGCGGCGAGGGCCTTGGCGCAGGTGGCTGGTCAGGGGAGTGTCTGATTTTAGATGCAAAGGTATAATTTAATAAGGAGATTTGGATGCCTTGGGTAGAGAAAAATGAAAAAAATCGGGAAAAAGGAAATTTTCTGCCCGAAAAGTTTGGCGGTTTCAAATATTCATCGTACCTTTGCACTCGCAATTAGGAAATGCACGATTGCTTACTGCTTCAGTAGCTCAGTTGGTTAGAGCACCTGACTGTTAATCAGGGGGTCGTTGGTTCAAGCCCATCCTGGAGCGCACAAAGAGAGTTGGTTTTTTACTGACTCTCTTTTTTGTGTATATCCCCTGTGCCCGGGGTGGAGGGCCGCTTGAATCTCATAATAACTAACTCGCAGATTTCCAAATAGATATGAAAACAGACAAACACAAACTTCAAGCTGCCCTGGTGCGCTCCTTCTTCGACGCTTTTTCCTCGGGCGTGATCGACTGTGGGCAGGGATCTGTCCTGGAACGCCGACAGCCGCAGAACGTGAAGCGGGCGATGCTCGACTACTACGAACAGATAGCCCCCGCCTTCTTCGAAACGGTCTTCTTCCCCCTGGCGGTCATCCATTCCGGCTACGAGGAGATGGAGCGCATGGTGCGCAAGGCGCATCAGCAGCGCATGGATATGAGGTCGATGCTGCTCGCGGCCTGTGGATCGGAGGCCTCCTACGAGGCGCTGGTGGCGGAGTATAAGCGCAACTTCTCCGCGCTGCTCGAAGGCGCTTGTCCCTCCGTGGCCGACCACCTCGCTGCCTGCGCAAAGCAGCAGGAGGGCGAGGGTATCGATACCGACCAGGCGATCGAACTGACCGTGCGCGCGATGGTGCGTGCCTACGCCAGCGGACTGAGGCTCGCGGGAGGGCAGGGCGCCAGCTTCCGCCAGGCCTCCCTCTACCGCTTGCTCCTCGACGCGATGAACGTGCTGCTCCACGACGAGAAGCTTGACTATTCCGACTGTGGCGAAAGCATCACCGCCATGCTTGTCAAGGCCTGCGGATCGGAGCAGCGCTTCGCCGTGGCGACTGCCGAGATGGACCGCGCGCAGCAGGATATCATGGGCTGACGCCGCCCGGGCTGCAAGCGTAAAAAAAACAATGCCGCCAACGAAAGACCCGAGGGTCCGTTCGTTGGCGGCATTCATTATAGTAGGGCCCTGAGGGCCAGTGGTTTTACTTCACGACGATCTTCTTGCCATTCTGGACATAGACACCCGGCTGGAGGCTGCTGCGGTCGCCCGCCACGCGCTGGCCACTGAGGCTATAGATGGGCGCGTCGGCCTGGTTCGCGGTCGTCTCCGTGCTCTGGATGCCCGAACCGTTGACGATGTAGATCTTCACGTTGTCGATGGCGATGTGCTGAGCCTTCTTCGCATTGTAGAACCAAGCGAAGTAAAGCGGAGAGTTCTCGGCGAAGCAGCTGGTGACGTCAAATGAGAGGTGCTGCGGTTTGCAGGTCTCGCCCGCGGCCAGATCCTCCACGTGGTAGCCGTCGAAAGCGTCGCAGACATCGGCCCACGCCTGCTTGTTGTAGGAATACTTCAAGCCGGCCTCCGACTTCTGACCCGTAGCCTTATCGACGGTGCAGTAATCGATGTCAAAGTCGATGAAGACCTTCTCGTCGGCCTGCAGCTTGCTGTAGAGGCAGGGAGTCTCCAGGGCGGAGAACATATTGACGAGCGGAGAGATAGAAGAGCAGATAGAAGCGAAGTTGCCCTCGAAGCCACCACCGGCGACGGGGAGCTCAAACCAGTTGTCGAAGCGCCAGAGATAGTCTGTCTTCATCGACTCGTTGATGCGCTCCACGGCCCAGTCGGCGGGCAGCAGGCCGCTGTTGAAGTCCTCGTTGAAGGGCAGTCCATAGACGATCTCCTCGCCATAGCTCACGGCCACGGCTATCGGGAGAGAGACAATGCCGTCGGTATAGACCGTCTTGACATTGTACTCGTAGTCGCCCTCGGGGATGTTGGTGTCGTCGTAGGACGTGGCCTTGGTCTCGGCAATCTGCTTGCCACCACGGAAGACGAGATACTTCTCCACCGTATATTCCGAAGCCTTCGGGGCCTGCCAGGTGAGGTGGGCCGTGGCGTTGTCCTCGTCGATGGAAGCCTGGAGGTCAGAGACGGTGTTGCGTGTGCCGATGGCCACCAGCGTGCCCACCAGCTCCGACTCGCCGTCGGGGTTCTCATAGACTGCCTTGACGGCATAGTACTGCACGCCGCGGTTCACGCCCGTCTGCTCGGTGGCGCGCTCATCGGGTTCGAGCCATCCGGCAAACAGCGCGCCGTTGGCGTAGCACTCGTAGTGGCTCGGCTGGCGGTCGCCCTCGGGAGCGTCCCAAGTCATGTTGACCTTGTACTTGCCCGTCTCCTCATCGTAGGCAGAAGTCACCTGCACGTTGCGCGGGGCATTGGTGCGCGGAGCAGAGAAGTTGACCTTCACCTCCACGGGCTCCGAGACGGCGTCGCCGTTGACGGCCTGCACACCATAGGTGTATTCGCCCGACGCCTTGTCGGTCGTGTCGGTATAGGCGGTCGTCTTGACCTGCTGGGCCAGCATCTGGCCGTCGATCAGCACGTTGTAGGACGTGGCACCCGTCACCTTGTAGGCGGAGCGCATGGGGCGGGCCACCTTTTTGCCCGTCATGGCGAAGGGACGGTAGGCGGGAAGCGAAGCCAGCGGCTTGCCCTCGCGCGGCTGCGACGGAGCGGCTGCACCCGTGGCCTCCGTATAGAGGCTCACGTCGTCGATGGCCCACGTGAAGTAGAGACCCGTGGCCTCGTCGTCCAGGTCGCTCAGGGCCTGGAAGGCCACGATGGCGTCGCCCTCGGAGGCATCGCCGAGATAGAGCGAGACGAGCTGCCAGTCGTCCGATCCGTTGCTGTCGTAGCGAGCGTCCCAGAGCGCCTTCCAGGTCTTGCCGCCGTCGTGGCTCACCTTGACATAATAATGGTCCTTGAAGTCCTCAAACTCGCCATACTCGAGCACCTTCGGGTCGATGGCGGTATAGAAGTTGAGATACTGTGCTCCCTTGGTGGCGGGCAGGATGAGCCACTCGTCCTGGTCGGCAGGCGTGCCGTCCTCGTGCTCGCCCACCTGGTCCCAGGTGACCACCGCACTGCCCTTGCCCGTGTGTCTCCACAGGTTCAGGTCCTCCTCGTTACCCGTCTCTTCCATCTCGGGAGTCGGGAAGCGAAACCAGGTGTAGGTCGGATCGTAGGTGTTGGTCGTCTGAACCTTCCAGCCTTCGGGGAAGGTCTTGCCCTCGAAGCCTTCGGTCAGCAGCGTGTCGGCCTGATCCTTCGCCAGTCGGTCCCAGGTCAGCGTCACGTAGCCGTCCTGTTGCACGGCACGGAGATTGACGGGCTTGGCGGGGATGTCCTGCGCGCAGGCCGCCGATGAGAACAATGCCGCCACGGCAAGCGAGGCGACAGAACGAAGCCACCTTGGCGTGGCCTTGTGGGTAGAATAATTAGCGTCCATAATCAATATTTTTTGATATTTGTATTATGGGCGCAAAGGTAGCGACAAAAAAGAGGGTCGCCAACCTTTCTCCGATGGAACCGTCACTTTTTCACGAAAAAGCAATAGAAAATGCGCTTTTTAGCATGATTTTTCTATGGATATTCGCTCCCTCGAAATCTTTTGATAGATGGAAGGCTTCATGCCCGTGAGCCGCGTGAAGATGTTGATGAAGTTGGCCTGCGACTTGTAGCCGACGCTCTCGGAGATCGCCTTGATGGTATAGTGGCCATAGCGATCATTGTCGGCGAGCCGCTGCATGGCCTCCTTGATGCGGTAGTCGTTGAGGAAGGAGCGGAAGTTCTTACCATAGCCCTCGTTGATGGCTTCCGAGACGTAGCGGGGATTGGATCCCACGAGCTGGGCAAGGCGGTCGATGGAGAAGTCGGTACTGCAAAACTCCTCCACCTTACCCATCACGCGTCCGATGTCGGCGAGCAGGGCGGCGCGTTGCTCGGTCGTGAGGATCAGCGATCGGGGAGCTGCCTCCTGAGTTTTTTCCTCCTGGTCGTCCCTTTGCACGTCCCCTTGCCCGTCTCTCTGATCGTCCCTCTGCTTGTCTCCTTGGTTGCTCTCCAGGTTGCCTCCCTTGTTGTCCTCCAGGTTGTCCTCCAGGTTGTCCCCCTTGTTGGCAGCCTGTGGCGCCTCCTTGGCCTGGATGGGGGAGGCGAGGAAGAGCTGGCTGCGGTCGTAGAGGCGGTTGTAGGCGTGGTGGAGTTGCCGCTTCTGTGCCGAGATGATGATGAAGAGCACGATGATCAAGGCCAGGGCGATGGCGAGCGCGAGGAGCCAGCGGGCCTGGGTGCGTATCTGCTGGCTGTCGAAGATCTGCTGCTGCGTGAGCAGATTGATGGTACTGGCGTTTTTGTTGGCGTCGTAGATATACTGTGTGTTCTTCATGGCGTTGAGCTCGTCGCTGTAGTGGAGCTTCTCCATCAGGTTGGCATACTCCATGCGGCAGGTCGAGGCCCGCGTGGCGTCGCCCTGCGCGTCGTAGGCTTGTGCGAGGAGATGCATCGTCTCGGCCAGAAACTCGTCGTGATTGGTGCGGCGGGCCCACTCCTCGTTTTTCTTGAGCAGCAGGATGGCGGAGTCGAGGCGATGGGTGTCCATATAGAGCTGGGCGAGACAGGAGTTGGTGTTGTCCACAAATGAGGAGTCCATTCCCGCGCGGATGGCATACTGCCGCGCCTGGATGTAGTAGCTGGCTGCTGCCGCGGGCTGGTCCTGGCTCTTGGCCACGAGGCCGCGCCCCATCAGAATATTGTAGCGGTAGCCACTGTTGTGCTCCACGTTGGCCTCCATCTGCTGGAGAAACACCATGCCGCTGTCGGCCTGGCCGACGAAGCACGAGGCCCCGACCAGGTTGTTGAGCACGGCGTTCTGCAGCGTCTTTTGACCCGTCTTGCGACTGCTGCTTAGTGCCTTGCGGTAGAAGTAGAGGCCCATCTGGTAGTCGCCCTGCGTGCTGTAGAGATTGCCCATGCCGTTGTAGAAGCGTGCGGTCAGTTCGCTATAGCCCTGGTGCTCGGCGATGCGGAGGCCGTCGAGATAGCTCTTCATCGAGGCCGTATAGAGCCGCTGGTCGTAGAACTTGTCGCCGGCCTGCAGCAAGCGTGTGGCAGTGGTTTGGTCGCCGCCATTGCCCTTGGCGCCTTGGGCAAACCCCAGAGTGGTGCCCCAAAGGATAAGCGTGTATATGATGTAGATGATCTTCTTGGTCATGGTCCTTCCGCATTATGGACGCAAAATTAATATTTTTTCGCTGCTTATCCGCTGATAGAGTGTTAAAAGTTATTATTTTGCGAAAAGAATGATACTTTTTGACTTTTTTACAAGCGAGGGACGGAATTTTCTCGCAAGCGAGGGACAAGACTTCTCGCAAAGGATAGGGAAGGACTTTTGCGCAAGGATAGGACAGGACTTTTGCGCGGCGGGCCTCCCTCGACTCTGGGCAAAAGAAAACCGCCAGCAGAGAGACGGTCGGTCTCCTGCTGGCGGAAGGGGTACATTTGTGCTTCCTGAAGCAGTAACGCTTTCTGCTTCCCGAAGCAGTATGTGTTTTACTTTCTCATGACCTTGCGCGTGTGGACGCTGCCGTCGGCCTGGATGTCGCGGATGATGTAGAGACCGCGGCCCATCTGGTCGGCCTCGATGCGCTTGCCGTCGATGGTGTAAACCTCGGAGCGCACGGTCTGGCTCTCCTTCGTCTGGGGCAGATCCTCGATGCCGTTGATGGCGTCGTTGAACTTAGCACCCTCGACATTCTCGACGGCGCAGCCCTCCACGTTCGTGGAATAGTAGTTGACGAAGGCGACGATATTGAGGTTGTCTCTGTTCCACATGCGCCATGCCTCCTCGAAGTTGCCGGCCTGCACCTTGTCGTTCTTGGTGAAATAGACCGTGTTCAGACCCAGGGAGACCTCGTAGCTAAACTTGTTGCCGTCCCACTCGATGGGCTCGCCCCAGATGGAGTTGATGGCACGGGTCACGTGCTGGTGGGTGAACGATCCCTCGGCACCCATCTGGCCGTGGGCAGCGATGTTGTCCTCGGTCAGCATGACCGTGATGCGCGAACCATCCTTGGCGCTGCTGTTGCGCATACCCTCCACGCGGACCACGATGGTGGTGTCGTTGTCGCCGTAGCGTGCGGAGAGATTGGTGATGATGATATTGGCGGGATCGCTCTGGATCTGCTGGATGAGGCTCTCGATCTCCATGGCGGAACCGGGCATGTAGGTGCAGCACTTGTTGCCAGCCGTGGACATGGCGTCGAACCAGGCGTTGCGGCCGAACATCATGGCCGGAGCGTAGGTGCCGCGGTCGTTGTAGAGGGAAGCGTAGTCGTAGAGGTCGGTCTTGATATACTCGCCATTGACCACGCTGCGCTTCGTGGTGAGCCAGTCGGTGTAGTACATCACGTGGTGGGCGGCGGCAAAGACCTCGCCCTCATACTCGGGATTCTCCAGGGCGGTGTGGAGGTAGCCAGCCACGCGCGGGCAGTTGGGGCACGACTCGGTGGTAAACTCCTCCAGCAGCACCTTGCGCTTGAAGCCCATGGCGATGTCGAGCGCGTTGTTGGTCGGGTCGATATCGGTCTCGTCACCGAGGTCGGTGATGTTGACGTTGACGGCCGACTCGCCATCGACGCTTCCCAGGGTCGGGTTGATGGTCCACTTCAGGTCGATATACTGACCTGAGGTGATGGTCTTGTCGAAGGTCGTGGCAAACTTCTGGCCAGCCACGGTGGTGGTGATGGTGAACTTGTTTACGGGGCGTGTGGCCTTGTTGAACACCGTACCGCTCATGGTCACGGATCCCGTCGTGGCGTTGAGCATGGCCTTGGCGCCCGTGAGGGCCAGGTCATACTTCGGCAGGTTATTGCCCACGATGACGGCCTCCACGCTGATGGCACCCTGTCCGTGGCGGTCGCCCCAGAAGGCATCAGAGGTGCTCTTGTAGTGGAAGGAACCCGTCTGACCCGGCTTCACGACGGAGAGGGCAGGAGTGCTGCCGCGCTGCTTCAGGTCGAAGCCGATGTAGAGGCGCTCGCCCGTGATGGCGTAGGGCGCGTTGAGCTCCACGACGTTCCAGCCCTTCTTGATGCGCGTGTCCGTCTTCATGGTGATGTAGCCCTCGGTCAGGTTCTCACCCTTCAGCGTCTTTCTCACCCAGACGCGCAGCGTGTCGATGTTGGAGCGGGAGCACAGAGCCACTCTGACTTGCGCCACGCTGTTGCCCTGGTAGGCTTCCATGGTTTCGCCAGGAAGCTGGATCGCAGCCGACACCCAAGTGTTGCCTTTCTGGGTGGCCATACCTTCACTGGCCACTGCGCCCTTGCAATAGCCCAACGTCAGCGTGTCCGACTGAGCCAGCAGCGGAGCTACCGTCAGAAGGGCGAGAAATCAACTAACAGTTTTATAAATATCAGCTTATGAAAAAACGAACCCTTCTCTTGGCAGTTCCGCTATGGATGCTGCTGTTCGTGCCCATACTTCCGATGTGGGCACAGGATTCCAAGGCGCAGCGCGTCTTGCGACCTGGCGTTGGCGACCCGGCCGGTACGCCCGCCAAGCGCGGCCCCATCGTGGGAGCCAAGCCGTGGCACCGCGAAGGAGGCAAACTGCGCAAGACACCGCGCTCGCTCGTGATGCCCAACCCCAACCAGCGCGTACGCCTCGCCAGTGCGGACGGCGTGGAGTTCTGGGGCAACGTCATTTATGCCAAGTCGTGGGACACCCTGCCCAGCGACGCCACTCCCTTCTATGTGGGACAGTTCCGCGGCACCAACCCCATCACGATCCAGAACCTCTGCAGCGGCGCTGCCCTCGACGCCAACGGTGGTGGTGTGTTCAAGGATGGCATGTTCCGCTTCGTGAGCTATTTCAGCTTCCTCGGCGAGATCATGGGTCAGTACTATGAGTACGACATGGACACCTGGGAGATGACGCGTACCGAGGATGTCAGCAACCGCCCGGACCTCTATTGCTTCGACACCGATGTCGATCCTATTACTAATAAGGTGTATGGTATCGCCTACAACAGCGATTTCTCGGGCTATGCGCTCAACGTCATCGACTATGCGAGCCTGACGACGCAGACCATCGGCAACCTGGATGTCTATTTCCTCGGCTTTGCCATCAACTCCAAGGGTAGCATGTACGGTATCAGCAGCACGGGTAAGCTCTGCAAGATCAGCCGTACCACGGGTGCCGTGACCGAGATCGGTCCTACGGGTCTCTATCCGCTCTACCTGCAGAGTGCCGCCTTCGACCGCAATACGGACAAGCTCTATTGGGCTGCTTCGTTTGAGAACTCGCCCTCGGGTCTCTACGAGGTGGACACCCTGACGGCAAAGGCTACGAAGGTGGCCGACTTCCCCGACGGCGAGGAGGTCGTCTGTCTCACCGTGGCGGAGGCCCTGACCGACGTGAATGCGCCGGCCAAGATCAACGACCTCTCTGTCTCCTTCTCCAAGGGCAGCACCAGTGGTGTGGCTACGTTCACCGCTCCGACCACGACGTTTGGTGGCGAAGCGCTGACGGGCACGCTGACCGCTTCCGTGCGTATCGAGAATGGAGAGCCCGTGACCAAGTCGTGCCAGCCGGGCGAGAAGGTGAGCATCGACATCACGGCCCCCAAGGGCGACAACGTCATCTTTGCTGCCACCAGCAATGCCGCAGGACGTAGCCCGCTGGCAAAGACCACCGCATGGGTGGGACCGGACAACCCCAAGGCTGTCTCCTCTCTGAAACTGAAGATCGACCCTGAGACGATGAAGTCCACGCTGACTTGGCGTGCGCCGACGCAGGGTACACACGGCGGCTATGTCAATGGTCCGCAGGTCACTTACGACATCGTCCGCTACCCAGGTCGCGTGACGGTGGCTAAGAACTACACCAAGGTGAAGTTTGAGGAAACCCTCGAGAAGGGCAAGCTCACTTCCTTCTTCTATGTCGTGACCCCGGTCTATGAGGGTCTCTACGGCACACAGGCCACCTCCAACAAGATTCTCATCGGCGACGCCTGCGAGGTGCCCTATGAGGAGTACTTCAATACGGAGGAGGACTTCAACCTCTTCACCATCGTCGATGCCAACAACGATGGTAGCACGTGGGAGTATAACGCTACCAATGGCGTAGCCTACTGTACGTTCAGCTCAATGCAGGCCAGCGACGACTGGCTCATCACGCCGGAGATCCACCTCACCCCGGGCCGCAAGTACAACTTCTCCTTCAGTGCCCGCCGCGGTATGACCAGCTATCTCCAGCAGATTGGTGCTTCCTTCGGTGAGGGCCTCGATCCCTCTACCTATACCGAGATCGTCCCGAGAACGAACCTTCCCGAGAACGAGTGGGTCAACCTCAAGACGACCGTGACGGTCAAGGCTGACGGTGTCTATCACTTCGGTCTCCACGACCAGAGCCCTGTGGACGGCTACCGCACCTACGTGGACAGCATCCTCGTCACCGAGGGCCCGCTGCTCAGCTCTCCTGATACCGTGACCGACCTGACCATCGTTCCGGGCGACTACGGAGTGGGCGAGGCTACCCTCACCTTCCGTGCCCCGACCAAGGCCATCAACGGACAGACGCTGTCTTCTATCTCCAAGATCGAGGTTCGCCGCCGTGCGGAGACTGAGGACCTCATCCACACGTTCACCAACGTCACGCCGGGTCAGCAGCTGACCTTCACCGACAATGGCGCCCTGGATGGATTCAATACCTATATTATCACCGCCTATTCGGGCGACGAGGCCGGCGAGCCTGCCGAGCACCGCGCCTATATCGGATTCGACATTCCTGGCATGCCGAAGGATGTCCGCGCCACGTCTGGCCTCGATGCCATCACGGTCGACTGGAAGGCTCCGAGCACCCTGGGTGTCAACGGTGGCTATGTGGAGCCCGATGAGCTCACGTACAATATCTATACGCTCGACCTGGAGGCCCTCGACTTCGTGATCCTCAAGGAGGGTGTGAAGGGTCTCTCTTATCAGCCGCAGGTTCCTATGTACGGCGTGCAGGATCTCCACTACTTCGCCGTGAGCGGTGTCTCCGACGTAGGCGAGGGCGAGTATGAGGCGTCCAACCTGGTCATCTCGGGTGCTCCCTACACGCTGCCGTTCAGAGAGTCCTTCCGCAAGGGCAACCTCGACAACAGCCTCTGGTGGGTGGATACCGACGACTGCTTCTGGCCGAAGAGCTACAACTCTGCCGACGATATCATCGGTTCTGCCGACTGGACGCCGAAGGAAAAGGGAACAGTGGCTTCCTTCAACTCGGGCAAGATCTCTCTCAAGGGTGCTGCCAATCCTGTGCTGCGCTTCTGGCACAATGGCGTACCGGGCCTGGACTACCACCTGCGCCTGGAGGTCATGACGCCGGACAACAAGACCGTCGAACTCAAGGATATCGACTATAGCAAGCTCACGGGCGACCGTCAGTGGATCGAGGAGGTTGTGGACCTTGGCGACTATGCCGCCTACGACTTCATCGTACTGAAGTTCCTCGGTGAGTGCAACGACAAGGAGCTCCAGCGCCTCAGCTTCGACGCCGTGGAGATCTACGACGTGCTTGGCCACAACCTCTGTGCCGTCAGCACGAAGCCTACGCTCACGGGTACGGTCGGCAACGTAATGGAGGCCGGCGTCACCGTCCGCAACATCGGCGAGAACGTGGAGGACAACTTCACGATCGACCTCTACCTCAACGGTCGCAAGGTGGCCAGCCAGAAGGGTGCTCCGCTGGATCCGTTCCGCTCAGAGACCTACTACCTCAACTTCACTCCGAAGGTGGAGGATGCAGGCCAGTGTGAGGTCTATGCTACCGTACAGCCCGCCAGCGAGGATGATGATCCCAGCGACAACACAACGGCGAAAGTCAACATCAACGTCAAGGAGCCGGAGCTGCCCACCGTCACCGACCTGTCGGCTAAGCGCGAGGGCAACAACATCAACCTGGCCTGGACGAAGCCGACGAATACTTCCCGCACCGTCGTGGAGGACTTCGAGAGCTACCTGGCTTGGAGCAATGGCGAGAAGATCGGCGACTGGAAGACAGTCGATGGGGACAAGCTGCCGACGATCGGTATCAGTGGCTTCCTCTTCCCGCATTGCGGAGATCCGATGGCCTACATCATCTTCGATCCCGTCGAGATGGGTCTCAGCTCTCTCCCGCGCTTCGTAGCTCACTCGGGCACGCAGTATATCTCTTCTTGGGGTACCTACAATGAGTCTGCCGACGATGGTGGCAAGAGCGACGACTGGCTGATCTCTCCGGAGCTCGACGGTCGTGCACAGAAGATCGACTTCTGGGCCAAGGCTGCTTCCCTGACCTACGCACCGGAGGCCTTCGAGATCCTCTACTCCACCACCGGCGACAACGTCGAGGACTTCAAGCTCATCAGCACCCACGAGGCTGAGGGTGACGCTTGGTACAACTACGAGGCCAGCCTGCCCGAGGGCACGAAGTACTTCGCTATCCGTTGCGTCAGCGAGAACAAGTTGGCTCTCTTCGTCGATGACATCACCTATCACGAGGGTCAGTTGACCATCCTCAACTACAATGTCTATCGCAACGGCGAGAAGATCGGCACGGCCAACGCCAACGCCACTTCTTTCAGCGACGCAGGCAACGATGGCGACATCTACACCATCACCATCGTCTATGACGAGGGCGAGTCAACCTTCAGCAACGAGGCCGGCATCACGCTCGGCGTAGAGGAGCTGACCCAGGGCCGACTCAATGTGATGACAGGTCGCGGCACCGTGACCGTCAGCAATGCCAATGGCAGCGACGTCACCATTCTCACTACCGACGGACGTCAGGTGGCCAAGGCCGACAACGTCGATAAGAAGACCTTCCATGTGCAGCGCGGCACCTATCTCGTGCGCGTCGCCGAGCATGTCTTCCACGTGGTAGTCAAGTAATCGGATTCATAGCAAGAGGACGAGCAGACCAACCAACGCTCTCAGAGCGGGTCTGCTTGTCCCTTTAACCAATCATTAAAACAATAATAACTATGTACAGAATCAGACATCTGCTGCTCCTGCTCACCGTGCTCTTTGCCGGATACAACGTACAGGCGCAGACACAAAGTCCGTACAAGTACGACTTCAACTCGCCGATCGACACCTCCGACCCGGAGTTTGCGCCCTTGGGCTGGGGCCATATCGTCGATGCGATGGTGGTTCGCTCCAATACCTACTACGTCCAGTACGCCTATCAGGCTACGGGCGGCGTGGATGATACGGGCTGCCTGCACATCGGTTCGCAGACGGTGACGGACAGCCTCACCCAGACCCAGACGCTCAACGACATCTTGGTGCTTCCTCCTGTCGGAGGTACGGTCACCGTCGATGTGAAGGCGTTGAACTATGGTAGCGATATCAAGTTCTATTATGTCAACTTCGAGGACGGTAAGTTCACGACCGATGGCGTCATCGACATGCCGGCTCCCGAGCTCTCCGAGGACAATTTCTGCACCATCACCGTGCCGGAGATGGCCGAGGGTACTTACATCGGTATCCGTGGCAACAGCGTCCTGATCGACAATGTGACGGCCACGACGGCTGAGGTGACTCCGCTGCCTCGCATGAAGGTGCTCAAGGTGAGCGATGCCAATCCCGAGTATGTGGATGCGGCAAGCGATGGCAACTTCACGCTCAACTACTCCGTCCAGCTCCGCAACAACGGACAGCGCGACCTCAAGGTGGGCGATGAGAACTACTCGCTCTCCCTGGTCAACACCACGCTCAACAACCGTGTGGTGGGCACGACGGTCATGACGGAGGATCTCGCCCTCGGCGCTGAGACCACCGCCACGCTGTCTGTCACCCTGCCTTACGCTTCTTATCCCAAGAACTATGCTTACGCCGTCCGCGACAACCTCACGGGCGATCTCACGCCTTGTGGCGAGCGCCAGGCCTATCCCTACGAGCCCGTGGCAATGATGCTCGACCGTAGTGGCAAGCCCGTAGGCGACGCCATCGACCTGGGCATTGTCCAGGGCGAGGTCACCTACTCCTATCTCCTGCGCAACGACGGTGCTACGCCGCTCGATATCACCAATGTCTCGATGACGGGTGGATTCTCCACCGCCTTCAAGGCCCAGCAGGTCGCTCCCCACGCCGCGCTGACCTTCCCCATCACCTTCGGACAGGTGGGTACGGAGAACCAGGGCACGCTGACGCTGGAGACCAACAATGGCACCGTGGAGATCGCGCTCTCGGCTACCTCTGTGGCAGCCAACGAGATGTATGCCAACTTCGAGAATGGCAAGATGCCGGCCGGCTACATCGTCGGCGATAGCTGGTTCATCAGCGATTTCCCCCTGCAGGCCAACCTCCCCAACAACATCTATTGCGCCCAGGCGCAGTATGACGTGGAGCCTACGCGTCTGATCACGCCGATGCTGAAGGTGAAGAGTGGCGACGTGCTCCATTTCGATGCTGCCCGCCGTGACGACGCTACCTTCCTCCGCGTTTACTATTCTACCGACAGAAAGAACTGGACGCTTGCCCACACCATCGAGGGTACGGGTACCGACAACAACACGTTCAGTCCCTTCAACCTTATCTCCGACTCTCGCTACAGTGGCGAGTTCCGTTCCTACACGGTCGAGAACCTGCCCGCAGGCAATCTCTACCTCGCCTTTGAGTCGGCTGGTGCGCGCCTCGACAACATCTACGGCATGGGTTATGCGAAGATTTCCCACGACGTGATGTTCCAGCTTCTCAACCTCCCCACCGTGGCTACCGTCAATAGCGAGAGCCAGGCCAGCGTGAGAATCGTCAACAACCACCCGGCCGATATGGCCAAGGGTGCCTACGCCGTCAGCCTCTACCGCGACGGCAAGAAGGTGGCTACGGCTGCAGAGGCTGAGTTCCTCGCTGGCGAGAGCCGCCTGTTCGACCTGACGTTCACGCCGCACGAGGGTGGCACGGCCAACTACTATGCAGCCTTCGAGGTGGGTGGTCAGATTCTGTTCACCTCCGACACCGTGGCAGTGCAGGTACTTGCCGAGACGAGCAACAGCCTCGTCCAGGTCGGCAATCCCACCTTCCCCGTCACCAACAACAGTACCCCCGTTGCTCCTTATTATAAGCACAGCGAGAGCGACGCCATCTACAAGGCCGCTCAGTTGGGCCTGGAGCCTGGCACCCGCATCAAGGGTATCATCATCCGTGGATGGAACGAAAGCAAGGAACTTCCCACCAACCTGAAGGTGTGGATGTGCAACACCGACGATGCCGTGTTTACCTCGCCCTTCGCTGTCCACAATACCGACACGATGCAGCAGGTCTTCGACGATGTCTGCACCTTCCCGATCGCTGGCAATAAGACCGAGACCGCGGAGATGATGAACATCACGTTCAAGAACTCCTTCGTCTATGACGGCCGCAACCTCAGCATCTTCATGCACGCCGACGTGCCGTCAGGCTATTCCAACGTGCGCTTCGAGACCGACAAGTCTTACCTTCAGGGACAGTCTGTCCATCGCAAGTCTGATTCCGACCTCGCTGACAAGGACTTCACTCTCTCCGAGGATGGTGCTCCTGTCATCACCTTCGTCACGGAGAGTACGGCTTCCACGCCGCTCACGGGTGTGGTGACTGCTGAGGCCGACGGTACGCCCATCGCCCATGCCAACGTCACGCTCACTGCCGACAACGTGCAGTACGCCGCTACCACGGCCGAGGATGGCAGCTATCAGCTCAACGTCTTCAAGACCGACCGCGCCTACACCTTCCGTGCCGAGGCCATCGGCTACGAGCCCTACAAGCAGGAGGTCAGCAGCTTCGCCGATGCTGTCAACGCTTCCCTGAAGGAGGGCCACGGAGTCTATATCGACAACGTCACGATGCCGGAGACCTTCACGGTCAACAACCGCTCCAACATCTTGGTCGATGTGATGAACATCGAGCCTACCGACCTGGAGGCTGGTGCCTGGACGGCCAGCCTGGTGGACGGCGAGGGCTATGAGAAAGTTTCCTATGCCACGCCCGCTCTGAAGGCTGGCGAGAAGGCGACGCTCAACTTCCGCTACACGCCGCACGCCGAGGGCGAGATGGTCCTCCGTGCCAAGATCGTTGCCCATGGCACGACCGCTCAGTCCGCGCTCTTCCAGTATGTCGTTGCTCCGGAGTCAACGGGTGGCAGCGTGCAGGTGCTCGATTCGACCAACCTTGCCGACTATGCCGTGCCTGTCCGTCTCTACGACAAGAACTCTGAGAGCCAGACCATCTACACGGCCGACCAGCTCGGCATTCCCTCTGGTTCTACGATCCAGCGCATCGCCTTCCGCGGCTACCAGAGTGGCTTCACCACCAAGGAGTATGAGGCCAACCTGCGCGTCTATATCGAGAATACCGACGACGACTATGAGCTCGGTTTCGTCGCTGCCGACACGACCGCTATGACCCGCGTCTATAACGGTACGCTCGAGGTCAAGAAGGATGGTACGAAGAAGAATCCTGCCGAGGTGATCGTCGTCGAGATCCCCGAGGGCTTCCGCTATACGGGCAAGAACCTGCGTCTCGCCTTCCATGTTGAGGCCAGCGAGTACACGAAGATGTCCTTCGTCACCGACAAGAAGGTGAGAAACTCCTTCTACCGTGGCGATGACAACCTCGACAAGTTGGCTAATGCCTCTTGGGACCAGAACGAGTCGCCGGTGATGTATCTTGAGGTACAGAGCACGAACGAGTTCTCAGGCCATGTCACCAATGGCAAGGGTGTGGCCCTCGCCAATGTCAGCGTCCAGCTCCAGAGTGGCGACGTTGTCTATAGCAGCACGACCAATGAGGAGGGCTACTACCAGATGAAGGTTGCTCAGCCGCTGCTGAAGTACAACGCCATCTTCAAGCTCGACACCTACAAGACCGATACCGTCGCCGTTGACTTCCTCAAAGGCGATGTCGTCCTCGACCACCAGATGGCTCGTCCGTTCCGTCTCACGGGTTGCGTGAAGGGCTTCAATGGTGCCACCACCGACGTTCTCGACGATGTGACCGTGAAGCTCGTCCAGGGCGACATGGTGCTCACGACCGAGACCAACGACAATGGCAACTACGCACTCGACGTCCGCGATGCCGAGGGCGAGTACCAGCTCATCTTCGTCAAGGAGAAGTATCAGAGCGACACGACCGCCGTCACCTTCGACCAGCAGTCGCTCGTCCGCGAGGCTACGCTCCTCCGTCTGAACACGCTCTCTGGCACGATCTACGCCAAGCGTGGCGAGGCCGATCCCGAGCCGCTGATGGGTGCCACCATCAATGTGCTGGGTCTTGCTGGCGCCACGGGCAACTTCCTGCTCGAAAGCGATGCCGACGGCCACTTCTCTGTCGATATTCCTGCTGGCAACGGCCTCTATGGCATCTATGTCACGATGGTGGGTCTCAACGCCGCCAACAAGACGGTGACGATGAGCGGCGACGATTTGCAGGCTCCCGACATCATCCTGCTCGATGCTGCCGCAGCCGGAGTTGATGGTGTCGAGATCAACGACGCTGCCCGCCAGGGCGATGTCTATACGCTCAATGGCGAGCTGGTGGGTCGCAACCTCTACCTCAACACGCTGCCGAAGGGCCTCTACATCGTCAACGGCCGCAAGGTGGTTGTCAAGTAATCGACTTCATTTGTAGTCTGGGCGACTACTATGCGCGCCCAGGACTTCCTTCTATTTCCCTTCCCCTTTCGAGGCATCAGTCCTCGGAAGGGGATTTTTAGTATGCGCCACTTGAAATAATTCTCCACTTTCCTCGTTTATATTACGACGTAGTATGTCGATAGTCTATATTACGCGTAGTAGGTCGATCGCTTATGTTATGACGTAGTAGGCGATAGCCTATAATGCGGCGTAGTATGTCGATCGCCGAAGGTCCGCCCTTTTGCCGTGGTGGCAGGGTAGGGGACCGTTTGGCACGAAACGAACAAGAAAGAATGGAAAAAGGAATCAAAGGTTTTGTCCGCGACTTGGTGTCGCTGGAGAAGAAGCCCGTCCGCGGCCTGCTGGTCGTCGAGTGGGTGGTGATGGCCTACCTTGCCCTCACGCTTTTGCTGATATTGTTCTTATACACGAAGTTGCCCGAAGCCAATCTGCTGGTGATGGGCCGTGTGCGCGTGCTTGCCATGACGGCTGCCCTCTGGCTGGTCTATCGTCTGTGGCCCAGCCGTCTGACGCGCCTCTTCCGCATAGCGGGCCAGATGAGCCTGCTCGGCGTATGGTATCCCGACATCTATGAGATCAACCGCGTGCTCCCCAACCTCGACCACGTCTTCGCCACGCTGGAGCAGACGCTGTTCGGTTGCCAGCCCGCCTTGCTCTTCCACGAGTGGCTACCCTCGCCCTGGTTCAGCGAGGCCTTCGACATGGGCTATTTCAGCTACTACCCCATGATAGCCCTCACCGTGTTCTACTACTTCTTCTGTCGTCCCCGGGAGTTTGAGCGTGCGGCGTCGGTGGTGATGATCTCCTTCTTCCTTTTCTACCTGATCTTCATCTTCGTGCCCGTCGTGGGCCCCACGTTCTACTATCATGCCATTGGCATGGAGAACGTTGTGGCAGGCGTCTTCCCCAGTCTCCACGACTATTTCAACACCCATACCGCCTGCCTTCCGTCCCCTGGCGACCCTGCGGGCCTCTTCTACCAGCTCGTCGAGGAGGCCAAGGAGGCTGGTGAGCGTCCCGTGGCCGCCTTCCCCAGTTCCCATGTGGGCATCAGCACGGTCTGCATGCTCCTTGTCTGGCACGCCCGCAACTACAAGTTGCTCCTGGCCTTCGCCCCGTTCTATGTCCTCCTTTGCTGTGCCACGGTCTATATCCAAGCCCACTACCTCGTCGATGCCCTCGTCGGACTGCCTACGGGTGCGCTCTTCTTCGCCCTCTCGATGTATTTCACCCGCAGGATGGGCAAAGCCCAGTAGATCTTATGCCATAGACATAAAAGACGAACCAACGAATGGAAATGATAGATAAAAGCATAAAGTCCACGAAGACCAGCGAGACGCATCCCAGGGTGTCCATCATCACCGTGACCTACAATGCCGAGTCGCTCTTGGCACGAACGCTGCAGAGTGTGCTTGCCCAGCGCTACGCCGACAAGGAGATTGTGGTGGTCGATGGCCAATCCTCCGACGGCACGGTGGCCGTCATCAAGCGCCATGCCGCCGCTATCCAGTCGTGGGTCAGCGAACCCGACCGGGGCATCTATGACGCGATGAACAAAGGCGTGCGGATGGCCACGGGCGACTGGATTCTCTTCATGAATGCAGGCGATACCTTCGCCAGCGACGACGTCCTTCAGTGCCTCTTCGACGCTGTGGATCCAGCGCAGGCCGACGTGATCTATGGCGACGTGGTGAAGGGCGGCGTAGTGAAGGCCGCGCCGCGCCAGTACCGCCTCTACCATCGGATGCTCTTCTGCCACCAAAGCGTGTTGACCCGCCGCTCCTGCCTGCTCGCCACACCCTTTGATATCCGCCATCGTCTCTCTGCCGATTTCAAGTTCTTCCTCCTTCAGTATCAGCGCGGCGCCCGCTTCCAGTATGTCCCTCTCCCCGTGTCCGTGTTTGATACGGGCGGCGTCTCCAATCGTTCCCGTTCCAAAGGCTTGCTCGACAATATCCGGGTGGTCTGCGAGGTGATTCCCTTCCCCCAGCGCCTCCTGTTTGTGGCGCGCCTGGCCGTGCCCTATCTGATGTGTCGCCTGCGAGGCAAGTGACCTTTCCCCCTCGTTCCCTCCGGTCCTCCTCCAGCCCCCGCAGAAAGTATTTGGCCCAATTATTTGTGTCGTTCGGCGATAATTCGTACTTTTGCAGATTATATTGCCGTATATGATTTCAGTAGTCATCAACACTTATAACGCCGAGCGCCACTTGGCCGAGTGTCTCGAAGTAGTCAAGGACTTCGACGAGATCGTGGTCTGCGACATGGAATCGAACGACCGTACCGTAGAGATTGCCCAGCGCTATGGCTGCAAGATCGTGACCTATCCCAAGGGCGACTGCGTGAGTGCAGAACCAGCCCGCACCTTTGCCATCCAGAGTGCGTCGAGCGAATGGGTGCTGGTGGTCGATTCCGACGAGATTATCACCCCCGAGTTGCGCCAGTATCTCTACGAGCGCACCCAGGTCGATGACGGCGTGAAGGGACTTTACATCGCCCGTCTCAACAAGATCTTCGGTGCCTATAACCGAGGCTGGTCCAACGACTATCAGTTGCGTTTCTTCATACGCGAGGGCACGGAGTGGCCTCCCTACGTCCACACCTTTCCCAAGGTCAACGGCAGGGTAGAGAAGGCCCCGAGACGATACAAGATGCTGCACCTGGCCGATGAGACCACCGTCCAGTTGATAGCGAAGATGAACCAATATACCGACAGCGAAGTGGACAAGAAGGCCGACCGAGGCTTTGGCGTTGTGGCGTTGTTCACCCGCCCGTTGTTCCGCTTCATCGCCAGTTTCTTCTTCCGTGGCGGTTTCAGAAACGGCAAGCGTGGCCTCCTTGGGGCCATTCAGGAAGTGATCTACCAATTGGTTTTGGTGTCCAAGATAATAGAGAAAAAGCTTAGGGAACAAGCGTGATCGAGTCGTGCGCCACGAGCCCAACTCCTGTGGCCGTCGGCGTGGTGCTTTGACCTGCCCACCATGACGGGTACAGCATTCATGCTTTTCTCTCATTATATATATAAGACAAAACTATGGAGCATATTTGGGGACAAATAGGGTTGGCATGCTTGCTCTGGCTGGGCAACTACGCCCTCTATCGTGCCTGCAACCACGGCATTTCGCCCAGTGCCAAACTACAACAACTGTTGAGATACCTGCCCGCCTCCCTCGTGGCCGTGCTTCCGCTGGCCGTGACGGAGACCTGCGTCCTGCAGTCGGCGGTGCTGAAACTCTGGATCGTCGCCGAGCTCTGGGCCGCGGCTTTCCCCCTGACCTACCATCTGACCTACCGCAAGATCTCCCCCGACTACGACAACCAGATCGACCCCGCCTTTGCCATCTATCTCTTTGGCATCCTGGCTGGTCTCTCCGTCCTTCTTCCCTCCCTCTGCGTGGCTCCGCTGCTGGTGTTGTCCCTCGTCGCCCCGCTGTTTCTGATAGGCTATTACCTCCTCTACCATCACGTCATCGACATGAATGGCATGCTGTTGATCCGTCAGACCAATTACAACGAGATCATCGAGTTTTTCCGCTCCAGCCCTTTGTGGAAGACCCTTGCCGGCCTCGTCTTGTTGTCAGGCCTTGTCCTGGCCTTTGTCCTGATCGGCCAACCGCTGGCCGTCGGTGCTGCCTCGCTATGGAGCAGCGCCCTCATCGTCGTCCTGCTGGGTGCGGTGGCCCATTATCTTTTCAAGCCCCGCCACAGCCTCTTCTCCCGCACGGGACTGGCCAAGCTCTACCTCGACGTGAGCGAATACGCGCGCAGCAACAGTCGCTACGTTCAGAATCAGCAGCAGCGCATGGAGCACCTGGAGGCCCGGGCCCTCCATCCTTTGTCCGCCCCCCACACCTTCCTGCTGGTCATCGGCGAGTCGGCCACGCGCGAGTATATGAGCGCCTTTGTGCCGATGGCGGAGGACACGACCCCCTGGATGCGCGCCCTCAGCGAGGACAGCGCCCACTGCGTCCTCTTCCCCCACGCCTACAGTTGCGATATCCAGACCGTGCCCTCGCTGGAGAAAGCCCTCACCGCCTTCAACCAGTATGATGGCGGCCAGTTCTACACCTCCACCTCCATCGTCGATATTGCCAAGCGCCTGGGCTACAAGGTCCATTGGTACAGCAACCAGGGTCATCTCGGTGCTGCTGACACCCCCGTCACCTTGGTCGCCGAGACCTCCGACGTGGCCAAGTGGACCAACCAGCAGTTGGGCAAGAAATATTATGACGAGGCGCTGCTGGACTTCCTCGGCGAGGTCGATCCCACCCGCAACAACCTCGTGGTGCTCCACCTTAAGGGAAGCCACTTCAACTACGAGAACCGCTTCCCCGAGGCCTGCCGCCAGTGGGGCGATGCCGACAACCACGACCTGGTCCTCAACTACAAGAACTCCCTCCACTACACCGACAACGTCCTTCGGCAGGCTTTCGACACGCTGCGGGCGAAGTGCCACCTTCAGGGCATGATCTATTGCAGCGACCATGGCGTCGTCCCCAACCGCCAGCGGTTGCCCAACTTCTGGGGCTTCGGCTACACCTACATCCCCCTGATGGTGTGGATGAGCGAGGAGTATGTGGCGCGCCGTCCCGAGCGGGCCAAGGCCCTCCGTGCCAACAAGGACAAATACTGGACCAACGACCTGCTCTACGACCTGGTGTGCGGCGTGCTCGACGTGGCCAGTCCCGACTATAAGGAGGAAAACTCCCTGGCCTCGCCCACCTATCGCTTCGATCGCGACGACCTCACGATCATGAAGGGGACAATCCGCATTGCCGACGACCAGGACGGCGCCCCGGAGGCCGCCTCCACCCACTAACCCCATACCGACTTTTATGCAGAAGATACTTTACTATACGGTCTATGGCCTCCTCTATGGCCTCTCCTTGCTGCCGTTGCGCCTGCTCTATGTGCTGAGCGACGCCATCTATCTCTTGATATACCACGTCGTCCACTACCGCCGCCGCGTCGTGTGGAAAAACCTGCGCTCCTCCTTCCCCGATCGCTCGGAGGCCGACCTGCGACGGATAGAGAAAGACTTCTACCATTGGTTTTGCGACTATGCGGTCGAGACCATCAAGTTGTTCTCCATCAGCGAGAAGGAGATGCGCCGCCGCATGGTCTTCAAGGGCACCGACCGTGTGGACGAATGCCTGCTCCGTGGCCAGTCCTGCGCCATCTACCTGGGCCATTACTGCAACTGGGAGTGGGTCACGTCCCTGCCCCTGTGGGTCTCGCAGAAGGGCCAGTGCGGCCAGATCTACCATCCGCTGGAGAATGCGGGCATGGACAAGATGTTCCTCACCATCCGCCAGCGCTTCGGCGCGGTGAGCATTCCCATGGCCGAGTCCATCCGTCACATCATCGCCTATCGCCAGAAAGGCATCCCGACCGTCGTCGGCTACATCTCCGACCAGAAGCCCTTCTGGTTCAACATCCACCATTGGTGCGACTTCCTCCACCACGACACCCCCGTGCTCTCGGGCACGGAGCGCATCGCGCGCAAACTGGGCCAGGCCGTCTTCTACCTCGAGGTCAGCCGTCCGCGCCGTGGCTACTACGAGGCCGAGTTCAAGCTCATCACCCTCGACCCCAGCCAGTTTGAGGAAAACCAGCTGACCGACCGCTATTTCCTGATGCTGGAGCACACGATCTGCGAGCACCCGGCCTATTGGCTCTGGAGCCACGACCGCTGGAAGCGCACCCGCGAGCAGTTCAACGACCGCTACTATGTGAAAAACGGCAAGGTCTTCGAGTACGACGTGCCCCTGAGCAAGCGGAAGTGACAAAGTCCCGCAGTCGCCCTTTCGCCTCCGACTTGCCCAGGCCTCTGCGCCCCTTCAGCGCGCCATGGCTAAATGGTTGAAGAACATGCCTTCTGGCGCGTTTCTTGAGCCCGAATTCCCCTTATTAAGATTATTTTGCGTTTTGTATTCAAAAAAGTTGCAAAAGATTTGGTGGTTTCAAAAAAACGTTGTTAATTTGCACCGTGATTAGGAATCACGGGCGATTGTACGCAATCTGCCAGCAATGCACTACTCGCGGGAGCGTAAGGTAATTGATGAAAGGTAACAGCAGAAATCCACTACAGGGATGGGCGGTTGTTCTCGGTCATTCATTTCCCCACGCCTCCGCGTTTTTTTTGTGCAGCCGAAATTCCTTAATAAAATAGAATACGTTTAAACCAAATAACGACGATATGGAAGTAAAGAATGCATTCGCGGGGACTTTGGAGTCAGGTGACATCCTGGTTCAGATTACCCCCTCGGAGGAAGAGAGCCTTCAGATCGACCTCGACTCGACGGTAGAGTACCAGTTCGGCGGCCAGATTCGCAAGGTCATCAAAGAGACATTGGAGAATTTGGGCGTGAAGAAGGCCCATGTGAAGGCTACCGACAAGGGTGCCCTCGACTGCACCATTCGTGCGCGCGTCACCGCTGCCGCAGTCAGAGCCACGGGCAAGGATGTCTGGGAGGATTAGTCCTCGACCACGTATCCTTGGAATCTATACTAACGGAAGTCTAAACAGAACAAAGTAACCGACAGAAGAAGTATGCAGAGATTAAGAAGAACTATGATGTTCGTGCCGGGCAACAACCCCGGTATGATGCAGGACGCCTTCATCTACGGTCCCGACTCGATTATGCTCGACTTGGAGGACTCTGTGACGATGGCTGAGAAAGATACCGCACGTTTGCTCGTTTACAACGCGCTGAAGACCATCGACTACGGCACGACCGAGATGGTGGTGCGTGTCAACCCGCTCTCCACGCCGTATGGCAAGAAGGACATCGAGGCCGTCGTCAAGGCTGGCGTCGATGTGGTTCGTATGCCGAAGACGGAGACCGCCGATGAGGTGCGTGAGATGGAGGCCGAGATCGAGCGCGTGGAGAAGGAGATTGGCTGCCTTGGCCGCACGAAGATCATGGCTGCTATCGAGAGCGCGCTGGGCGTGGTCAACGCCTACGCCATCGCTACCGCCTCCAAGCGCATGATGGGCATCGCCCTTGGCGCCGAGGACTATTGCGCCAACCTCAAGACGCAGCGCACGCCGGAGGGCATCGAGCTGCTGCTCGCCCGTCAGACCATCGTCGTGGCTGCCCGTGCTGCTGGCATCGACGCCCTCGACACGGTCTATTCCAACCTCAACGATATGGAGACCTTCCGCAAGGAGGTGGAGCAGATCCACAAGATGGGCTTCGACGGCAAGTCTATCATCAACCCGCGCCAGATCGATATCGTCAACGAGGTGTTCACCCCGTCTCAGAAGGCCATCGACAAGGCCATGGCCGTCGTCGGCGCCATCAAGGAGGCCGAGAAGCGCGGTTCGGGTGTGATTGCATTGAACGGTAAGATGGTCGACCGCCCCGTCGTCCTTCGCGCACAGAGAACGATTGATTTGGCCGTTGCGGCAGGAGTTATAAAGAAGGAGGATTTGGCATGAGCAATTTAGAGGAAAGACAGGCTTTGATCGGTGAGATGGCCGAGCACCTGAAGAAGAATATTTATCACAGCGAGGAGCGCAAGATCACCACGCCCCGCAAGGAGTATCAGGCTGAGAGCCAGAAGGTGGTTTCTCTGGAGGAGGCTATCCGCCGTTCCGGCCTGAAGGACGGCATGACGATATCCTTCCACCACCACTTCCGTGGCGGCGACAAGGTGCTCAACATGGTGATGGACAAAATCGCCGAGATGGGCATCAAGGACCTCCACGTGGCTGCTTCCAGCCTGAACGACGTCCACAAGCCCCTCATCGAGCACATCAAGAATGGCGTCGTGACCCGCATCTCCACCTCCGGTATGCGTGGCGAGCTGGCCAAGGCCATCAGCCACGGCATCCTCAAGGAGCCGGTGGTGTTCCGTTCCCATGGTGGCCGTGGCTCTGCCATCGCCAATGGCGACATCCATATCGACGTGGCCTTCCTCGGCGCTTCTTCCTGCGACCCGATGGGCAACTCCTGCGGTTTCTCCCGTTCCGAGAATGCCAAGAGCATCTGCGGCTCCCTGGGCTATGCCCTTCCCGACGCCCGCTATGCCGACAACGTGGTGATCCTCACCGACGACCTCGTGAGCTATCCCAACACGCCGACCTCCATCTCCGAGCACGATGTGGACTGGGTGGTCGTCGTCGATTCCGTCGGCGATTCTTCCAAGATCGCCTCGGGTGCCATCCGCGATACGAAGAACCCGCGCGACATCCTGCTCGCCAAGGAGGCTTGCAAGGTGATCGTCAATAGTGGCTACTTCAGGGAGGGCTTCTCCATCCAGACTGGTTCTGGTGGTGCCTCGCTGGCCGTCGTCAAGTATCTGCGCCAGACGATGATCGACCAGAACGTGAAGGCTTCCTTCGCCCTCGGCGGCATCACCGCCCACATGGTGAAGCTCCACGAGGAGGGACTCATCGACCACCTCATCGACGTGCAGTCGTTCGACAAGGTCGCTGCCGAGTCCATCAAGGTCGATCCGAAGCACAAGGAGGTCTCTGCCAACGAGTATGCCTCTGCCGACGAGCCCGGCGCCGCCACGAAGTTCCTCGACATTGTGATCCTCTCCGCCCTGGAGGTGGACGTCAACTTCAACGTCAACGTGCTCGTGGGTAGCGACGGTATCATCCGTGGCGCCATCGGTGGCCACCCCGACACCGCTGCCGACTCTGCCCTGAGCATCGTCGTCTGCCCGTTGCTTCGCGGCCGCATCCCGTGTGTCGTCAATGAGGTGACCAACCTCATCACGCCGGGATCCACCGTCGATGTCGTCGTGACGGAGTATGGCGTGGCTGTCAACCCGCGCCGTCCGGATCTCGCCGAGCGCATGCAGGCTGCCGGCATCAAGCTCGTCACCCTGGAGAGCCTCCGCGACCGTGCCCTCCGTGTCATCGGCACGCCCGCCCCGCTGCCCTTCGGCGACAAGGTGGTCGGTGTGGTGATGAACCGCAACGGCGAGGTGATGGATGTCATCAAGAACATCAAGGACTAATCCTTCGTACAAAATAGGAGAAGATGGCGGTTGGCCTGCTCTGGTGCATGGCCAATCCCTCTCCTCCCTTATTGATTTAAAAAAAACAACCATACGTTGATGGAAATCACGCTCGAACAGCTATTGAAGAGCCGCGACCAGCGGTGGGACAGGGAGCGGCGCCTTTTGCAGGAGTTTCCTGGCCAGACGCTTGTCGTGCTGACCGTCGTCATGCCGGGCCGCGTCAAGCGCAATGCCCACACGCGCGTCATCGCCCGTGCTGCCGAGGCTGCCGTCCAGGCCTTCCTGGGTCCGAAAGTGGTGCTCCGCTACACCAACGACGCGCCGACGGGCTACGAGGCCTATTGGATCGTGCGTGCCGAGGCGCGCAGCGTGAAGCGCCAGATGTGCGGCATCGAGGATTTCCATCCCCTGGGTCGGCTTTTTGACCTCGATGTCATCCAGTCCGACGCCACCCCTCTCTCGCGCACCGACGTTGGTTTCGCGCCGCGCCGCTGCCTGCTCTGCGATCAGGAGGCCCGCTGGTGCATGCGCAATCATACCCACACGCAGGAGGAGATCCTCCAGCGCATCGACGAGATGGTGAGAGAGTTTAACGCTGAAAACTGACGCTTATGTATGCCGACTACGAGATAAGAGAAGTGCCCATCGGTTATGGACCAGCTCGCCGCAAGGTGGAGGAGTTTCTCGGAAAGCGCACCTTGCGACTCGACAAGGTCGATTACTACGAGGCCATCTACCCCTGTGGAGGCGACGAGATGCTGGCCGTCGGAGGCCTCTTGGGCGACGCCATCCGTTGCATCGCCGTCAAGGAGGGCATGGAGGACGAGCACCTGGCCAACCGCCTGGTGTCCCATCTGATGGTCATCGTGCAGCGTCGGGGCTACCCCACGGTGAAAGTCTTCACCAAACCCAGCAACAAAGCCGTTTTCGAGAGCCTGGCCTTCGAGACCCTGGCCGAGACCGACAGCGTGGTCTTCATGGAGAACGGACAGATGCCGTTGCGGGACTATCTGCTGAGCCTGGAGCGGCTGGCACGCCCCGGCAAGTCGGGCGTGATCGTGATGAACTGCAACCCCTTCACCCGCGGCCACCGCTACCTCATCGAGGAGGCTTCCAAGCAAGTGGACAACCTATACGTTATTCCCCTCAAGGAGAATAATCGCAACTTCAACTACGAGGAGCGGCGCGAGATGATCCGTCTCGGCACCGCCGACCTTGCCAATGTGACCGTCTGCGAAGGCAGCGCCTATGCCATCTCCCAGGCCACATTCCCCACCTATTTCCTCAAGCAGCTCGACAAGGCTTCGGAGAATCAGATCGAACTGGATCTCCAGATCTTTGCCCGCTACCTGGCCCCCGCCCTGGGCGCCACGGTGCGCTTCGTTGGCACCGAGCCCTTCGACCCGCTGACGCGCCGCTACAACGAGATGATGACCGAGCTGCTGCCGAAGAGCGGCATCGAGGTCGTACAGATCGAGCGCAAGGAGCTGGAGGAGAAGCCCATCAGCGCCTCGCGCACCCGGGCCTTCATCGAGAACAACAAGCTCCATGCCGCCATGCAGCTCGTGCCCCCCACGACCCAGCCCTACATCATGGCCAAGTTTGCCGTCGATGCGCTCCAGCAGGAGCTCGACACCACGCCGAAGCCCGGACTGGTCGATAAGGACAACTCCGGGGCCCATACCGACATGGACTATATCCTCATGGAGCGCAGTATCAAGTCGCTGCGCCCCTATTTCGTCCGGCTGGCCCAGCTCGGCCTGTCCGCGGACAAGCTCACCACGGCCGACGTGCAGCGCATCGGCATCGAGGCCGAGGCCGCCATGCTGCGCACCACCCACGGGGTCAACACCCACCGCGGCGCCCTGTTTGCTCTCGGCATCACCGTCGCCGCCGCCATGTGGCTCTACGCCCACGAGGGCCAGGAGGTGCGCAAGGAGCGTCTGCAGCAGATGATCCAGGAGATAGCGGCGGGCTTCCCTCCCTCCGCCGACACCCACGGCGCCGAGGTCGTCGCCAAGGCCCGCGTCAAGGGCGCGCGAGAGAACGCCGTCGAGGGCTATCCCGATCTCTTCGAGACCTGGGGCCCCTACTACCGCAAGCTGCGCGAGGATCCGCACCGCGCCCACCGCACGCTGCTCAAGATCATGTCGATGCTGCAGGACACCAACATCTATTACCGCACGGATGCCGAGACAGCCGAGATCGTACGCCAGTCGAGCGGCCAGTTGCTCCAGCGGTTCTCCGTCAATTCGCTTCGCGAGGCCGACGCCGAGTTCATCCGCCACAACATCTCGCCGGGTGGCTGCGCCGACATGCTCTCGCTGACGATTCTCATCAACGCCATCCTCCGATAGGAGCGGGCGCCATACATTTCAAAAACAGAAAATAATAATTCTATTAAATAACAAAAAGTCATTTCTATTATGGTTGAACTGATCAAACATGGAGTGTATCTGCTCGACGGCCAGAAGGTGGTTGAGGATACAACGGGTATGCCCTCGGCCGACGAGGCTCGTGAGAACACCATCATCTACGGCATTCTGCGTGCCCATGACGTCAATGGTGGCAAGGGCAAGGAGATGCACATCCGCTTTGATGCGATGATGTCGCACGACATTACGTATGTAGGTATCATTCAGACGGCTCGCGCCAGCGGCCTGACGAAGTTCCCCCTGCCGTACGCCATGACCAACTGCCACAACTCTTTGTGCGCCGTCGGTGGTACCATCAATGAGGACGACCACGTCTTTGGTCTTTCTGCAGCAAAGAAATACGGCGGTATCTACGTACCCGCCAACCAGGCCGTCATTCACCAGTTTGCCCGCGAGGAGATGGTGAAGTGCGGCAATATGATTCTCGGTTCCGATTCCCACACCCGCTACGGCTCTCTGGGCAACATGGGTGTCGGCGAGGGTGGCGGTGAGCTCGTCAAGCAGCTCCTCCGCAACACCTGGGACATCAACGCCCCCGAGGTGGTCCTCGTTTGGCTTGAGGGCACGCCGCGCCACGGTATCGGTCCCCACGACGTCGCCATCTCGCTGGTCAAGGCCGTCTTCGAGAGCGGCTTTGTCAAGAACAAGGTGCTGGAGTTTGCCGGCCCCGGCGTCGCCAACCTCTCTGTCGATTTCCGCAACGGCATCGACGTGATGACTACCGAGACCACCTGTCTGAGCTCTATCTGGGTGACGGACGAGAAGGTCCGCGAGCACTATGAGCTCCACCGTCGTCCCGAGGACTACAAGGAGCTGCGCCCGGGCAAGGTGGCCTACTACGATAGCATGGTGCGCATCGACCTCTCCAAGCAGGAGTCTATGATCGCCCTGCCTTACCATCCCTCCAACGCTGTCTCCATCCACGAGCTGCAGGCCGATCCCGAGACCGTGCTGCGCCGTGTGGAGGAAGACACGAAGCGCCGCTTCGGCGACAAGGTGCACCCCGACCTGGTGAGCAAGATCCGCGACGGCAAGGTCTATGCCGACCAGGGCATCATCGCCGGCTGCTCCGGTGGTACCTATGAGAACCTCTGCGAGGCTGCCGCCATCCTGCGCGGCCAGTCTGCCGGCAACGACTACTTCTCTTGCTCGGCCTATCCGCAGTCTTCTCCCGTCTATATCGCTGCCAACCGTGCCGGCGTGACGAGCGACCTCATCGAGGCCGGTGTCGTCATCAAGCCCGCCTTCTGCGGTCCGTGCTTCGGTGCCGGCGACGTGCCTTCCAACAACGGTCTGAGCATCCGCCACACCACGCGCAACTTCCCCAACCGCGAGGGTTCCAAGCCGGGCCAGGGTCAGATCTCCATGGTCGCCCTGATGGATGCTCGCAGCATCGCTGCCTCCGCAGCCAATGGTGGTGTCATCACCGCCGCCACCGACATCGACTACGAGGCCGACTACAAGCCCTACAGCTTCGACGACAAGATCTACGAGCATCGCGTCTATAGAGGCTATGGCAAGGCCGACGCCGAGCAGCCGCTCCGCTACGGTCCCAACATCAAGGACTGGCCCGAGATGTACCCGATGCAGGAGAACATGCTGGTCGAGCTGGCTGCCGTCATCCACGACCCTGTCACGACGACCGACGAGCTGATCCCCTCCGGCGAGACTTCCAGTTACCGTTCCAACCCGCTGCGCCTCTCCGAGTTTGCCCTCTCCCGCCGCGTGCCCGAGTATGTCGGCCGTAGCAAGGAGATCCAGCAGCTGGACCGCGACCGTCGCGCTGGCAAGGCCTCTGACCACATCCTCGCCGCTCTCAAGCAGGTCGGCGCCTCTGTGGAGACCACGTCCTTCGGTTCCTGCGTCTTCGCCAACAAGCCCGGCGACGGTTCTGCCCGCGAGCAGGCTGCCTCTTGCCAGAAGGTGCTCGGTGGCGACGCCAACATCTGCTACGAGTATGCCACGAAGCGCTATCGCAGCAACTGCATCAACTGGGGTATCGTGCCCTTCACCATCAGCAAGGACACCGAGTTCCAGTATGAGGTGGGCGATATGGTCTTCGTGCCCGGCATCCGCCAGGCCATCCTCGACGGCAAGGAGGAGATCGACGCTCAGGTCATCACCAAGAATGGCGTGAAGCCCATCCACCTGCTCTTCCAGAACCTCACCGAGGACGAGCGCACCATCCTGGCCGATGGTTGCCTGATCAACTATTACAAGGAGCACAACAAGTAAACAGCAAAAAATATGTTTGTCTGGCCACGGGCGGGGCGGGTCCCTGACGGCCCTCCCGCCACGTGCCAGCACGAAGATATCATCAAAGAATCAATCAATTACTAATAAAAAAGTAAATTCCTACAAAGCAATGGAAAAAATTCAGATGACCACCCCTATCGTTGAGATGGACGGTGATGAGATGACCCGAATTCTGTGGAAGATGATCAAGGACGAGCTGATCCTTCCGTTCGTTGACCTCAAGAGCGAGTACTACGACCTCGGTCTTCCCTATCGCGATCAGACCAACGACCAGGTGACGATCGACGCTGCCAACGCCAACAAGAAGTATGGCGTGGCCGTGAAGTGCGCCACGATCACTCCGAACCACCAGCGTATGGACGAGTACAAGCTCCACCAGATGTGGAAGAGCCCCAACGGCACGATTCGTTCCATCCTTGATGGTACGGTGTTCCGCGCTCCGATCCAGCTGCCGAGCATCAAGCCGCAGGTTCGCTCTTGGGAGAAGCCCATCACCATCGCCCGTCACGCCTATGGCGACGTCTATAAAGGCGTAGAGGTGCGCTGCGAAGAGGCTGGCGTTGCCAAGCTCGTCTTCGAGGGCAAGAGCGGCAAGAAGGAAGAGGTTGTTATCCACGAGTTCGACGGCCCGGGCATCATCCAGGGCATGCACAACGTCGATAAGTCTATCCGTTCCTTCGCTCACGCTTGCTTCACCTACGCGCTCGACGTCCACCAGGATCTCTGGTTCGCTACCAAGGACACGATCTCCAAGAAGTACGACGCTCAGTTCCGCATCATCTTCAACGAGGTCTATGAGGAGTGCTACAAGGAGAAGTTCGAGCAGGCTGGCCTGGAGTATTTCTACACCCTCATCGACGACGCTGTTGCCCGCGTAGTACGCAGCAAGGGCGGCTTCATCTGGGCTTGCAAGAACTACGATGGCGACGTCATGAGCGACATGGTCTCCACCGCCTTCGGTTCTCTCGCCATGATGACCTCTGTCCTCGTCAGCCCCGATGGCAACTACGAGTACGAGGCTGCCCACGGCACCGTCACCCGCCACTACTACAAGTACCTCGCTGGCGAGGAGACTTCCACCAACCCGATCGCTACGATCTTCGCTTGGAGCGGCGCGCTCCGCAAGCGTGGTGAGAAGGACGGCATCCAGGCTCTCGTCAACTTCGGCGACCAGCTGGAGGGCGCTTGCTTCGACACGATGAACAGCGGTATCGTCACCAAGGACCTCGTCAACCTCATGGAGGGCGTCGAGGCCAAGGCTGTCAACTCGCTCGTCTTCATCCAGACCATCCGCAAGCACCTTGAGGAGCGTCTGAGCAAGTAAAAGACGATCTATTGGGATTATAATAAAAATCCGACCCGTCACCAAGGTGTGGCGAGGTCGGATTTTTATTTTCTATGCGCTGACTTCTATCGCTTCACGAGGTGGCCGATCACCTGCTGGCGGTTGCGGCCCGCGCCCCGATAGCCGACGTGTATCCAGCAGGTCTTGCCCCGGGATGCGGTCTCCCAGATGAGCTGGTCAAACGGGAGGTTGTCCATCATCCAGGCGAACCACTCGCGGCCTGTCTTGATGTCGGGAACAAAAATGTCGGCGGCGCAGCCGCGCGTGTGGTCCGAGTTGCTCACGCCCCCGACGGCGGCGTTGAGCTTTGGCGAGCGGTAGCCGCTGTTGATGCGGACGGCGTGGCCGAGGTGGGCCCGCAGCGGCTCCAGGACATGGAGGCAGAGCTGCTGGAGGTTGCTGACCGCCGAGAGCGGCGGCGTGTTGTCTATGCGCCGCGTGGCGGCGACGAGGGAGGTGGTAAACTCCGTGAGGTTGAAGTGTTCTGATAAGATTATTGACATGTTCTTGATCATTTTTTGTTCTTGAAGATTGTTTTGACGACATTTTTTTGAAGACTGCTTTGAAGACAGTTTTGAAGACTGCGAAAGCCCGTGAGGGGGAAGTGGGAAAGTGAAAACGTAAGGTGTAAGGTGTAAGGTGTAAGGTTGCAAGGACAGGCTTACACCATTTCTTGACGATACGTTTTTTTATACACTCCTTTTTTGAGCCTCTCGACCATTCCCTGGCGTTCCCATCGACTGAGCATGGTAAACACCCTTCCTCTCTGGACATCGAATCCTCTCACACTAACGGTGGCGCCATAGGCTTCCTCGGTGGTAAACTGACCGGCTAACTTTCGATAGATCGTGTCATTGCTACCCTTTTGGGTGCGGGGAGCGTCAGACGGAGCGTATGTGGCCGCCCGAAACGCCTCCTCGATACGCTCTCGGAAGAAGTAGATGGCGTTGTCGATCATGTAGTCGGCCAAGACGTCGAAGGTGGCGAGCATCTGCGGCGTCTGCTGGCGCTGCAGCAGGTTCTGCCATAGCGTAGGATCGGCTTTCAGTCGTGTCTCAGCGCCTTGCAGTCCATGACGTTGGATGAGCAGCTCGGCCACGCGGCAGAGCATCAGACAAGTCGTCATGCGCATGGCCGTGGGGCAGGTGCGGAAGCGCTGGCGCGCCTTGGTCTTGTC